>OFHM01000335.1_pt1 | contig 42580 bp, 31 predicted proteins | sample 1521311 | NCBI WGS metagenome assembly OFHM01 (sample SAMEA3504083, study PRJEB24116) | mouse gut metagenome | biome: mouse gut; feature: mouse-associated habitat; material: faeces | place: Denmark | collected 2011 | reverse complement strand
GACAGGTGTGCTGTCGGCGTTCGGCAAGTGGCTCAATGATGCGTCAGACGGTAACCATTATCTCGTCACAGGCATTATCGGTGTGGTGTCAAGCATTGTCGACAATGTTCCTCTTGTGGCAGGCTGCATGGATATGTATCCGATTGCTGCATCGGGCGATTTCGGTGTCGACGGTCTGTTCTGGCAGCTCCTCGCTTACTGTGCCGGAGTGGGAGGCTCGATGCTCATCATAGGCTCTGCCGCCGGGGTGGTGATGGGACTGGAGAAGATCAGTTTCGGATGGTATCTGCGCCGTTTCACCTGGATAGCTTTCGTAGGCTATGTGTCGGGTATAGGTGTGTATGCTCTTGAGCATATGCTGTTTATGTGATTGCTCTTGATGTGAAAACGCCGTATAAGAAACCACATCCAGTATGAGGTATTAACAATCTATCCATAGATATTTATGAACATACATAGTTTAAGATACTTCTGTATATTCTGTGTCCTTTGTCCTTGTATATCGTTGGTTGCCGGTTGTGACGTGATAGAATCGGCATCTCCCGAAGTGCTCGGGGATTCGGATTCTGAAGATGCTGATAAGGTGTTCGAGACATCTGACCTGTCGCTCTTCGAGCTTCGTCACCGTGTGAAAAGCGTGCATACGGCGGTGTACTACAATGTGGTGCCCGGAGGTGATTCCGTGGCAGTGGATACTACGGCACGGAATGTTGTGAAAACTGTGGTGTACTTCGATGAGCTCGGCAACTATGTGCCGCGGCGTGACGAGCGTGTGAAGCGTGACAGCCAGGGGCGTATAGTGCGATGGGAGGACCGCCGTCCCAATCTGCGGCGTGTGCACGGAGGGTTTCTCAAGGACACTCTGACCTACAGGCATGTCAGCCCCAATGTGATGCAGTCGTCAGGGATGGGTGACTATGCCATAACGGTGTATGACGATGACCACCGTGTGGTGGGGCAGTACACCGACCCTATAGCTGCCGGGGAACAGTCGGCGGTGTTCAATCTCTACCGTTCGGAGGACAAGCACGGCAACTGGACGGAGCGACTCAGCGTATGGACCACCCAGGCTCCTGGAGCACGTCCGCATGTGTCGTACACTCTCACCAGGAGAGATATAAAATACCATAATAGAAAGCCCTGATATATAGGAGGAAATACAAATAAGGGGTGCCGAATCCAGATTCGACGCCCCTTCTTGATTATTGCTTAAACATTGATGTATGCCTTTGCGCCATCGCGGCGTGGGACATTGGATTTATTCAGCCATTAGCTCATCAACCTTGGCGGCGAGCTCTTCGCCGCGTAGATTCTCTGCCACGAGCCTGCCTTCGCTGTCGACTATATACATGGTAGGCACGGACGATACATGATAGGCATCGGCAATAGTATGGTCAGTGTCGCGGAGATTGATCCATTTCAGGTCCTCCTCTTTTACTGCCTGACGCCATGCGGAGTCGTCCTGGTCAATGGATATGCTCAGCACATCGAATCCGTTGTTCATGTGTTTTTCATAGATGCTCTTTACATTTGGAAGCTCGCGGCGGCATGGACCGCACCAGCTTGCCCAAAAATCGAGCAGGATATATTTCTTTCCGTTGCATGCCGAGGCGAGAGTCACTTCGCTGCCGTTGATGTCGGTCTGTGAGAAGTCAGCCATTTTATCGCCAGGACGTCCTACAGGATACAGTTCCTGAGCCACGAGACGTCCGGCATAAGTGTTTTTCACATCTTCGGGAAATGATTCATACATCTCTCGCTGCTTTGGGGAGAGGTAGGTGACATGGGATATCATGAGGATAGGTCCCCAGAAAGAGTTCTTATTTTCCTCCACGCCTGCATGGAACAATGAGTCGAAGGCTGTGAAGCAGTACTTCTCTGTCGATGACATTTTCTTGAACCCATCGGTGGATTGTATGGAATCAATGGCGGTCTGGTTACGGTCAGCCATAGCTTTGTGCAACTGCTCTATGAGTGTTGCATAGGTGCTCTGATTGGATACCATTATAGAGTCGATGCGATAGCGCGGAGCCATCTTCACGATGTACTCATCAGTGAGTGGTGAGCCTGCCACTGTCACGTCATTGAAGTTATATAGTATTCTGCCGTCACCGCTCTCAGAGGCTGAAACGTTGCCGCTCATATCTATGTCGGCATTCTCAAGGATGAATCGTTTGCTGCCGTAATGGTCCTTGACTGTAAGGAGGCTTGCGATAGGCTCGTCAGTTGTGCCGGTGAATTCAAATTTTCCGTCGATTACCGTGGTTTCAGCCAAAGGAGCTTCCGATGTGTGGGCAAGCGGAATAATGAGGACTACGGTGCTGTCAGGCAGACCCTCGATCTCACCCCTGATGGTGTATACGTCGCTCTTTTCTCCTGAGCAGGATGCAAAAAGCATAGAGCAGAGGAGCGATGTTGTAAATACATGTCTCATATTTCTGTGGATTCGTTACTGTTATTTTGAATTTTGTGTGAGAACTCCGTTGCCTGGGCGGTTGATGGCATTGGCAGGGAACACCATGGTCCAAAGATGTGATGTCGGTGACAGGGTATAGGTCTGCCCGTCGAACTCTTTGGTGAGGGAGCGTGCATAGGTGCCTTCGGCATTGTACCGTTTCATGTCGATGAATGGGATTATCGAATTGATCATCTCATTGTCCTTGGTGCGTCGTATAAGATCTATAGCTTCAGCCTGTGTTGAAGCTATAGACGGGCGGTAATAGTCGGGGTGTATACGTGACTTGCGTACCTTGTCGAGCGTGGCAAGTGCATCGCTGACTGTGGAGCCTCCGGCCTGGCGAGCCTGGCATTCCGCCTTTATGAGATATACTTCGGGAGTGGCGATGCCTGAGAGGTTATAATATCCGGTGAGCATACCCTGGTAATAGGTGTCGGTGGATGAGGTGTATTTCTTCCAACGCACAAGGGATCTCATGTCGCCCTGTTCAAACAGTGATGCGCGTTCCTCGGATATGTTTATGTCATTGCAGGGGTAGTTGGGGTTGCCTTCTCCGGAACAGAACCATAGATTCTCCACGCATGTGTGGGCCATTGGGGATGATATCTTAGTATAGTCCTCCGGATTGTCGATGCGGGTCTTGTACTGGTTGTAGTAGTCGAGCCAGTCGAAGAGGTCGTCCTTGCGCTTAAGAGCTGCATTGGCGTGGGTAAGCGCGGCGTCATAGTCACGCATGGATAGATACACCCTGGCGAGTCCACCCTCTACCGCGGCGCGGTTGGGATGCACGGCAGTCATGGATGTTTCCGGGATGCCAAGTTCGATAGCCTTGTTGAAGTCGGATATCATCTGGTCATACACCTCTTTTACAGATCCCTGATGCCATGGAGTGCCGAGCTCTCCGCTATATATCAAGGGGATTCCTGGAGTTGAGGCGGCTTTCTGCGGATCGTAGGCGTCGGCATAGAAGTTGACAATGTAATAGAGCACGAATGCCCTGATGGCATAGGCATACGACATTACCTCAGCTCTTTCGGCTTCGGTGCATTCCGTGGCTTCCGGCACCTTTTCTATGAGAGTATTGACGATACCGATTATACCATAACCGTTGTTGAACATGTCTTCGGCCGAGGCATTCAGTTCGCATCGGTTGCGGGATTCTTTCCACATGTAGTTGGCTGTGCGCAGATCATCGACATTACGGCAGCTGTTTGCTTCCACGAACTTATCGTTGATCAGATACAGTGCTTGCTGGGATGGTAGATAGTTGACATTGTACTCGTTACGAAGAAGTGCCTCGTAGTCGGCAAGGGTCTTGGGTATACGTATCCCTTTGGGCATTACGTCGATGTAGTTGTCGCAACCTGACAGCACAGATGCGAGAACCAGTAGCGCGGTCAATATATATTTTTTCATGATTTTCATTATTATTTGAGGTTGTCAGGTCAGAAATTTAGGTTCAGTGATACCATGTAGGTAGGTCTCTCATATCCTCCGAGAGTGAATTTAGCAGCCTTTGTCTTGGCAAATGTAGCGATGTTTTCCACTCCGAGCATTATGCGAGCATCTTTGGCGTAGAATCCGGAGCATAATTGGCGGGGGAGTCTATAGGAGAGGGAGATGTTGCGCAGACGCAGATTAGATGCGTCCTTTATTACTGCTGACGAGCGGTTGTACAGGTCCATGTTGCAGTATAGATCAGGATTCTCTGATGCCACATAGCGTGGCACATCGGTGAAAGCTTCGTCGCCGGGCTTTTTCCACCGGTCGGAGTAGTTGAACTGGGTGCAGCGTATCTTATGCCCTCCCTCAAACAGCATCAGTGCTGAAAGGGTGAGGTCGCGCCAACGCAGGTTGGTGGATAGGGAGCCACTGTAGGTGGGTGTATAGCTGCCGATATACGATATCGTCGATGGATGTAGGGGTGTTCTTTGTGCATATGTTGCCGGCGGCATCATAGACCTGCGGAAGCCCTTCTGCTGAGAGTCCTGCCCATTGGTAGCCGTACATGGCTGTGAACGGAAGTCCTGTGCGCGGGAAATCCTCGGGATAATCGAGCTGAAGTACGTACATGGGGGCTTTGACCTCTACTGTGCCTACCTCGGAGTGGTTGTATCCGATGACTCCCTGCATGGACCATGACCATTCGTTGCCTTGTATGATATTGCCGCTTATGTTCATTTCAAAACCGCGGTTGGTCATCTCACCGTTGTTGATAACATTGGTTGTGGAGCCTTGTCCCTCTACCGAGATGCCGTTGGCTGATGACAGAAGGTCGGAGCCTTTTTTATTGTAGTATTCTACGGATCCGTTCAGACGGTTGGAGAACATTGCGAAATCAATTCCGATATTTGTGGTAGTTGTCTTTTCCCATCGCAATTTAGGATTGGGGCGGGCACTAATGGTGCCTTGTGTGCCTCCGACTCCCGGATGGGTGTTGGTCCCGTAGGAGGCTACTGTGTAAGGCCACTGGTTCTTGGCGATGTTGCCGCCGATGCCGTGGGAAAGGCGCAGCTTAAGCATATTTATCCATGAAGGATTGAAGAAATTCTCCTGGTCGATGCGCCATGCCGCGCCTGCCGACCATATGGGTTTGCCCTGGTATTTGCTGCTTGTGCCATAGAGGTTGGTGCGGTCAGTACGGATGGAGCCGTTGATCATGTAACGGTCATTGAAGGTGTAGGCAATGTTGCCGTAGAAGGATATGAAACGGTTGGTGAGCTCATTGACGCTGGAAAAGTCGTTGGCTGAGATCCATGGGCGTCCGAAGATCGCTCCTGACATTGACTGGATCGCGGACTGGTCGACAACGGTCCATTGCAGCAGGTCGTCGTCATATCCGTAGAGAGTGTTGCTCTCAAACCTTATGCGAGAGTGGCGCATTTCAAAACCGGCTATCGCTGTAAGGTCGTGGATGTCGGCAAATGTCTTGTTGAAGTCAAGCTGGTTGCGGAAATTATATGCGCGCTGATTGTTGGTGAGATGTTCGTAGATATCTCCGTAAGGGAGGTTGTATATGGTGTTTATGCCGTCGGATGATGAGGCGAAATTGTTGATCTTGTTGCGTACCGCGTAAGTCTCTTTTTCACGTATCTGTTTATGCTCGAAATTGCCGAATTCATATTGGAACTGGGATGTGAACCGTAGCCAGTCGGTGATCCGGAAGTTGAGGCGTGCGTAGATGCGTGTGAGCAGGTCACCGTCGGTGATATTGGAGCGGCCAAGCTCGTCCATCGGGTCGATGTCCTCGCTGTAAAGACCGTGCTTGTTGATGGCTTCGAGGCGAGATGAGTCGAGCCTGTCCTCCTGGCTGCTCACTATTGTGGAGCCGTCCTCGTTGTATAAGCTCATATAGGGGGCTATATTGAATCCGGGGGAGGACAATGAATATCCGGCTGTCTGCTTGTTGGAGTAATTGACATAGGCCCCGAGGTCGAGTGATGCCCATTTTGTCATGTTCAGAGAATTGCGCAGAGAGATGTCGACACCTTCATTGAATGAGTGTTTTGAGTTGAGGTTGTCCCTGTGGTAAGCGATTGTGCCGACGAAGCTGTTGCGGTCGTTGGCTGAGGAAACGGACAGGTTGTAACGCTGGGTGGTGGCATCACGCATCTCTATGCCGTCAGCCTCGTCGTAGTATCTGTAGCCCTGGCTGGACCAGTTGTCGAGCATGCTGTCGAGCTGCTGTTGGGTGATGGAGCCTGCATAACGCTGGTATATAGCTTTTTGATGTGGTAGAAGATTGGAGGAATTTTTAAGCATTGTGGAGGCGTAACCTGCGGCTTCCGCATTGTGGAAATTAGGGTTTTGGGCTATCCACTCCCGGGCGGCATCGATCTCATCCCGGAAGCTGAAATCCGCCGGTGCGGAAATCTGCCTGTGTTCCGGCCCTGTCCCCCGGCCATCCCCTCCAGGGCCTTCGCCGTCCTTCCCATCAGCCGCCCCAGGAGCGCATCTGCGCTGCAGGGCCTTCGCCGCCTCCGTCACCTGGCCGATGCAGTAGTCCTTCATCATATAGATCCGGTCCGCCGCCTGCAGGTACTCGCTGCTGCCGCCAATCACCAGTATGGTGGACACGCCGAGCCTCCCTGCAAGCTCCCGCACCCGCTCCACGAAGGGCGTGATGGGCTCCTTTTCGATCAGGGTCTTCATGACGGCATCCTGGATCATGAAGTTGGTGGCGGATTTGTCCTCATCGATCATCAGCAGCTTCACGCCCCATCCCACCGCCTCCATGATGTTGGCAGCCTGGGAGGTGGAGCCGGAGGCATGCTCCGTGGAAAAATCCTTCGGATCCCCACCCGGAATCCATTTGATAAAGGGGGAAAGGTTCACATGGCGGATGCTTCTGCCGTCCTCCGCGGATATTTTCATAGCGGAAGCGTCCGTGATCACCAGTTCCCTGCCGTCACCGCCGATATGGTTATAGATACCCGCGCTCAGGGCATCCAACAGGGTGCTCTTTCCGGAATACCCTCCTCCCGTTATTACCGTTACGCCTTTCCGGAAAACCATTCCCTTCACGCCTTCCACTTCCACAGCCTCTCCCTGCGGCGCCGCAAAGGGAACCGCTCCCGGCAGCGGACTGTCGCCGCCCTTACTCCTGGGCAGGATGCTTCCCTCCGCCACAAAGGCGCAGTCCCCCGTCTCCCGCAGCCATGCCCGGATGGCCTCCTGTTTTTCATAAAGGGCAACCGCCTCCTTAAGCCTTCCCTGATCGAACTCCTCCACAAAGCGGTTCACCGCCTCCGGCAGGTCATGGGTCAGCATCTGGACTGCCTTCTTGTGTTTTCCCTCCGGCAGCTGCACCTGGATCATGATGCTGACGCACAGATAGGACGGTATCCCCCTCTGCCCGTCCATGGGTTGGATCATGCAGTTTTTCCCCGGCGAATAAGAGGTAAGCCCTCTGTCCCGCAGGCCGTCGATGGGCTCGATGGTATTTTTGCCCAGAATCCGGTAATATTTCTGGGGCACCATCTTCGCTGACACCACGTTTCTGGCCAGGACTTTATTGTTGGGTTCATAAATATAGTAGTAACCGTTCTCCCTGGCGGTCCGCTTCCTGTTGCCGTTGCCTTCATTCAGTTCCCTGATGTAGGGAATGAACGCCCGGAAAACGGAATCCAGGGCCGCCGTCCCGGTGTCCTCCACAGGGAACTGCTTTGCCGGAATATGGATGGTAACCGTAGGCTTCGACAGCTCCAGGCGGTTGCTTTTCGTCATTTCGTAGCCGATCTCCCCGTCCCAGTATACGGCATGGTTATGCACGATGGGGTCTTTGTCCAGGAAGCTTTCAAGCATTTTGCCTTCGTACATCTCCTCATAAGTTTCACTGGCCGGTTTCATATTCAGGATATAATACTTTAATCTCTTCAAATTGCAATCTCCTTTGATTCTTTGTTTTGTGTTTTTGTCTCGTTTCGATCATTTGAGCTTTGAGCACTCGTGCTTCAGTCAGTCTTTTTTTGAATATTCTGTTTTCAGTTACTGTGGCTTTAATCATTCTGCCTTCTGTCATTCTGTATTTTATTATTCTGTTTTCGATTACTGCGGCTTTAACCATTCTGCCTTTTGGCATTCTGTTTTCCAACATCCGTATTTCCATTCCCATAATTTCTTTTTCTGCCATAACACATCACCTTTTCCTTTCCTAACCCGGACGGGCCTTACCCGCCAAACAGGACGGTGCAGGCTCCCAGCCTTTTCCCTTCCTCACCCGGACAAACTGGAACGAACTGAAATCTTGCCGGAATGCGCAGGACCTCGCCCTAAAGTGCCTGAGGATTCTTTTCCCGGATCCTGGCCGTAATTCTGCACACAAAAAAGACACACCAATATGATGTGCCTTTCATCGACAGTATTCATACAGGTACCTAAAAATGGACATTTCCATGCCCTCTGTTCAGTTAACCGAAGCCTCCATTTTCTTATTCTCTGCCATATCAGGTTTCCTCCTTTAACTGAATTTTTTAAGTACTGTTGCCATTGTACCATCAACTCCCCGGAAAAGCAAATAAAATTTTCCGAAGATAAAAAAATTTGTCAGTACAGCCTGAAGAGCGATACAATCTTCCGTCCGATTTTGTAAGCCGGCCCTTCCAACTGCCTGCGCGCATTCTTCAGTTCCTTTCGAATCTCTATGTGCTGCGGACAGTGCTGCTCACATTTCCCGCACTCGATACAGTTAGCGGCTGCGGCCGAAGTCCCCCGCAGGGCGGTACACATAAAATGCTCCATAAACGCCGCGCCCTTCCCCTCGGAATAGCGGCGGTTGTAGGACGCAAAGGTTCCCGGGATGTCCACATTCCGTGGGCATGGCATGCCGCAGCCGGTACAGCCCACCTTCATCCCGGCATTGATTGCCTGTACCACCTTCCGAAGCATCTCTTCCTCATCGGGCCCCAACTCACCCAGGTCACCCGCGGAAGCGGTTTCCACATTCTGTTCCACCATCTCCGTGGAGTTCATGCCGGACAATACACAGGTTACCTCCGCCTGATTCCACAGCCAGCGGAATGCCCACTCCGCCGGAGAGCGCTTTACGGGATAGTTCTCAAACAGTGCCCGGGCTTCTTTTGGAAGGTTGTTCACCAGTTTCCCGCCCCGCAAAGGCTCCATGATGATAACGGGCAGCCCTTTTGCGGCGGCATACTGAAGCCCCCTGCGCCCTGCCTGGGTATTTTCATCCATATAATTATACTGTATCTGGCAGAAATCCCAGTCGTATGCGTCCACCAGCCGGCAGAACATATCGGCATTTCCATGATATGAAAATCCCGCCTGGCGGATCTCGCCGCTCTTCTTTTTCTGCTCCAGCCACTCCACGATCCCTAATCCTTTCAGCCGTTCCCAGGTTTTCACATCCGTTAGCATGTGCATGAGATAGTAGTCCACATAATCCGTCCGCAGACGTCTTAGCTGTTCTCTGAAATATTTTTCCATGCTGTCCGCTGTCTTGATCAGGTAATGAGGCAGCTTGGTGGCAATGGCTACCTGCCCGCGGATCCTGTTTCGCTCCAGGATTTCCCCAAGCGCCGCTTCGCTGCCCGAATACACATAGGCAGTGTCGTAGTAGTTCACTCCGCCCCGGAAGGCGGCCATGATCTCCTGCTCCGCCTTGTCTATGTCGATTTTGCCCCCTGTCCGGGAAAACCGCATGCAGCCGTAGCCCAGGATGGAAAGATTGTTGCCGTATCTGTCTTGTCGGTAATTCATTTTAAAATCCTCCCTGCTTGCTGTTCCCGTTTTTACGTACGGAAACTTCCTTCTGAATCCTATTCTTTATCATAAGATGAAATCTGTCATCCAGATCGGCCTGCCGGACTTACTGCGCCTCTCCGTAGCAGACTTAACTCACATGGAACCGGCAACCGAGGAGGACAGGCTTTATCATATTGACAAATAGGGCCGCCCTCTTCAAGGCAACTGCCCTCAGTTCTGCCAACACTCCGCCAGATTCCTGAAAATTTCCTCTGTGGAGGCCATCTCCACATCCTCAGGGTAAGCGGATATCCAGAAAATCGTATACGGAATTTCCTCTTTCCCCGCCAGGAACTCTTCCCTGAGCCGTTCCCAATCCGCTCTGCTGATTTCGTTCCCCCCGGCGTCATAACAGGTTTCCGTCCAGGAGTCCTCCCCCTGGGCCTGCATATGAAGTCCTCTGTACACCGTACTGTATACACAGCCGTCCTTCAGGTAATAAGCCCCTTCACTGTGAAAGCTCTCCGCATACCCGTTCCGCGTAATATCGGATGCCATATAGTAAACCATGCCGTCTTCGCCGCGGAATGCCTCTCCCTGCGCGCCGCTTACCCCGATGTCCAGTTCAGAGACTCCGTCGTAAAGCTCCTGGGGCAGCTCCTCTATCCCGCCGGCTTCATTCGCCTGGTAGAAATGATTTTCGGAATACAGACCCGTTCCTGCCATCACCTGCACCAACAGCTCCAGCCTGCCGTCGCCGTCCAAATCTTCTACCGTGTATCCGAATGCAAAAGGCTCATAATCCTTTGGCACCCACACTCCCTTTGCCTCCGCAAAGGCTTCCAGCTGCTTCCGGACCTCCCCGTCAATGCCGCTGAAATCAGGCGCCTCCTTCCCAATCTCTTCCAGCACCTGGGAGATACTTTGATTGTTTCCTTCCATATTGAGGGAAAAGCACAGCTGATCCATGTAACGGAAAACCCGCTCCCCGCCCTTGTATATCCGCACCTCCTGCTGCCGGGTTCCCGAATCCTCCCCGTCTGTCTGCTCATAGGTACAGATGATGATGACATCCGTATATCCGTCCTGGTCATAATCCTCAAACGCCACGGCCTCAATCCTGTCAAAACGGTCATTCACCCTCTGATTCCCGTCTCTCACCTCCGGAAAGGCAAAGATTTCTGCGCCGTCCTGCTCCAGGCTAAAGGTAACATCCTGCTGAAAATGTTCCAGGATATCCGGTTCATAGGATACAAATTCCACCTCTCCCCATCCCTCCATCTCCAGGGAAAAGCTTTGCTCCTCTATCTTCCGGATTCGCTTCAGATCATCTGTATTCTCCGAGAAACGGTTGGAAACAAAACGGTAATCCTCCCCGTTTTTTGCAAGAGTGGTAACACAATCGGACACATAGTCTCCGGCCGCCTTGAGCCGAAGCTCATAAAGCTCTCCCATCCGTGTCCCGCCGGTACAGACAAAGGTACAAAAGTTGGTATCGCCATGCTGAAATACATAGCTGTCAGAATCCTCCAGGTAAACCCAGTCCAGTCCTCCTGTCATATCCGCCATGCCGATTCCCGTCTTCTGCCGCAGAAATGTCTCAATCTGCTCCGCCGACAGTCTCGTGATATCCGTTTCCACCGAATAGCCCTTCGCCTCATAAGCAGCCTGTTCCTCCTCCGAAAGGGGCCGTGTGTCCATTCCCGCCCCATTGTAGAAGACCTGATTCAGATCCGCTCCTGCTGCATTGTCATATTGTGACAGCAGAAATCCGTTGTTTTCCGGCTGATTCACAAAATCGGTAAACTGCTTTATCTCCGCTGTTGTCAGCTCCCCCACACTCCCGGTTTCCGCTTCCGAACCGGCATCGGAAGAAGCTCCGAAATCGGCTTCCGCCCCGGAGCTTCCTCCTGCCTGTGCCCCCTGCACATCAATCACCACATACTCGGACCTGCACCCGGTCTTAAACTGAATCGCCCAGTCCGAGATACCGGAAGTCACGATAAAGCTGGTATTCCCCCTTTTCTCCAACCCATAAGAGTTATCATCCAATCCCAGCCATTCCCCCATCCGGTTAAGAGGGATCAACTGTCCTCCATGGGTATGCCCGGACAGCACCAGATCCACCCCCGACGCCTCCTGGGCCTCGTAGTCATGGGGCTGGTGGTCCAGGACAATACTGAATTTATCCGGATCCAGCCCTGCCGTCAGCTCTTCCATAGTCGCCCTGGGCCTCCCCATCTGATCCTCCGAGCGATCCTGCCTTCCGATCAGATAGAAACGATTATCCAGCAGCACAGTCTCATCCTGCAGCACAACCACATTGTTTTTTTGAAGCTCCGCAATCAAATCCCCGCCGCTGTAACCACGGTATGTGTAATATCCCTTGTCATGGTTCCCGAAGACATAATAGACGCCATATGTGGTCTCAAGTGTGCCCAGTGCCCGGCAGGCGGCAACCATGTCCTCCTTCGAGGTATCGTCGTCCACATAGTCCCCTGTGATTACCACAATATCCGGATTTTCCGCCTGCATATCCTCCACCCATCGGGCAAAGCCTTCACCGCTGAAGGTATTACCTACATGAGAATCCGCAAACTGCACGATGCGCAGGGTTCCCACGTTTTTGTCCGTCTCCACCGTATAGGGCTTTCTCCATACATGATTGGCCAGAAACCATCCGCAGGCCAGATACACCGCGGTGACGGCGATTGCAGCTCCTCCCGCATAATACCTTGAAAATTTCTCCCCCCGCTTTTTCTCCGCAATCCAATTGACTGCGTCACACAGCAGCCAGATTACCACCAGATGCAGTATGACAATCTCCGCATTGATTGTGCCCAGACCCGCCCCGATGCCAAATGCAGACAGTGCCACCAAAAACAGTCCCAGAATAAAACCTGGGATTTTCTTTCCTCTCACAGCCTCCCGCACCAACCGGAATTTTGCAAACCGTCCGGCCAGGTACACAATACCAATAACCGATCCCAAAATCAGTCCTCCCAATATCAGTACCCACATATCCTTCTCTCCTTTTCCTGTCCGCTTTCCGGCTCCATTTTATTCCCTGTCAACATTATATAACAATTCACATCACTCTGTAAATATTGACTTTCACTGATGCGGTTCTCATTCTACAGCGGAAACGAAACGCCTCCATCCTGCCCTCCTTTCTCTGCGGAGCATAAAGCATTTCCTGAAAAATATCATCACATAGCCCCTTAACAAAAAATGCCAAATACATTATAATAAAGTTTAAGATAATAGGAAAATTCACTTGTTTCCTAAAAATCTACAGAATTTCAAATGCCGCGCACCCGTAATACCGCAGAAATTTCTCCGGGCGACGGACAATACGGCAGAAAGGAAGAGTATGGCAAAAGAATTATTAAAAAGAAGCGAAGTAAACGAGGAATTCACCTGGGATCTGACTGCACTGTATCCGGATAACACCGCCTGGGAGGCCGCCATGGCCGAAATCCAGGAAATGGCATCTGATCTTGCGAAAATGGAGGGGCATATCGCCGACAGCCCGCAGACACTATTATCTTACCTCACTCTGTGGGAGGAAATGGAGAAAAAGACGGAGCCGGCAGCCAGCTATGCCCATCGGCTCAACGACCAGGATACAGGCAACACCGCCAACCAGGCTATGGTGCAGAAAATGCAGAGTATTTACGCCGGCATGTACAGCAGGCTGGCTTTCGCGGATCCCGAAATCCTGGCCATTGATGAAGAAACTCTGGAGCGTTTTTATGCCGAGGAGCCCCGGCTGGAAGCATACCGCAAGTACATTCAGGAAATCCAGCGGCTGAAGCCTCACTGTCTCTCCTCCGAGATGGAACGGCTGCTGGCTATGACAAAGGAAATGTCCAGTGTTCCCAACCAGACCTTCTCCGTATTTAACAATGCCGACCTGAAGCTTCCTGAGATGACGGATGAAAACGGAGAGACCGTCCGCATCACCCATGGCCGGTACGGTACTTTGATAGAATCCGCTGACCGCAGGGTACGCAGGGAAGCTTTTGAGAAAATGTATCAGACTTATAAGCAATTTGAGAATACGCTGGCCAGTCTCTACAGCGGCCAGATTAAGAAACTGATGTTTTATGCCAAAGCCCGCAAATACGATTCCACTCTGGAAGCAGCAGTAGATCGCAATGATGTCTCTCCCAGCGTATATGAAAACCTGCTGGCTACTGTAAATGCCAATCTGGACAAGATGTATCGCTATGTCAGCCTGCGCAAACGTCTGCTGGGTGTGGACGAGCTGCATATGTATGATGTATATACGCCCATTATCCCTGACGCAAGCAGAAAAATCAGCTTTGAGGAGGCCAAAGAAACCGTCCTGAAGGCCCTGGCTCCCCTTGGGGAAGACTATCTTGAACTGCTGCGGGAAGGCTTTGACCACCGCTGGATCGATGTATATGAAAATGAAGGAAAACGCAGCGGCGCTTATTCCGCCGGAACATATGGCGTACATCCTTACGTGCTTATGAATTACACTGACACACTGGACGACATGTTTACCCTGGCCCATGAGATGGGACACGCTCTTCACTCCCACTACTCCAGTACCGTGCAGCCCTATCTCTACTCAAATTATAAGATATTTGTGGCGGAAGTCGCTTCCACCTGCAACGAAATACTGCTGATGGAATATCTGCTGAAAAATACCGCAGATACCAAAGAGCGGGCGTATTTGCTGAACCATTATCTCGACAGCTTCAAGGGTACGGTATACCGCCAGACCATGTTTGCGGAATTTGAGAAGAAAACAAACGCCATGGCGGAGGCAGGAGAAAGCCTTACAGCACAGGTTCTGAATGATGTTTATTATGAGCTGAACCAGCGTTATTTCGGTCCGGATATGGTTTCTGATGCGTATATTGCCGGAGAATGGGCTCGAATTCCTCATTTTTATTATAATTTTTATGTGTACCAGTATGCTACCGGCTTCTCGGCCGCAGTGGCAATCGCCCGGAATATTTTAAAGGAGGGCGCTCCTGCGGTGGCAAGGTATAAGGAATTTTTATCCGGCGGATGCTCGAAATCTCCCGTAGAACTGTTAAAGATCGCCGGTGTGAACCTGGAGTCTCCCCATCCCATCCAGGAAGCCCTGGATGTATTCGGCGAAGTTCTGGACGAAATCGAGAAACTGGTATAAATGAGAACCTTTTTCCGGATTTGCACCCATCGTCTGTGCCGAAGGCGGCATATCCGGAAATGTGAAAAATGAAGCGCGGACGAGCCTGCTGAAACGGGGCTGTCACGGAAAGCAAAAGAAAAGGATACATATATGAACGCAAAAAGCCTTTTGGAAACCACCATGAACACCAGAGAACTTGGCGGATACCTGACTGCCTTCGGAAATGTCACCCTCTGCAGCAGGCTCCTTCGCAGCGATGAACCCCTGTGCCCCGACAGTCGGGATATTGCATATCTTCTAAAGGAGCGCATTACCACCATCATCGATCTGCGCGGGAAGCAGGAGATGGAAAAAAGGCCCAATCCATTTGCGGATATGCCCGGATTTTTTTACCGCAATATCCCCATAGAGGAGGGCTGCGCTATCCCGGAATCCACTGCAGCCGTGCCGGGCAGTTACCTTGCTATCGCAGGGGCGGCAAACAGCAGGCAGGTCTATCAGTGCATCGCTCATGCGCCGGAGGGCGTACTGTTCCACTGCGCGGCGGGAAAGGACCGCACCGGAGTGGTATCCGCGGTTTTGCTTCTGCTTGTTGGTGTCTGTGAAGAAGATATTATAGAAAATTATATGCTGACAAAGGAATATAACCAGAAACGGTTTCTCCGGGCGCGCCAAAACTTTCCAAACATTGACATCAATATCATCATTCCGCATGAAGAATACATGGGAAAATTCCTGCACATGTTCCGGGCTACCTACGGCGACGCACGGCAATATCTGGAAAATATCGGTTTGCCGGAAAGCGAGATTCGGCTTATAGTTCATAAATTAACGTATAATGCTGACTCGAAAGGTATTGATTCAACTTCTGAAAAACTGCCGCAGCTTTGATATTTCACCATCGATGCGGCAGCTCCCAGGGTCCACTCATTGCCTTAAAACGATAATGTTTTTAATTTTGTGCCTATGTTTTTTCATATCCGGATGCAGGATGTGCGCAGAGACCACGAAGCCTCATAAATTCCGAATTTCCTGGTATTCGCGAGCATAAATCCTTAACGAAGGAAATCTCAAAGACACAAAATTGCGTTCATCCTCCTTAAAACAAAGGCAGTCGACATTCGTATAAATTTACAGTGTCCTATGACTCCTCTTTATCATCTGAGATAATCACTTCCGTGTAACGTCCACAAATATGCCTTCGATAATAAGTATCCGGATGATAATCTTCCCTCAAATGATACCAAACATATTCCGGAACATTTTTGTATTGTCGTATTTTCCCATCACTCAACAGCTTGATTTCCAAAATGGCACATTGTGGGTCATAGCCCATAGTTTCAATGAGTGTACTGTAAAAGCTAATATGTTTGATTCTTCTGTTTTCCATAATTCATTGTTCCTATAATTCCTGTTTTTCTTTTGGGTTTTGTTGATGAATTTTTCTCTTTGTAATGATCCGCGTGTTATTAGTGTGTGGTATTAGTATGTAAAAACAATTTCGCCGGTAACGTTTTCAAACTCTGTATAACCGTTTACGTCGCCGTAGTGAATGCAGGAGATACGGTAGGTGGCACCTTTTTCAGCGTTCTCGTATAAAATACTTATCCCCATAGTTCCGCGGTCATATGATTCACTTCCACTGCAAACAGCCACTGTCTTCCAGCCGCCATACCATGTCTTTTTCTGAATTTTCACATCCTTAACACCCAACACCGAACCAGTTCCCACCACACCTGTTGAGATATCAATGTGCATTCCGTCACTAGCACAACTTACACCGATAATACAATCTGCCAGCATTGTATATGGACTGATTCCAGAAGAAGACTCAATATCTTCTATCAATGTAGCATACAACACCTCTACTTCGTCTTCTTCCCCTGTACCATCTGTCATGATATCAGCTTCAGCTGCCATACTGGAAAAACCTGCCATTCCTGTAATCAGTACCACCATTGCCAAACTTAAAATAACTTGTGTAGCTTTCTTTACCTTTTTTACTTGTTTCATTACCTTTTCTCCTTAGTTTTTTGAAGGACTTTTCTCCTCTCCTTTCACTCCATCCCTATCTTATATTTGCCCTTCTATATACATATGATTTGAAGCGGCAATTTATTACAAAAAATTTTATATTAATTTGTATTTTTTACACATTCCAAATACTTTTTGGCAAAGCCCTTCAATTCATCTAGATTATCCTGTCCCCGAACATAAAATCTACAATTTCCTTCATAGAAACAAATAATGTAAAAATTTTCTCCTGTCTCTTCTGTCTTTTTATATATACTCATTTCCTCCTCTGCTATTATATATCCATCAATATAATTATATTCAGCAAACCCTTCCTTAAAATATGATATTTGCTCTGAATATATCCACACTCCTAGAACAATCTCTTCTTCCCCATCTCCTAACGCATAATGACTAGCCACATGCTGTCGATTTTCCATCTCATTCGCCTCATAGTATTGCCACTCATACTCCTCCGGTAATTCCATATTTGCCTCAATGCCAACCCATTCCTTTGCCCATTCCGGAACACTTTCCCTGTCATAAAAAATTGTTTCTATCTTCTCCATACTGCCGTCCAACCCTTCCGGCGAAGTAAACATTTCAACTCCAGAATCATCCCGTTTCATCCAAAAGAAAAATCCATTCTCCGGATTGGTCACTGCATAGATTGTATTTCCCATCAATAAAACCATAAACAATACTACCACGGCAGCAGTAATCTTATGGCGATAGACAAAGTTCACAATCCTGCTGCTCTTTTTCCCCACACCGGATTTCTTCTTCAATCCGAATGAAAGTATCCGGAAACCGCCTTTCCCTCCGCTGCGCATCGATGTCCCCGAAGTCTCCGGTACCGGCAGCAGTTCCTGCTGATTCTTTATTACTTCCTGAAACCGCACCCATGCTTCCTTTTCTGATGGAATCACCTCTTCCTCCAGAGGATCCCATCTATCCAACAGATAGAGGATTGACTCTACTGCCTTCTCGTCATACTCTTCCTCCGAAGCGTATAGCGTGTACCAGTCCAATTCCTCTTTTAATTTTCTCTCAAATTCCTGGTTATTGCTGCTCTTCTGCATATTATTCACTTTATCCTCTCTATCGCGTTATCTCACTTCGCAGTTTTGTCTTCAATCGAAACAGACGCACTCTCATATTGTTTTCCGTGATTCCATACTTCTCTGCCAATTCTTTGATTGTAATGCCTTCCAGATAGTAGTCCTTAATCAGATTCCATTCTTCCTCACTTACAATGTCCAATGCTGTTAATTCCAATTCACGTCCCTCATACTCGCGGTCTGACACTGCCATTCTCGGATGATCTTCTTCCAGAGCTTCATACGTCCACCGTTTCATTCTCCTGTAGAGCTCATGTATTTTATTCCTGGCCGTAACCATCAACCATAATTTGGGTTCCTCATGATTCAGAAAGTCATCCCCTTTCTTCCACGCCGCATAAAATACATCCTGTGTAATGTCTTCAGCCATTTGCCGATTTGGAATTTTACGAAATATAAATTTATACACGGTATTGAAATGCTCTTCATAAAGTTTTTCAAATTTGGCACTTGCGCTGGCCATCTCCTTATCTTTCATCTTCTGTTTTAACACCCCATCCCTCTTCTACGCCGAAGCACAGTTTTTAAATCCTTATTCTAATTTACCATTATTTTCGGTGAAATTGGTAAAAATTTATATTTCCTTAAAATAAATTTAAAGATTTTATTATTACTAAACGAAACGTGCCCCGCTCCTCGGTCAGCAGCGCCAACCCCATATCCAAACACAAATTGTACGGCAAAACCCAATCCCTATTCCCTCGTTCCATGAGTGCACAAAAAACAGACACCCGCCATTTCCCTGACAGGTGTCCTGCATTTTCCCTATATTTCGAAATAAGACTTATGTGCAGGTTCTCACTGTTAAGCGCCTGACTCGGGCCCGGCTTCAAAAGCCCCGGCATTCCGTTTTCAGCCGCCGCATCGTCCTGAACATTTTGCTCATATCCACCGGCTTCGCCAGATGCTCATTCATCCCTGCATCCTTTGCCATTGCGATATCCTCCTCAAACGCATTGGCAGACAATGCTATGATCGGTATCTTCTCCGCATCCGCCCGGCCCAGGCCGCGAATCATGCGGGCCGCCTCAAAACCGCTCATCACCGGCATCATCAGATCCATCAGGATACAGTCGAAGGCCCCCGGCTCCGATGCTCTGAAGGCATCCACCGCCGCCTTTCCGTCATTTGCAGTAACGGTCTCCGCCCCCGCCTGTTCCAGCATAAATTTCACAATCTCGCAGTTGACCTCATTGTCCTCCACCAGAAGGACCCGCATTCCCGAAATATCGATCCGGTCATTTCCTTCCGGATCCGCAAGCCCGGCATTTTTTCTTGTGTCGATCCGAATCGGCAGCGTGACCCGGAACAGGCTTCCCTGTCCGATGTGGCTCTCAACCTCAATGGTACCTCCCATCTGATCTGCCAGCTTTTTAGCAATGGACAGACCCAGGCCCACACCGTTATATTGCGTCCTCGCCCCCTGATTTTCCTGAGTAAAAGGCTCAAAAATATGTTTCTGGAAGTCCTCTCCTATCCCTATCCCGGTATCTTTTATTACAACTCTGTATTCCGCCTGGTCTTCCCCGCAGGAAAGTTCCTTTGCCTGAATAAATACAAAACCGCCCGGCAGGTTATACTTGATCCCATTGTCAATAATATTCGTGAGAATCTGCCTCACATACAGCGGATTTCCCAAAAGCCTGCTGTGGCGCAGCTCCACTGCCTCCAGTTCCAGACGGATGCCGGATGCTTCCGCATGGGGAGTCATAATCGTAATGCAGTCCTCCAGTGTATCGGCGAGGTCAAAGCCCTCCTCCACCGCGGCAGGCAGGCCGCTCTCCAGCTTGCTGACCTGAAGGACATCGTTCACCAGGGACAACAGATGCTCTGTGGATACTCGGATCTTCTCCCTGCAGTCCTTCTGCCTTTCCGAATTCTCCGGGATCCGTTCCATGATGGTTAGCATGCCCATGATCCCGTTGATGGGCGTGCGCAGATCATGGGACATATGGGAGAGGAATTCGCTCTTGGCCGAATTAGCCCGCCGCACCTTCTCCAACAGCTCCATGATGTCCTGCTCCTGCTTTTTCCGGGTCAGCATGATTTCCGTGATATCCTGATGGTATCCGTTGAGGCAGGCCCCGGGGTTCTTGAATTTTTTATCCGGAACGCCCCCGCAGCGGACATAAATTTTCCCAAGTACAGGATGGTTCCACGGATACACCACTTCGGAGCGCCCACATTCCAGCATCTCCTTCACCGCCCCCTGCACCATTTCCACATAGTCAGAAGCAATGTGTGAAAACCAGTGCCGGTAGCAGGCCTCCGGCCCCATATCCTCCTCCACCCCCAGAAGCATCCGCATGGTTCTGTCCGCATACATCCGGGGTTCGCAGCCCTCCTCCAGTTCTATGGTCCAGATACCGGTCCTGGCGCCCTCCAGGATGTCTTCCAGACTCTGTCTTGCCTCCGATTTGTACTTTTCCTCCTGCTCCACCACTGCGTTTACATCCCGGAACGCGAAAATCGCACACTGTTCTTCCTCGTCCTTCCCCGTGATGGAAAAGTGGATTTCCATATTTTTCAGCCCTGCCGAATTGTCCTTCACCTGGTACCGGACATAAAATTTCTTTTTCGTCTTCAGCTGGGCCAGAATATACTCTTTTTTCGTCACCGTGCGGAGCCGTTCCTGGTCCCGGGGAAGCACATACCGGGAAATATACTTCTCCATAGCGACCCGGTACCCTTCCGCAAAGCTGACAGGCGGGTTTTCCCCAGGAAATTTGTTTTCCCGGTAAACCACACACGCATCCGTGGAAAAATCTGCCTGATAGATGCCCAGATAGTCCACATTGAGGGCATATAAGACGTTATGACTGCGTTTTTCAAGCTCCCTGACCAGATTGCGCCGCCGCAGGGAGGAAACAATGAAATATGCCGCGGTCTGGAGCATGTTGGAGGTATATTCCAGGGATTTGACCGGCGGGTTATCCACTCCGTAAAAGCCTATAATCCTGCCCTCGTCATACAGCGGAACCACCACCAGGGAATGGATGTCCTGCTGCTTTAAATTCTCATACTGAAGCGGGTCGCTGCACCTGATATCCTCCAGGCCGTTGATGACAATATGCCTGCCGATACTGAAATTCCGGTACCAGCTCGCGCAGACTTCCGGAGGCACATTCTGAAGGTTCTCCTTCTCCGGCCGCACCCCGGGAGCCGTCCACTCATAGGTATTGTCGTCGCCTCCGGATGGATTCTTCTCAAAAATATAGGTCCGTTCCCCGGCCAGGGCCTTTCCCAGGTAAGCCAGCAACACTTCCAGGGACCTGTCCGGAGTCCTCTCCAACAGGGCCACCCGGAGTCCCTCATTGATAACGGCTTCCAGGTTCTGGACGCTCTGCACCACGTTCCTCTGCTGCTCCTGGCTGCTTATATCCAGTGCCATTTCCAGGCGGTACTGTCTCCCGTTCTCTGTCAGGAGCGTACTCCGGAGCAGAAAATGTCTGTCTAGGTACTGGTTAAAATACTGCTGTTGCTCGAAAGTGCCCGCTTTGGATGAAGTTCTGCAGCAAAATGCACAGGGGGTGACGCTGTTGCGGAGAATCCGGTGGCACGGCAGTCCCCTCACTTCCTCCAGGGAGCCGATGCCAAAGGCCTCCAACGCCTTTTTATTCATGTAAACCAGTTCGTGGTTCTCTATATCCGCAACGTATACGATTTCGTTGATATTCTCAAAAAACCCCCATCTATCACCCATTCGGCTGCCCTCCGTCTTATAGGCAAAAACTTAAAGCCTGACTCCCTACCCGTTCGATGCCAACCCTTTTTTACGCTCGATAATATTTTCCATATACCAGAATGCATATTCATAGAATCAGCTTTTTAAAACAGTTGAGATATACGTTTACAAGTATAACATAGTCCGGCCAAAAAGTCTACTTTTCGGAGAATATGAGCTCTTCCCCGCTCCTATCCGCCATTTCCATATAAGGCGCACAATCCTTCAGGGAATCCGGCAGCGCCTTCCCCTCCACAAAATACAGTTCATGCAGCGCCCTGGTGCATCCCAGATATACCTTGCGCCGGAAGTGGGGATTCCTTTCATTGGCCTCAATACAGCCAAACAGGACAACCGCATCAAATTCCAGTCCTTTGGCAAGGAACAGGGGAAGGATTACCAGTCTGTCCCGCATCTCATCCTCCGGCGAGATGATCAGCTGCGCCTCTTTCTCCTTCTCTTTCTCCAGGAAAGATTTTACCGCCAGGGCTTCCTCATCACTGTTCACAATGACCGCCACGGAGCGGTACTGCTCCAGACGCTCCAATATGGGCACAAGGCAGGAAAACCTGTCCCGGCTTACCACGTATTGCGGTTTCCGCACCGCCCGCTTAAAATAGGAGTACGATTCCGTAACCGGCTGTCCCTCTCGCTCAATCAGCCGGAAAGCCAGGGCGTTAATGTCACTGGAGGAACGGTAGCATTTCCGCAGCCGGATCTGAATCAGCCCCTCGCCGAAAATGCTTTCATAGTCTGTATATTGCTGAATTGTCGTCACCGAATTGACGGTCTGATAAATATCCCCCAGCAGGGTGAAGGTGCTTCGGGGAAACAGGCGCTTCATGATGTAGAGCTGCGGCAGGCTGTAATCCTGGGATTCATCGATAACGGTGTGGTAAATATCAGGGAACGGGGCAACCTTCCCCATCAATACCTTGATCAGAAGGTAGAGAATGGCGTCCTCATATAGAAGCCGTCCCCGTTCCAGGGAGCAGGACAGCTTGAGCGCCTCATCATCTGCCCGGACTGTCTCCTGGCTGCACCGCGCTGCTCCCTCGTCTCCCTGCCTTGCCTTCCTGTCTTCCCGGCCTGCCTTCCCGTCCCCCTGGCCTGTCTTCTCGTCTCCCCGGCCTGCCCGGCTCAGGTAATTTGTGAAAACCTCTAGCATCTGCTTCCCGGGCTCCAGCTTGTTCATACGTTTGATTTCTTCCAGGGCTGACTGTATATATTCGTTCATCATCTTTTTATAGAGAAGCCTGGCCTCCTGCACCGACAGGACATCCTCCCGATTTTCCAGGATTTCGTCGCATATTTCCTCTTTATGCAGGACGAAGAAGTCTTCGATGGATTTTCTGACCAGAAACTTCAGCCGCTCATAGCGGGACTGGAAGTCCTGAAAATGCCCGGCATTCAGCTTGGTCAGTATCAAATCCGGAGATACAAGTGTCTCCTGCGGAGACACCTGTGTTTCCTGCGAAGATTCCTGCTTTTCCTGCGGAGGCACCTGCTTCTTCTGCGAAGACACGAGCTTTTCCTGCAAAGACACCTGCTTTTCCTGCGAAGACACGAGCTTTTCCTGCGAAGATTCCTGTGTTTCCTGCAAAGCCACCTGCATATCCTGCCGGGTTACCTGCATTCCCTGCGGGGATGTCTGCATTTCCTGCGAGGACTCCTGCACTTCCTGCGCTGATGCCGCAATCTCTCCCCGATACCGGATTTCAGGTATCCGGAAAGGAAATGACGCAAAATAATCAATGCAGTATTGCAGTAGCCCTGCCGAATATTTGATCTTCATCCACTTGATCCGCTCTTCCGAAAAGCCGCTTTCCATCGCCTTGAGCTGACTGTAATAATCCTCGATTTCCATGCCTCTCTCCATGGATGCCTCCAACAAATCGGCAAATACCCTGGTCTGGGCAGGCTTCTCCCCCAGATCAGGAAGTATGGTGGAAATATAGGAGGCAAAAATACTGTTATTCGATAAAATCAAAATATTTTCGGACTTTATGGTATCCCTGTTGCAATAAAGTACATAGGCCAGGCGGTGAAGGCCGATACTGGTCTTTCCGCTGCCCGCCAGGCCGTAAATCAGGCAGGATCGCTTTGTGTCGCATCGGATTGCCTGGTTCTGCTCCTTCTGGATGCTGCCGATGATGACCTTCAGGCTGTGGTCAGCGTGCTTCGACAGAACTTCCCCCAAAATATCGTCGTACATGGAGGAATCCGTGTCGTACATGGAAAGGAAATGTCCGTCTTCTATTTTGTACTGCCGTTTTCCTGTAATCTCCACTTCATTTCTGTAATCACGGACCTGGTACCAGGCCGGGCCGACATCAAACTGATAGAACATGGACGAGATGGGCGCCCGCCAGTCAACCACTACAATATCCTGGGACTCCTCCTTCACAAGGCTGTAGATGCCAATATAAACGCTGTCTGCTTCCCCCGTCAGGCTGTCCTCGAAATCCACACGGCCGAAATAGGGGGATTTCTCCATTTTCGTGAGCCTCTGTATCTCCAACGAATTCCACTCAACCTGTTTCTCCGCCAGATTCACTATGGCTTCCTGAGTATTGAGAAATACCACATCGTCAAAATCGCGGATCAGGTGCCGGTTGTCCTCCCACATCTCCTTTCGCTCCTGCCTTACCCGCTCCCGCAGCAGTGGGCTGTCCTCGTACAGCTTTTCCAGTTTGCTCCGGATGATCCCCTCCACCCGGTTGAAGTATTCCATCTCGTTCTGAAAATCCTTTCTTTCCATACCCATGCTCCCTTCTCTATATTCTGTTTTGTCTGGAATGACACGGAAATATCTTGAAAATTTACGGCTTCTCCCCGGAATTGTTATTCAGGAATTATTCATTTATAGTCATGTGTGATAACGAAGCCACTCTCGTGACAGTAACTTTGAGACGGCCGGCTGGCGTTTTGCCATTTGCAACATGAAACTTTAGGCGGCCTGAGTATCTCTGCTTATTTTGTTACATCATGTTATTGTAAACGGAGAAACCATGAACAGTAAAATGATTTCAGCTACGATTATAATTCATTGGAAAACCAAATTACAAGACTTGTAATTCCATTCATTTTTTGATATAATATATACAGAAAACAGAGAGATTCTTCATCTGCGAAGAGCCGGAACATAGCTTCCGGCTCTTCGGCATCTAAGATTTCATAAAATCGCTGAATTCCTTCAATTCCTTTTTCCGTCCCTCGGAAAGGGCATTGAACTCCACACCGGCAACCGCGCCTTCCAGGGCATACAGATGTACCAGACAGACCCGTGGATAGGCCTCCTTCAACTTCAGGAAGGCCTGTTCCGCTCCGGTATCAATCAGCTTCTCCGCGGAATCAATACCCACGGATGCCAGTTTATTAGCCATCTCTTTCCCGATATTTCTCATGGATGTCAGTTCTGCCATTTTTCTGTCTCTCCTTACAGTTCCCTTTAGTCAGTCCGGCGCATTATTCTCCGCCCTCTCGCCTGCGCAATCGGAAATCAGCCCTTCAAACTCCTCTATACTCTCTGAATGCGCCGCCAGTTTAAGCCAGTTCCGCAAAGTTTCCAGATCCTTCTGCTCCCGAACGCGCTTCTCCAGTTTCTCTGAAATTGCGCCGACTTCTTCCAACAATTCCATAATATCCTCTGCCTTTCCTTCTACCTTTCCTTCTACCTTTCCTTCTACCTTTCCCTCGATTCTTCCTTCCTCCCGAACGCGCTTCTCTATCTCACACCATTTCATATACGCCAGCCCCACTTTCCTGTCTGCTTTTACTTTCGTCACCATTTCATGTAATCTCGCCAGACCCTCAGACTTCGCATTCTCTACTGTGGAATTCTCCATATACTGTCCAAGCTGCCGCAGCCTTTCCGGAGGATTCCCTTCCGTTCCTTTTGTATACAGGAATATCGTCCTGGCCCCGTCCTCATAGGGCAGATCCGGTTCTTCCACACAGCCGTTTTTTATGGTATAGACCATCCGGTTCCGTCCAAAAGGATCATAAGTAGTGATGAATATCACAACCACATTCCGCAATGCACTATAATCTTCTCCCGCCGCCAAATTCCCCGCATCAATTTTTGCGTGATAATACCTTACCCTTCTGGGCAATATCGCCACATCCCCGGATCCGCTGTTGTTGTCCGGCTCCATGTCGAAAAGCTCCCCGTCCTCCTCGTCCATGTATACATCCAGGCGTACACCGTGGCTTTCCGGCTCTTCCCCATACCAGACTTTCTGGGGTACCACCGTCAAATGCCGTATCTTACGCTGTAAGATACACTCCAGGATACGTGATTACAGGGTTCGCGAAGCGGTTCCTGTAATATATCGGGATGCTTCCTCTCCATAGGTTTTGTGGGCTGTCAGGCTGTGCGCCAGAAAGTCGTCCACCAGGTTCATGTCTTCCAGTCTCTTCATAATGCCTCCTGTTCCTGGCAGGAGACAATATGCGGCTATGCAATAAACTCCTGCCTTGCAATTATAATTAGGGTGTCAAAGCATAGAGTTTCCACGTGAGATTTAGATGGATAGAATTTCATGTCACTGTGTCCAAGAAAAATATGCTTTATAAATACAGCATAACACAATTCCCGGTATTGTCAAGAATTTTTCAAGACAAATTAGGCGACAATTTAGGAGAACCTTTTTCAATCCCCTAAGACATTGAAAAACAGATGAACACTGTAACACAGTCCTACTCCTTTCCCTTGTTCAGGCAGAAACTCCCCACTTCCAACACCGTCCTCTGCGCCTCCAGGATTTCCTCCTCCGTCCCCTGCCAACGCTCCAGATCTTCGCTGACCAGGTACATTATCCTGTCTGCCAGATTGAGAAAAAATCGCTCCACCACCGCGCCCGAGGCCCCCGCCAACGCCGCCGTCAGCGTAGCATTTTCCAGATTCCGCAGAATAGTCTGGATTTCAAAATTACCCAACTGCGCACACCCTTCTATCAAATTTGTCGCTTTCGAATACAGTTCCTTCTTCCTGAATTTCTGAATCAGTTCCTGTCTGGTATACTTTAAAATTTCACTCATTTTTCCGCTTTTCTCCCTATACTCCATACCGATGTAGGAAGCTATGATTTCCTGCTGCACCTCCACGGATTTCCCGGCAAAAATCGCCTTCAACACCGCCGTAACCATGCGTCCTTCCCTCTGCTCCTCCTCCGGCAGGGCAGCGGCATAATTTTCCAACAGGCCGAACGTGAACTCCACTTCCGCCTGCCTCATAAAAGAGTTCATAATATAAGGAACCGCAAAACGCAAAAAACTGCTGCCGCCCTTCAGCCCTACAACCGCCTCCTCCATGGCAAGCAGCCCCTTCTCCCTGCTGATTTCTGCACATCGGAGCAAATCTTCCCCCACCGCAATAAGCCGGAACCGCCGTTCGTCATATACGCCCATCCGATCCACCTGCGCCAGACGCCTTCCTGCCAGTTCGTCCATGCTGCATTCGAAAAAATCCGCCATGGCCCACAGCATTTCCACACTTGGTACCGCCTGGTTCCTCTCCCATTTGGACACCGCCGCAGGACTGACGCACAGTTGTGCCGCCAGCTGCTCCTGGGTCATCCGCTTTGCCATGCGCAAGGAGTAAAGCTTTCCTCCCATGGCTATTCCGTGAAAAATATTTTTGTCCATACCTGCTTAACCTCCTCCATAGTGCCTTTTCCTCTTTCCGGCTTTCTTCTGCCATCTTTTCTCTCTTCCTGATTTCCCGGCTATTCAGACAGTTTGCGAATCGATTACACACTTCCATCTTAACTCATTCAGCCCCAAAAAACAAAGGAGGAATCCGCCACTTTTTCAACTACAGGTGTTGCCGTCAACAGTAAGGAAATGTCCAATGTATTGCCCCCGGACAAGACAGCCTTCTCCCTGCCCTGCGACTTCAGAAACAAGGAACGGCAGGATACCTTAACATGCAGGCAGCAGCAAATCGCAGCTAAAATATAAGCATTGCTTAATATTACATAATTATGCGTTCATTGAACTTAAGTATAAATTAATATATAATATAAGCATAACTTAATTGGAGGTGCTCTATGAACTACACAATCATAGGTGAACAGATACAGAAATACAGAAAAACGGCAGGACTGACCCAGAAAGATCTGGGCGAAGCCCTGGGAATCAGCAGCTCAGCCGTCTCCCAGTGGGAAACCGGAGGCACGCCGGATATATCCCTGCTGCCCGCCATAGCGGACAGGCTGGGCATATCCATCAATACCCTGTTTGGGCGGGAAGATATCACCCCGGAAAATATGCATGAGACCCTGCCCCGCTATGTAGCCTCGCTGCCGGAGACAAAACGGCTGAAAGAAATATGCCGCCTCGTGTGGGCAGCGGCAAAATCGGAAGGCGTGGGCTCCAACGTCCTCTCCGATCATGTATACCAGAAATACAATATAAGTCTTTCTTCAGAGGAGGGAATCGTGCTTGGCATCGATTCTGATGAGTTGTCGGCGCTCTCCGTTTTTCCGGAACCGAAAAGCGGATACCATGCTTTATTCGCCTCTGACGACGCTTACAGGCAGCTGTTCCTGGCACTTTCGAAGCCCCTCGCAATCGAACTGCTGAAACTTCTGTATCAGCAGACCAAACCCTGTACGGCGGAGGTTCTGGCGGCACGTCTGGAAACCGAAACCGGGGAAATCCTGCCGCTGCTCTCGGAATTTGCCGGACTTCAGCTTGTGCGGGAACTGGAACTGGAAACAGAACGCGGGGATACAAAGGTATACAGCACGGAAAGATACGGCGCACTTATCCCCTTTCTCCATGCCGCCCGTCTGATGATGGAGAGTTCCAACGGCCATTCCGTAATTGTCAATAAGAGAAAAACGCCGCTCCTGCGGAAACCGGAAACGGCACTTTGATTCCAACACTTCTATTGCCGGAAACGAATGTGCTCACGCACATTATAACAAACGGCTTTAGAATCTTTATTTTGACATATTATGCCTATTGTCGTTGCTGTGATGGTTTTCGGGCAAAGTAAGAATAGTAATGACATTTACTATAAAAAAGGAGAAGGATATGCTCAGGTATATAAAAAGACAATATTTGTTGGTGCTGACGGCATTGGGCATCAGTATAGTAAGCAGCATTATCGGACCGGTTTCGGCCCTTTTGGAGAAAAACATAATCGACGCCATCGTACAGGGGAACATGAAAGACTTTCAGGCGGCACTATGGTATACGGCCCTGGTGGTTCTGGCTGCAGGGGGCATCTATTATGCCAATGCCTTAACGGAAAGCAGGTTCAAAAACAGATTTATGATGGACATGCGCAATGATCTTTATGACGGAATCATGCGGAAGGGAATTGCAGCTTTTCAGGAACAGGATACGGCGGACTACATTTCCATGATAAACAATGACGCAGATACCGTAAGCACTAATTTTTCGAACCCTGTCTGGAGACTGATTTCTATAGGGATCACCGCTGTCCTGTCCCTGGCTGTTATGCTGATGTACAGCCCTTTTCTGACCGGTACCGCAGTCCTGTGCTCCCTTTTTTCCTTTTTGGTTCCGAAGATCATTACAAAATATATCAGAAAAAGTCTGACAGAAAAGGCCATATGTGAGTCCGCCCTGGCTGTTCAGCTGAAAGAATCCCTGAACGGACATGATGTGGTATCTGCCTATGGCATTCTGCCCAGGATACGTGTCCGGTTCCTGGAAGCAAATAAAAAGCTGGCCGACACGCTTTACAGATTTTCCTTATTCTTATCACTGCTGCAGAATTCTTCCTCTATTATAGGCAAGGCAGTCAAGGTGGTTACCTTCCTGGTCGCAGGCGGGATGGCGGTCAGGGGACAGATCAGCGTCGGCACTGTCCTTTTGTTTGAGTCGCTTTACGGATTTTTCAGCGGCGGAATCATGACGTTTTCTCAGTGTGTCCCATTGCTTGCGGGGTGTGGGCCGGTCATTGACAGGCTGATGAATGTGATAGACTGCAGGGATGACACCCTGCAGGGGAGTACTGCTCCTACATTTTCCACAGAAATTCGGATAAAGGACTTATATTTCCGGTATGTGGAAGCGTTCCCGGTTTTGACAGGCCTTCAGCTTACAATACATAAGGGGGAAAAGCTTGCACTGACAGGAGCCAGCGGCTGCGGCAAATCAACCCTTGTGAAACTGTTAAGCGGAAACTACAGTGGTTACCAGGGAGAAATCTGCTATGACGGCGTGGAATTAAGATATCTGGACATGAATAAATTACGTAAAATGATTGCAGTTATACACCAGAAAACATTTCTTTTCAATGACACAATACGCTATAACATATGCCTGGGTGAAGTCTTTTCGGAAGATGCGCTTGACAACGCCATGAAGCTGAGCGGTGTTGACAAATTTCTCCCCCACATTACAGACGGAGTGGACGGACAATGCGGTGAAGACGGCGCCAACCTGTCCGGAGGGCAAAAGCAGAGAATCGCGCTGGCCAGAGCCCTGATCAGGGGAATCGATTTTCTGATTCTGGACGAAGGCGTCTCCGCAATCGATGCCAGGACGGCCAATGAAATCGAACAGGAATTGCTGGATATGGAAAACCTGACGCTCCTGACCATAACCCACCGAATCAGGGACGGGCTGCTTGAACGCTATGACAGGGTTTTATACATGGATGAGGGCAGAATTGTTGAGCGGATCTCCTCCTGACCGCTCTTTCTTTCAGTCCAATAAGTACCCCGCCTCATAAGAACATTCCAGGTAACCGGGATTCTGATAGTAGATATCCGTCTGAAAATCAGATATTTTATCGCTGATGAAGGAGGAAAAGATTTTCAATAATTCGTCAACTTCTTTTCCTTCTTCCGCACAGTCTTCAATCATCATACATTTCACTCCTGTTAAAAGTTAGACAATTAAGTGCCGATAATGTATGAAAACGAATCTGATGTGTAGGATACCGGAATTCCGCCAATACACGGGAAAGCAAACCTAATATTTCCTGCATCTCCTATTTTCCAAATCTGTATTTTCCTTTCCCACGTCCGGCAACCGGTTCAATGACTCCATGCGCTGCCATCTCCTTCAGAAGCTCTGATGCTCTGGACGGCCTGATATCAATCACTTCCATCACATCTGAACGTCCAAAAATCATCTGCCCCGGAAATGCCTCACGTAGTACCAGAATCTGGTTCGCTGTTTTCGGATGAAATATTTTTTCAATGTCCGGTTTTAAATCTCCAATGTCCGGTTTTAACGCTCCAATGTCCGGGTTTTCTCTTTTGAAAGCGCCGCTGATGTGCAATGTCCGGTTATGAAGCGGATGACGCTCATTCAGCATAAGATTTCTTAAAAACACCTCCAGAAACTCCGTCGTTTCATGGATACCATTTTTCAAATCGTTATAGTTTGCCCGGACAAGTGAATTTCGGAAATACCATGCATTCTCGGCAAAAATATCATTCGTCACGTCAAAGCCAAGAACACGCAGATATTTGATAAAAAACACCGCTGTCGTTCTGGTGTTGCCTTCTCTGAATACATGAATCTGCCACAGCCTCGAAACAAATATGGCAAGGTGATGGATAATCTCGTCCATTGAGAGATTTCGGTAGGAGAACTTTTTCTCTTCCGAAAAGTCATAGTCCAGTGTCGCACGCAGTTCCGTAGCACTGCCATAAAGGACGGTGGCCCCGTCAAGCACCCATTCCTTTTTCGTGATATTGTAATCCCGAATGCGCCCTGCATGGGAATAGATACCGGTGAACAGCTTTCTGTGAATGGACAGATATTCATTGGGCGTAAAGCTAAATGCTCTCTCGGAAAGAAGCGCCGCGATCCTGGCGGAAACCTTATCGGCTTCCTCGGTGCGGTCTTCCGCATCACGGGCAGGATGCTCCGCATAATAGGCCTGCAGAAGGGCATTTGCCTCTTCGAAAGATATCTCGCCCTCTATATTACGGACAGCAGTATGCATCAGATATTCGGATGTTTTCAGCCCGTCAACAGCCTGCAGGCCAATGGCCGTATGCCACGCATACCCTTTGTCCCGTTTCCCCGGCTCGGACTCTTTGATGTATTCTTTAAAAGGATCTTTGTTCATTTAACATCACCTCGTTTTGGTTCTTGAATCCAGAAAAACCTGCCTGCCATATTTTGCATCCATCTCCGCTGAATTTTCCGTCTTTCGCCTGTGAGCGCTCTGTATCATTTTCTTAAAAGCCGCTTCATCTTCCCTGTCTTAGGCATCCTGCCGCCGTTTTCACATTAGACTTGCCTCCCGCGCTTACACAGGCAATCCCATTCTCACCGCATACTGTCTGAAAAAAATCATAACCCGCGTTTGTATCCTCCACCACAACAGTCTCCGGTCTTTCTTTCCCCGAAAAAGTCTCTGTGCTGTAAATATGGTACAGCTCGTTATAAGTCCGTTTCAGGTCATGGTATTTCCCGGAAACATGAATACCATAAATCTCATCCACCGAATACGGCAGATTGGGCAAATCCTCCCTGGTGATAATCACAAAATAATTGTCCGAAGCCCTCACCGCCTCCGCGAACTCCTGTGATTTCACAAATCTGCTTTCCTCATCCAGAAAAATAATCTGCCCGTGAAGATTGGGCAGCACCAGATTCCAGTCATTTCCGCCCAACGTCCTGCAGGGACGCTCACAGCGGACTTCCACGCCGGATCCCTCCCCCAGGGCTGCCGCCTGCTCCACAAGGGCGATCAGCCTTGTCTTCCCTGTAGCGCTGTCGCCGCGGATAACCGTAATGTTCCTTCTTACATCAAGGTCATACCGGAGCTTGTTATTCTGTACAACAATATGATATTTTCCCTTCATCCGTCAGCGCTCCTTTATCTGAATGGCTTCTTCCAGGTATTCCCCGTAGCTGTGGACAGTCACTCCCGTATTGAGCATAACCGCCTCAAACGTCGGGACGGAGCTGAAATCCATCACATGATGCAGGTTAATGGTCAGGTCCGCCATTTTCCCCAACTCCACAATCCACTTCGCACAGTTATCCCCGCAGGAGGAGGCATTGAAAATCCTGCCGCTCCTGTCAAAAGCCATCAGGATCAGCGTCTTCACGCCGCCGGAAATCTCCTTTACAGAGATGGGGCCAAGCACCGGGCTCTGGATCAGGTGCACGCCCACTACATCCGATTTGTCAATATCCTTGATCATGGCAACAGTTAAAGGATCGGTAATCCACTCGTCTTCGTATTGATTGTCAAAATATGTGGGAGGATGGTAAACGGCATTCTCCACCTCTCCAAATATAATCTTCAGCATCCCCTGCCCTCCCTGCGGCACCTCTTTTTAAAGCGGAATCAAGATCTCATCAAAATGCACAGGCTTTCGTTGTCTGGCGCCCAAATAAAAAGTATCAGCTTTTTCCGATAATTACCAAACTTGAAATTGCCCTTATCTACAATTCCAGAATCAGTATAGCATACAGCAGGACAAATCCGCAACCCGACATTTCCCACAGGATATTTTCAGGCATGACCTCAAAGCAATTCAGGAGCATCCAGGAACTTTCGTCTCAATTCTCCTGTCATCCGGCACATTGCCAATTCAAAACGACTGTGCTACTATAGAACTGCAGACAATAAAACCACCGCAAAAAGGGAAGGATGATTCATGAAACTGAAAATAGCCGTCTGTGACGACGATGACAATCAGAGGGAATTTCTGGCCGTAATAGCCGCCTCCTGGGCTGAAAGGACGCGGCATCTTGCGGAAATCAGGAAATATGCGGACGCAAAGTCATTTCTGTTCGATTATGACGGGGAAAAAGATTTCGACATTCTGCTCCTGGACGTGGAAATGCCGGGCATGAACGGCGTGGCACTGGCGAAAAAGATACGGCAGGAAAACAGGACGCTGCAGATAGTCTTTGTGACTGGATATTATGAATATTTCAGCGACGGCTTCGACGTGTCCGCTCTCCACTATCTGCTGAAGCCTGTGGACGGGGCAAAGCTTAATCCGGTACTGGACAGGGCGGCGAACAACCTTGCCTTCCGGCAGCGCTGTGTCCTGTTGGCGGACGGGGACGGCAGCAAGAAGGTTCCCTTGTCCGATATTATCTATATTGAGGCTGAAAATGTGCATATCGCCGTACACACGGTTCAGGGCGTCTGCCGGATGCGCATGGCTTTGAGCAGGTTTTCGGAGCAGTTGGACGAGACCTTTTTAAAGGTGCACCGTTCCTTTGTGGTGAATTTAAGCCAGATTAAGAAAATCACCCGCTCCGGCATCACCATGGCAGACGGAGACACCGTCCCCATGAGCAGGGGGATGTACGCAGAGGTTTATGCGGCCCTGGCAAAATACCTGTAATGACCGGAGACTGCAGAAATCACTGGTTTTTGGAAAAGCAATTTACACAAGGAGAATGTCATGTTTTTTGACAAGCTGATTGAAAGAAAAGTCACGCTCTTTGAACAGGAGCTCTTACAGAAATACTACGCCGAAGTGGAAAGTATGTACGGAAAAATGCGGGGATGGCGGCATGATTACAGGCACCACATCCAGGCCATGAAGGTTCATGCAGCTAAAGGGGAACTGGCCGAAATTCAGTGCTACCTGGACATGCTGGACGATGACCTGACCAACGTGGAGACGGTGATCAGAACCGGCAACCGGGCGGCGGATGCCGTTTTGAACAGCAAGCTTTCCCTGGCGGGGGAGCGGCAGATCCGGATCAAGGCAGAAGTGCGGATTCCGGTGCTGCTGACCACGCCGGAACTGGATTTATGCACCATCATCGGCAATCTCCTGGACAACGCCATGGAGGCCTGCATGGAGCTGCCTCCGGAGAAGCGGCTGATCCGCATTTATATGGAAATGAAGGGTAATTTCCTGTATTTCGCCCTGACAAATACCGCCGGCGGGAGGAAAAAGACTCATTTCGGCACCACCAGGGGGCAGGGCCGGGGCCTGGGCCTGAACCGGGTGGATGCCATCGTAAAGAAACTGGGCGGGCATATCACCAGGGCATCAGAGGATGAGGCATTTTCCACAGAGGTGATGCTGCCCCAGTAACTCCATGCATGTCTGCGCATTACATGTCAGTACGACGCACGCCGACACATTGTATGTCAGTATGCCGCACACCGACACATTACATATCAGTACGCCGCACGCCAACGCATTACATATCACACATTGCATCCGGCGCCCCGCTTCGCATAAAAAGCGCAATGCACCCCCTTCACCCCAAGTGCAGTTGACATCAAATTTTCGCTATTTGGCAACAAACTGCACTTTTTTTATGCCCTTGTGCTATGCTGATAACATGGAATCAGCTCTCTGAGCATTTTTAGATGTAATTTATCAGGATTCCCGTGCGGAATTCACGCGAAAAAGCCCGCACATGGCAATGGAAGAAGATAACAGCATGGGCAGAAAAATGATGGATGAAAACAGAATACTCCAGGGTTTTCACCCGTCCGGAACCGACAACCGGATATACCGGCAGCAACCCCTCATCGACTGTCTTTATGAAAAGTGCAATCGGGAACATAAAAAGGCTTTTATGGATACGGCCCACAAAATATTCTGCTTCATCGTAGTTCCCGGTTCAGTTTTTTCCTGGCTGACAAAAGGTTTTTCCTACCTGATCGTGTGCTGTTACTGTACACTGGGAGCCTTCCCCGTGGGAAGCGTCATCAAGTATGTAGGCTACATGGAAAGAATGACGGAAAGCATCCAGACACTCCTTGGCATCTTCGGAAGCTTTCAGGAAAACGAGAAGTTTCTGGCAGACTATCTGAACTTTTTTGATATAGAAAACGACATGTACCAGGGCAGCCTGGCCGTGGAAAAGCGCAGTGATAAGCAGTTCGAAATTTCCTTTCGGAATGTCAGTCTCCGGTACCAGGGAAGCAGTGATTTTGCCTTGAAAAATATCAGCCTGAACTTGCGCTCCGGGGAGCGTGTGGCCGTAGTGGGTATGAACGGAAGCGGCAAAACCACCTTTGTAAAGCTCCTGTGCCGCCTCTATGACCCAACGGAAGGGGAGATCATCATGAATGATTTCAATATTCGAAAGTATGATTACAGGCAGTATCTGAATCTTTTTTCCGTGGTTTTCCAGGATTATAACCTGCTGGCGGTTCCTCTTGGCAACAATATATCCTGCGATGCCTCCTGGGATAAGGAAAAGGCGGAGGGACTGCTTGAAGAGGTGGGATTTGGGAAGCGGTACCGGGAGATGCCCAAGGGCCTGGAAACCCCAATATACCGGAATTTTGATACCGACGGGGTGGAGATCTCAGGCGGAGAAGCCCAGAAAATTGCCCTTGCCAGGGCGCTGTACCGGGATACACCCTTCATCATCCTGGACGAGCCCACCGCAGCCCTGGACCCCATTGCGGAGGCAGAAATCTACGCGAAATTTGATGAAATTGCAGGAGATAAAACTACCATCTATATCAGCCACCGGCTTTCCTCCTGCAGACTCTGCGACAGAATCCTGGTGTTCCACGAGGGCAGGATCGTCCAGTCCGGCACCCATCGGGAGCTTCTGGCGGACGATACCGGGAAGTATTATGAGATGTGGCATGCGCAGGCGCAGTATTATGCATAGAAAGCGCCAGGACAAGGCGGAGGAGGGAGGCATGCCCTCCTCCTTACAGCCCGAAAACTTATCCTTCGTGAAACATAGTGGTAATTGGTGTATGTCATACTGGAACCAATCTCAGCCCCATCAATCCACCCTGTACGCCGCCGCATTCTCATAGACGGAGCTCTTTGCGATCACGTTCAGCATCCTCCCGGCGCAGGCCTGGAGATCGCCCAGGGTAATGGGACAGCTCACTTCCCCTTCCTTCGCGTCCACGGAACGTACAATCTCGTCCACATCCGCCTGACTGCCGGGCATAGTCAGGTCATTGCCCGCCCGGACACAGCCCGCCGCGTTGGAACAGCCGTACTTGAATTTCCGGCCCGGATTCATCTCGATGCTTCCGGTGGTGCCCCAGTCAGTCATAATGATTCCCCCAAAGCCCCATTCGTCCCTGGCGATGGCGGTCAGCAGGTCATAGCTGTTGGCAGTGTGGGTGCCGTTGATGAGGTTGTAGGAGGTCATGATGGACATGGGCTGGGATGTCTTCACCGCGATCTCAAAGCATTTCAGGTAAATCTCACGGATGGCCCGCTCGCCGATGTGGGCGTTCACATGCATCCGGTTGTCCTCCTGGTTATTGAAGGCAAAATGTTTGATGGTGGTACCCACGCCCCTGTGTTTCTGCACGCCCAGGGTGTCCGCGGCCGCGCAACAGCCCGCAACGAGCGGATCTTCGGAATAATATTCGAAATTCCGTCCACACAGGGGGTTCCTGTGAATGTTCATGCCCGGGGCAAGCCAAAGGGTGACGCCCAGTTCCTCCATCTCGCCGCCTACAATGTCCCCCGCTTCCTCGACTGCCTCCCTGTCCCAGGTCTGGGCCAGCAGGGTAGCGATGGGAATGGCGGTGCAGTACTGATAATAGGTCACCGCGTCCTGGGGGATCTCAGTTTTCCTATTCTGTCCCAGAAGCATGCCAAGCTCTGCCAGGGAGGAGTCCTCACTGCCGGGAATCAGGTTGCCGTCCCTGTCCGCGGAGAAATATCTGGACAGGCGCAGTCCCGCAGGGCCGTCCGCCAGAATCATGTTCCGGACGTTGCGGTCTTCGATCATCCTGGATGTGGTGTCTCCCGCCGCGCCGGGGCAGGCCGCCGAAGCCGCTCCGATGACGGAATTGCCGCCCATGCCGCCTCTGGCCGTTCCCACGCAAAGCTCGGCCATCTCCTCCACGGTCAGCTGTGCCGTCAGTTCGTCCAGGGATGCCCTGCCGGACCGCACGTCGTCCATGGTCAGCTTCTCCTCCCGGGACGAAGCCAGGCGGGGATTTTCCTTTTGGTACACAGCCTCAATGCAGGGAACCGTCCCGGCATCGATGGAAATCCGGGGAGCGCTTTCCTTCTGTGCCTGTTCCCCTTCATAGGTGTAGGGAAGGGCCTCCCCGGCGGACAGGCTCTTCATTTCGCAGTCCAGGGTGAGGCGGTTGGAAAGCTTCTCCGTCACCGCCTCCCCGTCCAGTACCAGGACGGCCGCCACTATCGTGTTCCGGGAGCTATTGCCTACCCGTATGTAGTATTCCCCTTTTTCCAGAATCCAGGAAGCCGTTTCTTCATCATAGGATGCCATGCGCGGGGTGGGGAAGACGATTTTCAGGCACTGGGACTCTCCGGGGGCCAGTTCCTTTGTCTTGGCGTAAGCCGCAAGCTCCTGATAGGGTTTCTCCAGTTTCCCCCGGGGGGCGGAGTAGTAGGCCTGCACCACTTCTTTTCCCGTATACCGGCTTCCGGTGTTGGTCACCTTTACCTGTAAAGTGACATTTTCTCCGTCTGCCTCCACTTTTTCCGTCTCTGTCCGGAAGGTGGTGTAGGACAGTCCGAAGCCGAATGGATAGGCGGGAGCCACATTGAAAGTATCGAAATACCGATAACCAACGTAGATGCCTTCCTCATAATACTCGTCGTCCACATCGCCGTTCATGTGGCTGAATTTGGAAGCTCCGGGGTAGTCTTCGTAGTGCTCCGCCCAGGTTGCGGTAAGCTTGCCGCTGGGTGTCACTTTTCCGGTGAGCACGTCCGCCAGGGCATAGCCGCCGATATTGCCCGCCTGGCTCATCAGCAGGATGGCGTCAGCCCCTGACTCCTTGCGCAGGAATCCGGTATCGATGACGCTTCCCACATTCAGGATCAGAATCACCTGTTTAAAATGCGCCCGCAGTGTACGGATGGCCTCTTCCTCCTCCGGAAACAGGCCGTATTCCCCTGCCACCGGCCTTCTGTCCTTTCCTTCGCCGGAATTCCTGGCCAGGACGAACAGGGCCGTGTCTGTCTCCGCCTTCCGGCAGTCCTCCTCGGTCACCGGGGGGATGGGGGGCTCTTTGAAAGGATTGTCAAAAATGTAGAGGATGGGCATGCCGCCGCCCTTCTCCACAGCCGCTTTCATTTCCGCCCCGTAAGCCGCCTTGGCATCCGCCACAGCGGTATCGTAGCGGCCCAGCCAGTCCTTGGTGGTCACTGTAAAGCCCGCCTCCTCCAGGCCCTGCTCCACGTTCACCACGGACCTGCTGTTCACGTCCCCGGAGCCGGTGCCGCCCTTTACCGTCATCCTGCCGCCGTTGCCGAAGAGGGCGATGTTTCCCGTCTCTTTAAGGGGCAGGGCGCCGTTGTTGGAAAGCAGTACCATGCCCTGGGAAGCAATCTTTCTGGCCCGTTCCATGTTATGTTTTTCCCGTTCGCTGATCTCCGGGGTGGTTGATGCAAAAAATTTTGCCATATATACCTCCTATTTCAGTTCCGTCTCTGCACTACCATGCCCTTATCGGGGAGCAATTTGCATCTGCAAAAGAGCGCATCTGCAAATTCTCCCGGGCATGTTCGTTCCGTGACTGTTTTTTCCAGTTCCGTCTCTGCACTACCATGCCCTTATCGGGGAGCAATTTGCATCTGCATTAGAGCGCATCTGCAAATTCTCCCGGGCATGTTCGTTCCGAAACTGTTTTTTCCAGTTCCGTCTCTACACTTCCATACCCTGTTTTCTTAGTGCTGAATCTCCGGCTTCTGTTTTGCCATCATTCTGGCGAGCACCGGGCCCATGCACTTGCCAAGGACGGGCAGCAGCTCGTGGTCAAAGTTCTCCTTTACCTGGCTCTCCCTGCCGATGACCAAAGTGTACTCGGTCTCCGGGGTGGAGGCGGGCCAGTTGGGCACCTCCGGGTTCTGGGGATTGCTGGTTCTGGCAAAGGCCATGACAGAATCGAAAATCAGCTTCTCCACCCGCTCAGTGACACCTTCCTCCTGGGTATAGGGCGCAAGCCCGGTGTTGTGGAAGAAATAAGGGATGTCTGCGCAGTGCCAGGGCGTACGTCCGCCGTCAAAGTTCATATCCAGGTTGAACAGGTAAGACCATACGCCGCCACTGCAGTTTGCCCTGGCTTTGATGTACTCTATCTCCGGTCCCCGGAACATAAAATCCATGGTCATGATATCCACCGGGTTGCGTTCCGGGTAGGCTTTCTGAAACAGGTCAAGAAGCTCTCCCGCTTCTTCCTTTCCTACTTCCGCTTCCACATAGGCCATGCCTTCCTCTCTGGTCATCTCCGCTCTCCTGTAGGGGGTGGGGGCAAAGGAGCCGAACTCTCCGAACACGCTTCCCACCATCATGGGTACATGCTCCGTCTCCCTGCGGAAGCCGTTGGCCACAGGCTCTCCCGCATAGAAGGCGTTTTTGAAAGGCGATCCGCCCACATACTCGCCGGCCTGCTCCAGTGCGGGCTTTACCTTGTTGTAGGCTGCCGCCAGGGCGTCGTAGGGCACAGTCTCCAAAGCCTTCACGTCTTCCACCTTAAGCTCTTCCATCAATGCCCTGCCCAGTTTCCCGCCGCTTCCCGTGCAGTCTGCCAGGGAGCCGCCGATGACGCCGCTCATATTGATGCCCTTGGCAAACAGGCCGTCCGCCGCCGGGGTCTGGAGCAAAGTGGTCACTTTTGCACCTCCTCCGGACTGTCCGAAGATGGTCACATTCTCCGGATCTCCGCCGAAGCTTTCGATATTTTCATGAATCCATTTCAGGGCCGCCACCAGGTCATCGGTTCCCGCATTGCCGGAGTTGGCGTACTCCTCTCCGAAGGGGGACAGGTCACAGTAGCCCAGGACATTGAGCCTGTGGTTCACGGACACTACCACCACCCGGCCCAGTTTGCACATGTTCCCGCCCTCGTAGGCAACCTGCTCGATGGAAGATCCCGCAAAGAATCCGCCGCCGTGCAGCCATACCATGACGGGGCGTTTGCCTGTGTCCAGTCCCGGGCTCCAGATATTCAGGTTCTGGCAGTCCTCATCCGTGATCCAATACCGATGGGGCAGATAGAGCTCCTGCGAAAGCCAGGGCTTCTTATCCACATACGGACAGACAAATCCATAGTTGGATGCATCCCAGACCCCCTCCCAAGGCCTTACCGGTTCCGGCGCATGAAAGCGCTTTGCCTGCGCATACCGGATGCCCTTGAAAATGGAAATGCCGTTGTAGAGATAGCCCCTTACTTTGCCCGCCTCAGTGGTCACCACCGCCGTCTTCTCGTCCCTTGCGAATACATGCTCCATAAATCGCTCCTCGCCTTTCTCTTCCAGTCTCGTCTCCACGTTTCCGCACCCATCCCATGGCTTTCTCTCCAAGGCGGTTTTCCCGGCTGCGGCCTCTACGTTTCAGCGCACATGGAATCAGAAGTCGAAACAATGTCCTTTTGTTTCGATATTATACCATAATTTCGTGCGCTCCGCGCACATGGAATCAGAAGTCGAAACAGTGTCCTTTTGTTTCGATATTATACCATCCCGTCCCTTTCTATACAACCCGCTCGGGTCAAAAAGATCCCATAAACATACTGCTGACAAATATACTGAAATATGCCGCGGCTCTCCCCGAAGACGGCCTTTTCTCAGTCATTATCGTATTCTTCCAGATATTCCCGGTAATCCGATTCGCAGGCAAAGAGAATGTACCTGCCTTCCACCAGTCCCATATAGCCTTCCGCCGTATGATATCCTTTCATATAAATTACCTCCTACTTCAGATTCAGCTTCATTGCTGTTCTGAAATAGAAGGTAACATATTTTGAGTGTCATAAAACTCCCTCAAAACCTATTTGCGAAGAAAATACCTGATATTTTACTGCGCCGGAGGATTTGTCTCCAGCAGTCCCTTCATCTCCTCCAAAAGCTTCTCGGTTCTGCCCATCAAAAGCTCCGCATCCGTCTCAATCAGCCCCGTCCTCTTGTATTTGTAGGTAAAGAACGCCTTCCCATAGGAGGTGAAGGCCAGATCCCTTCCGTGCTTTTTCAGCAGATCCGGAATACCCGCCGGATTCAGGGCGGCATTGGGATGGAAGGTGAAGAGAATTCTCTCGTTCTTCCCCTTGATCTCCGTCATATACAGCTTGTGGGCCGCCACCCGGATCAGAGCGATGCGCAGCAAGTTGTCCACGGACTTGGGGATCTCCCCGAAACGATCCAGCAGCTCGTCCTTCATATCGTCCCGCTCCTTCACGCTCTCGATGCCTGCGATCCTTTTGTAGATATCCAGCTTCTGCACCTCGTTTACGATATAGGCAGGCGGGATGAAGGCGTCCACGTCCAGATCGATGAGGGTAGGGAAATCCTCCGCTACCTTCACGCCCTTTAAAGTCTGCACCGCCTCATTGAGCATCTTGCAGTACAAATCATAGCCCACCGCCTCCATATGGCCGTGCTGGCGCACTCCCAGCAGGTTTCCGGCCCCTCGGATCTCAAGATCCCGCATGGCGATCTTGAAGCCGCTTCCGAGGTCGGTGAACTCCCGGATGGCCTCCAGCCTCTTTTCCGCCACCTCCTTGAGCACCTTGTCCCTCTTGTACATGAGAAAGGCATAGGCGGTCCTATTGGAGCGCCCCACCCGCCCCCGCAGCTGGTACAGCTGTGACAGTCCCATATTGTCCGAATCATGGATGATCATGGTATTTACATTGGAAATGTCCAGCCCCGTCTCTATGATGGTGGTGGACACCAGCACATCGATTTCTCCGTTGATGAAATCCAGCATGATCTTTTCCAGCTCATGCTCCTTCATCTGGCCGTGGGCAAAGGCCACCGCGGCCTCCGGCACCAGAGCCGCCACCTGCGCCGTCACATCCCCTATATTGTTCACCCTATTGTACACGTAGTAGACCTGGCCTCCTCTGGCCAGCTCTCTGGATATGGCCTCCCGCACCATCTCCTCGTTATACTCGCAGACAAAGGTCTGTATGGGCAGCCTATCCTCCGGGGCTTCCTCCAGCACGCTCATGTCCCGGATTCCGATCAGGCTCATATGCAGGGTTCTGGGAATGGGAGTGGCCG
>OFHM01000334.1_pt1 | contig 42585 bp, 37 predicted proteins | sample 1521311 | NCBI WGS metagenome assembly OFHM01 (sample SAMEA3504083, study PRJEB24116) | mouse gut metagenome | biome: mouse gut; feature: mouse-associated habitat; material: faeces | place: Denmark | collected 2011 | reverse complement strand
TTGTAAATGCATTGTAATTCTAGTAGTATAATCTTCTTTAAAGCAGAAATAGCAAGGTTTTGATGTCCTACAGATAAATTACCTGCTCCATTAGAAAAGTCATTGTATTAGAAGAAGGTCTAGTATGATGGCTTTTTAGTTGTTTTTTTTGTAAAAACTTGACAATTTTATGTAAATGTTGTATAATATAATTGTAGTATATAAATTTCTAATTAAAAACAGTGCCAGTTGGCAAGGAGGTAGAGAAATGATGGAAAAATCATTAAAGTTTGAAAAAAGAAATCATGCATTACGGAAGAACCTTTTTATCGTTGTAGCAATTATAGTGACATTCATAGATGCTTACTATTTTGTATACAAATTGAAATTGGCTTTCCCTTGGGAATTCGGTAACTACTATTCATCAGTAGAACGGGAAATCACAACAGTAGATATAGTTTTAACTTTTGTAATGATTTTCTTTATAATAATGGTATGCAGTTACTTGATAAATATCTCAGAATGGAAAATGTCACATAATATTTCACGAATCATATTTGATTATTTGAGTCTACGTGATTGCGTTCAGGTGGAATTAAAGCAGATTTATGGAGTACAACATAATGCAGATGTATTTTTTTCACTTACAGATGAGGTGTGCAAATTGTATGTAAAAAGCCTGAATGATAAGAAATTGTATATTTGGGCTAGTAATGAAAAGGGTGAAGAAATGGAACATTGGATTGAAACTCCAAGTGAGTTTTTCCATTATTTCACAATTAAAGATTAACTTCCAGGAGGAGATTTATCGATTGATAGTCTCCTCTTTGGTTATAAGAAATTATATTTTAAAACTTATTTACTCAAATATGGTATAATTTTATACCATAAATAACCACCTGCATATTATTCATTTAATTAGTAACAATTAACCTCAATATAGACAATCAATTCTATGCCTAGTAATTACTTAAAAAATTCCCTTTCTATCACTTAAAATGACAATATGCATTCGTGATGCATACAAAATGCATTACAGATTTTTTCCATATGATACGAGAAATAATTAGGGTTTTAACTCAAAATTACCTAAAAATTTGAGAAAAATACCTTGTAAATGCATTGTAATTCTAGTAGTATAATCTTCTTTAAAGCAGAAATAGCAACGGTTTGATGTCCTACAGACAAATTACCTGCTCCATTAGAGAAGTCATTGTATTAGAAAGAGGTCTAGTATGATGGCTTTTTAATTGTGTTTTTTTTAAATTAAAGAATATTATTGCAATTAAAAATATTTTATGATAGAATATACAATATAAAAAGAGTAAATATTTTAAATTTTAGGAGTGTGATTAGAATGATGTATCCATATGTACAATATCCAGATGGTACAGAAGTTGTATTTTCAGATATATATAGTGGCGAAAATGGCGAAGAATGTATTGATGTGCATTTTGAACGACCAACAAAAGATGGATTTGATTCAGTTAGAATTAAATTACCAAGTTATGAAATTGTAATATGGGAAGGAAATTATTCAGACGAAGAAATTGAATTTTTTAGGAAAATAACTGAAAATAGTGCGGATTTATTCTATAAGTATTCGAAAGAAGGAGGATTGAAACTTGCCTAGTATTTTTGAAAGTTATCGGATATAAAATCTATTTTTGGGCAAATGAAAATGGAGAGCCCATTCATGTTCATGTTTCGAAAGGAAATCCAACTGTGAATTCAACAAAAATTTGGCTTACGAAAGCTGGAAGTTGTATTTTAGCTAATAATAAGAGTAAAATTCTCCAAAATGATTTGAATAAATTATTGGATATTATTGCGAAACATTATTTCTTAATTGTTTCAAAATGGAAAGAATATTATAAGATTAGTGATATAAAGGATATCAAATTCTATTGTTAATAATATTAGTAGATAGATTAGTATTTTTTTGATTTCAAATATTTTAAAGTACGTTTGGAACGAATACCTTCTACTTATCAAGCCGCAGTTTGCTACCTGCTCCATTAGAGAAGTCATTGTATTAGAAATAAGTCTAGTAGGATGTTTCATGAAATCGTGCATTATTGCGAGATTCTTTTGGCGGATGTCTAAAAATGTATTTTTCAATTGACTCAATGTATGAAAACCCTGATTTTTTAATCGGGGTTTTTATCTTTATTAACTTTAGAGAAAACCCCCAGTTATACTGGGGGATAATTATAGTTGGTAACAATTAACCTATAAATGCGTTACATTTTTATTATATATAAATTCCTTAAAGCAGAAAACATCAAACAAAAAAATGAAGTTTTCCTAATTTTTAACCAGCAAAATTTTATTCCCAAAGATTAATTTGAAAAAAATCAAAAAATAGATTGTCTAATTCAAATTGGTATGATATAATCGAAATCATAAATTGCTTAAGAAGGGGATAAGGGGGAACGAAAAAGTGCTTGAGAAGGTATTATTCAATTTGATAGCTTTTTCTATATTTATCATCATATTCTTTAAAATTATTCGAAGAAATGATACCAATTACATTGGAATTTTAGTATTACAAGCCATTCGGAATTGCTGTTAGTTTTATTGAAATAAAAATAGGAATTGATGCCAATACTTTTTTTAGAAATTTGAGATACATTCTTTCAATTATTCTACCAATTCTCATTATATTAATGGAACTTAAAGGTGTGAATTTTTCAGAAGTAGTTAGTTCAATGGTGGCTCAGATTTTAATCGTATTTGGCAATACAAAAGCTGCTAAAACTAGATTAATTAAATTAGTTACCAAATATCCAGAAAGCTATATAGGACACAAATTACTGGCAAAAATTTATGAAAAAGAAGGTGGCATGCGAAAAGCAATTGATGAATATGTGAAATTGGTAGATATCAAAAGAAATGATTATAAATCCTATTTCAAAATTGCGGATTTATTAAACGATTTAGGACAGAAAAATGAAGCCATTCAAATGTTAGAAAATTTAATGAAAACCAAACCAGATTTATACGAATGTTCCATATTATTAGGAGAGCTGCTATGCGAACAAGCTAGATTTAAAGAGGCAGAAAGAGTGTATCAGGAAGCTTTAAAATATCGACCAACTGATTTTAATTTGTATTATAATTTAGGTATTGTTTATACCATGCTAAGTGATTTTCAAATGGCAAAAGAAATGTATGAAAAAGCAGCAGATATCAATCATAGAGCCTATGGAGCTAACTATAGTCTAGGACAAATTGCTTTGATTCAAGGGGATTTGGAAGTGGCTGAGAAATATTTCAAACATAGTTTATATGGTGATTTGGAGGCAAAAGCATATTTTCAATTAGCAAAAATTTATGTATTAAAAGGTGAAAAAGATATAGCCATTAATTTTTTAAATAAAGCCATTGAATTGGAACCAGAGCTGTTATCAATTGCCAATCAAGAAAAAGTATTTGCGGGAATTAAGGAGCATATTACAGTTTCTGTAAAAATGGATCATGAGATATTGGAAGAAGTAGGAGAAGAAGGAAAAGAAAATAAATATTTGCTAGCCTTAGAAACGAAAGCCAGAGAATATTTAGAATCTACCAATAGTTTGGTAAGAGATATGAATGAAAAATATGTCAAACAAAAGGTTGAAAAAACAGTAGACAAAATATTTGAACATCAAAAACAAGAAAAGGAGCAAGACAAAGGCAAAGAAGAAAATCAGAAAGAATTAGGTTCAAATTAGCATAACATTCTTTTTCCAAGAATACAATGAAAGAGATTATGGAGAAAGGATAGAAGCGTATGGAAAAAAGAATTTCAATACTTGGTGGGGATTTAAGAATTGTAAATCTTGCTAAAATGCTTTTAAAAGACGGATTTGAAATTTATACTTTTGCCCTAGAAAAATCACAGGAATTGCAAGAAATGGAACCAATTCATTTTTGTAGTTCTTTACAAGAACTTATGAAACAATCAAATACAATTTTAACCGCCATTCCTTTATCAAAGGATGGAACGGTTGTTAATACTCCCTATAGTGATTCAGTGGTAACAATAGAGGCGTTTTATCAAAATAGCAAAGGCAAAAGAATCATTTCAGGAAAATTAGAAGAAAGTTTCAAAGAAGATGAGACAACCGAAGTTTATGATATTTTAGAAGAGGAAGAATATGCTATTTTTAACGCTATTGCAACAGCAGAAGGAGCAATCCAAGTTGCTATGGAAGAATTTCCAAAAACATTGTCAGGTTCTAATATTTTGGTATTGGGATTTGGAAGAATTGGAAAAATTGTGGCTAAAATGTTGCAAGGGATTGGCGCAAAGGTGTATTGCGAAGCTAGAAAGAAGGAAGATTTGGCTTATATTCAAGCATTTGGTTATACGCCAATTGATTTGCAAGACTTAAACGAAAACTTAGCAAAATTTGACATTATTATTAATAATATACCAACTTTAATTTTAGATAAAACTCGTTTAGATTTACTAAAAAAAGAAGTACTTATCATTGATTTAGCTTCTAAACCTGGTGGCGTAGACTTTGCATATGCGAAACAACAAAATATCAAAACAATTTGGGCATTAGCATTACCTGGAAAAGTAGCTCCTGTTAGTGCAGCAGAATATATAAAAAAGGTTTTGTATCATAAAATACAACGATAAATATTGATACACGATACACAATAGCATGAAAATTACGTGATAAAACGGTGAAAATTAAGTGAAATAAAAAACGAAAGAGAGGAAAAAGAAATGACGATTTTACAAGCACTTATTTTAGGAATTGTGCAAGGTTTGACGGAATTATTACCAGTTTCAAGTTCAGCACACTTGGCGGTATTTCCGTGGATTTTTCAATGGGAAGAAATTCCCGAATCATTTGATATTGCGCTTCATTTTGGAACATTGCTTGCCATATCATTATTTTTTATAAAAGATTGGCTTGAATTGATAAAAGGTGGCTGGAATCAAGTGGTAAAAAAAGAAAAAACAAGAGAAGGGCAAATGTTCTGGTATTTAGTGATTGCAACGATTCCAGCTGGAATTTTAAGCTTGATTCTTGACAAATTATCTGGCAAAATTTTTCCAGAAGGTTCGCCGATTTATTTAATAGCAATTGCAGTTGCCTTAATTGTTATGGGAATCGTACTTTATTTTGTAGATAAAAAGGCAAAATCAGAAACAGATTATGAAAATATTTCTCTTGGGCAAGCGGTTTTGATTGGTATTTCACAAGCCATTGCAGCGGCATTTCCAGGAGTGTCACGTTCAGGAATTACGATGACAGTTGCAAGAACACTTAAAGTGGACCGTGAAAGTGCCGCAAAATATTCATTTTTATTATCAACGCCAATTATTTTTGCAGCTGTTTTGGTGAGTTTAAGCTCATTTGAATTTAGTTTGGCGTTTGTGATAGGTGTTTTAACTAGTTTTGTGGTAGGATTGTTTGTTATACGATTTTTGCTTAATTATTTAAAAAAAGGCAGTTTTAAAGTATTTGCAATATATCGAATGATATTTGGAATTATCATCTTAGTATTAACTTTTATAAGATGATGGAGGTGATTAGATGAAGGGTGGAAAACATGCTTCAGATGAAGAATTCGAATTTGAGTTTCATTTTGAATGGATTCGAAATGGTTTGCTGATTATTATTATTTTGGCAATTATTGTGGGAGTAGTGTTTGGAACGTATAAGATTGTTCATAAATTGAAAAATTCCAAAACAGAAACCACGGTAGCAGAAGAAGTAAAAGAAGAGAAAAAGGCGAAATATCCAAGTTTGGGAACCATTAAAATTGATAAAATTGGAATCGAACAACCAATTTTGGATTCGGTTAAAGAAGATGCTTTGAAAGAAGGCGTTATTAAATTATATGGAGAAACTTTGAATCAGGAACGGAAATTTTTGTATTGCAGGACATAATTATGAGCATTTTTTCAAACGATTGGACGAGTTAGAGATTGGAGATACATTTGAAATATGGAATGAGGACAACCAGTCATTCGAATACAAAATAACAGAAATTGCTTCTATTGAACCGACAGACTTAAGTTTATTAAGAAAAGAAGAAGGAAAGACACAAGTCACGCTCATTACTTGTGAAAATTATTCTACAAAAAGATTACTCGTGAAAGCTGACATCGAAAAATAACTGAAAAGAGGAAATATTATGAAAAAAATAATTTTAAAAATCCTGTTTATTATGATAAGTTTCGTTATTTTTTCAATCTATGTGGAGGCGGCAGAAAAGAATACAACAGAAAATCAAGCAGTTTCTAATAAAACGAAGAATGAAACAGCAAATCAAGCCACTAACCAAGTATCCAAAGAAGAACAAGAGAAAAAGCCAACAGAAACGTTGAAAAATGAAACTATGTATGTACAAGAAAGATGCAATATTCGAGAAAGTTATTCGGTTGATAGCAATCGTGTTGGCGGATTGGATGTGGGCACAGAAGTAACTGTAATTGCTGAATATAGCAATGGATGGTATAAAATAAAATATGATGGCGGGACGGCTTATATTAAAGCTGGAATTTTAAGGAGTACAAAACCAGAAATCGAAGAACCTGAAGAACAGCCAACGGAAACACCAGAAGAAACAAATCAACCAACCGAAAATGAGTCAAACAGCACATTACCAGAAAATAATGATGAGGTTGACAATGAATATGCAGAATTGATTAATGAAATTGGGGTATTACCAGAAGTGGGAAATAATTTAGCGGATGTGTTATATGGAGGCGCTATTTTTTTAGCAGTGTTTATGCTGTTTGTAGTAAGAGATAAAAAATGATATAAAATGAGGAAGGAAAAAATAGACATGGCAGAAATATTAAATGGAAAAAAACTAGCAAAAGAGATTCGAAAGAAGTTAAAACTTGAAGTAGAAAGCTTAAAAGAAAAGGGAATTTTTCCCAAACTTGCTGTAATTATGGTGGGTGATAACAGCAGTTCAGAAGTATATGTAAAAAATAAATCATTTGCTTGTAAAAAGGTTGGCATCGATTTTGAAGAGTTTTTTTTGGATAAATCTGCTTCTGAAAAAGAGTTGCTAGAATTGATTGAAACTTTGAATGTAGACAAAACGGTAAATGGCATATTATTGCAAAGTCCTGTTCCAAAAGGAATAGATATTAACAAAGCATTTCGAACGATTTTACCAGAAAAAGATGTGGATGGATTTCATCCAATGAATGTTGGAAATCTTGTAATTGGAGAAGATTGCTTTATTTCCTGTACGCCATATGGTGTTATGAAATTATTAGAAGAATACAAGATTGAAATCGAAGGAAAAAATGCTGTGATTTTGGGAAGAAGCAATATTGTAGGAAAACCAATGGTACAATGTTTACTTACTAAAAATGCAACCATCACAGTTTGCCATTCGAAAACAAAAGAAATTCAAGACATCATCAAACAAGCGGATATTGTGATTTCTGCAATTGGAAAGCCACATTTTGTAACAAGTGATATGATAAAAGAAGGAGCCGTTGTTGTGGATGTCGGAATCAATCGATTGAAAGATGGAACGATTGCTGGAGATGTAGAGTTTGAATCAGTAGAGGCAAAAGCAAGTTATATTACGCCCGTGCCAGGTGGAGTCGGACCGATGACAATTGCGATGCTATTAGAAAATGTTGTAAAAGCAACGAAAATACAAAATAATTTATAAGATAAATGGGGGTATATTTTAAGGTAAAATATATCTCTTTTTTATAGGAAGGAGAAAGGATGAAAGAATTATATGATATTTGGTTTTCTAAGTTAGATATAAGCAATCAAACAAAACTAGCTTTATTAGAAAACTATAGTACAAAAGAAATTTGGGAATTAGATTTTGAAACATTGTTAGAAAATGAAGTGAATGAAAAAGAAATGACTAAAATTGTGAAAAGTAAAAGTTTAGAAGAAGAAAAAAGAAATTTGGAATATATGAAAAATAAAAACATTCAGTTAATTTCTGTAAAAGATGAAAAGTATCCACATAAATTGCATCTTATTGATGATAAGCCAGCTTTTTTATATATACGAGGCAATGAAGAAATTTTGGATGAAGATAATGTACGGAATGGTAGGTTGCCGAATGGCGAGTCATGCAGGTCAGACAATTGCTAGAGTTTTGGGAAGAGAGCTGGCAAATCGAAATATCAATATTGTGAGTGGATTAGCAATTGGAATTGATAAATATGCTCATTTGGGGGCTTTGGATTCCGAAATTGGGAAAACGATTGCAGTGCTAGGTTGTGGTGTGGCAGATGAAGAGATTTATCCGTATGAAAATTATAAAGTGTTTGAGAGAATTTTGGAAAAAGGAGGGGCTGTGGTTTCAGAATATGGTTTGGGAAGTAAACCAGAAAGGCAGCATTTTCCAACGAGAAATCGAATCATTAGTGGGCTTTCAGATAAAGTAATTGTGGTAGAAGCGAAAAAAAGAAGTGGTAGTTTGATTACGGTTAATTGGGCGTTAGAGCAAGGAAAAGATGTCTTTGCTGTGCCACGGAAGTATTTTTTCAAAAAATTCGGTAGGAACCAATAATCTCATTAAAGAAGGGGCTTATTTGTTTTCAAATATTCAAGATATTTTGCAAGAAAAATGTTGATTTAAAAATTTTTATGCGATATAATGCCAAAAAGGAGAAAAGATATGCCAAGTTATATGACACATTTATGTTTAGCTAAAGAATATATAAAAAAGCATAGTATAGAAAACGAAGAAGAATTTATTCGTGGTACGATTTACCCAGATAGTGTAGAACCAAAAGGAAAAACGCATTATTCGGATTGTTATTCATCTGATACCGATTTATATCATTTTTTGTTAGATAAAACATTGGATTCGAGTTTTGATGAAGGATATTTTTTGCATTTATTGGCAGATTGTGTTTTTTATAATAAATATTTTCCAGAACACAGACAAATAGAGCGTTCTATTTTAATGAACGATTTTAATATCCTAACTAAAAAATTAATACAAAAATATGAGATAACAAAAGTGCCGAATGAAGTACAAAAATATATTAAATATGTAGAAGGAACCACCATACAATATCATTATGACAAAGTCATAGAATTCATTGAAGAAGTCTCAAATTATGAATTACATAAATTAGCTGAAAAAATTTTACAAGAAAAAGATTTTAGTTTTTTATTAAAGGAGGAATTTTAGATGGAAGAATTTTTGAAAAAAACAGGTTGGACGTCCATTATAACGTCTGTTGTTACAGCCATTATTGGATTAATGCTAATTGCTAATCCCAATGCAATTATGCATATTGTGGCTTATGTTTTGGGAACAATTTTTATTGTTTTTGGCATTGTGAAACTTATTAGTTATTTTGTTGCGAAAGGAACCTATGATTTTTATAATTACGAAATGATTTTTGGAATACTAGCCATTATCATTGGCGTAGTTACCATTGCTTATCGCGAAACGATTGCAACGATTTTTAGAATTATTATTGGAATTTGGATTTTATATAGTGGCTTAATGCGATTAGGCTTGGTTACGAAATTAAAATCTTTACAGGTTAATGAATGGAAATGGGCATTGGTGGTTGCTATTTTTATTTTGCTATGTGGAATTTTTGTTATCTTTAATCATGCGGCAATAGGTGTTGCAATTGGGGTTGCCATTTTAATTTATTCGATTATGGATATTATAGAAGGGGTTATTTTCTTGAGAAATGTCGATTCGATATTTTAAAAAATGAAATTTGTCAAGAAATTTCAAAAAAAGACTTGAATATTTTATAGGAATTGTGATATACTTTTAATCGAATGAAAAAAGAAAGGGAGAATCAAAATGAAAGTTTTAAAGAAAACAAAAATAGTGGGTACAATCGGACCAGCTAGTGAAAAAAGATTAGAAGAATTATTTTCTGCAGGGTTGAATGTTTGTAGAATTAATTATTCTCATGGAAGTTATGATGAACAACAAGAAAAAACAGAAGATATTATCCGTTTAAGAAAAGAATTAGATTTACCAATTCCTATGATTCTTGATATGCAAGGTCCAGAAATCAGAACTGGTATGTTAGTAACAGGAAAAAATGAAAAAATTAAATTAAAAGATGGACAAAAATTTACGCTTGTATGTGGAGAAGATATTGTTGGTGATGAAAATAGAGTATCTGTATCCTATAAAGAATTATATAAAGATTTGAAAACAGGTGCAAAAGTATTAATTGATGATGGTGCAATTGAATTAATAGTTGATAGTATTAATGGTACCGACATTGAATGTACAGTAGTTCATGGAAATGGATTAGGAAGCAGAAAAACAATGAATTTACCAGGAACTGCAATTCGTTTACCAGCATTAAAACAAAAAGATATTGATGATTTAATTACTGCTTGTGAGCATGATTATGATTTTGTGGCTGTATCTTTTACACGAAATGTTGATGATATTAACCAAGTAAGAAGAGTATTAGATGAACATGGTGGAACAGATGTGAAAATTGTAACAAAAGTTGAAAACGTAGAAGGTTTGAGCAATATGGAGGAAATTGTAGAAAAAGCAGATGTTCAAATGATTGCTCGTGGCGATATGGCAACAGAAACTGACTTTACAGAACCACCAATTATGCAAAAGAAATTCATCAAATTATGCAATGGAGCAAACAAACCAGCGATTACAGCAACTCAAATGTTAGAATCCATGACACATCAACCATTACCAACAAGAGCTGAAGCAAGTGATGTTGCCAATGCTGTTTATGATAGAACAAGTGCAATTATGCTTTCTGGAGAATGTGCAATGGGGGATTATCCAGTACAGTGTGTTGCAACGATGACCAAAATTGCGACAAGAGTAGAAGGAACTATTGATTACTGGAAAAAATTTGAAGAAAATGATAATATTAAATTAGAAAACCTAGAAGACAATATTGCTTATTCAACTTGTGTGATTGCGAAAAATATGAAAGTAAATGCCATTGTTTGTTATACGAATTCTGGAGATATGGCAAGAAGATTAGCTGGAATGGGAGCTGGATGCCCAATTTTAGCTGTGACAGATAATAGAAGAACATTCAATCAATTAGGAATTGCTTGGAATGTTGAGCCAGTTTTGGTTGAACAAGATGAAAACAAAGATAAAGTCATTGAAAAAGGAATTGAAAAATTAAAAGCAAAAGGAATTTTAGAAACAGGTGATACAGCAATTGTTGTTGGTGGAAAAGATTTCATGAATGGCGTAGCAGAAAGCAAACAAATTGGTGGATATATCAAAATTTAAGGTTATAAAAAATAGAGCACGATTTATCGTGCTCTTTGTTTATGAACTTAAAAAGAAGGCGAAGCCGTATTGGAATCAACAAAAGAATCAATTTCCAGAGAATTATCGTAAGTTGTAAATAAATCATAAAGAAAATTATCAAAATTTCTAAAATCGTCTGAATAAGGATAATTCAAGCTATCATCAAAGGAATTGTCGATAAAGTTGTTGGTTTTATTTTCCAAAGTATTTGAAGGATTTATTGAATTCTCAGAAGGTTTTAAATAATATTTCATTTCCACCAAATTTAACATAAAAAAACATAAAATTAAGATAAAAACAGCAGTAAAAATTTGAAGTTGTTGTTTTTTATCAAGTTGACTGAATTTTTCGGTTAACCATTTTGTCAAAGACAAAGTTGTTTCCGAAGAGGAAGAATCGGATTCTTCATAGAATGTTTCGGAGGCGGAATATACAATGGCTGGCTCAGATTGTATTGCTAGAAAAGCATCATATTCTGACTTTTTTTCAGGATGCGATAAAACATCATAAGCTTCATTAATTTCCTTTATTTTCTGTTCTGCCAAATTTTTATCTCCAGCATATAAATCAGGATGATATTTTTTTACTAATCTTTTATAAGAACTTTTAATTTGCTGTTTCGAAGCAGTTTTTGGTAGATTTAATATTTCATAATAATTCATAGTTTTCTCCTATTTTTATTATAAAATAAAATAGAGAAAAATACAAGATTTACAGAATGTTTTTTTGAAAAAGGTTGACAAAGTTGGAAAGGTTTATTATAATAAAAAAACAGTATAAGGAAGAAGTGACTGTCTAAAAGGGAGAAAATAAAAGATGAAAGAGAAAAATGCAAAAAACAATTTCATAAAAACAGCGAAAATCCTTGAGACTGTACACACACAAGTAATTTTATAAGTTCAAAAATAGATATATTTCAAAAAGCAGATTTACAAATCTAATTTGTAAGTCTGCTTTTTGCGTATATAAAAATAAGATTTTAAGGAGGAAAAAATGAATCAAAAAGTAAAAAATACGAAAGGAATCACGCTGATTGGACTCATTGTGACGATTATTGTGTTACTAATTCTAGCAGGCGTGAGTTTGCGAATCATTGTTGGAGAACAAGGAATTTTAAATAGGGTAACAGGGGCTGTGGAGAAAGATAAAAAGGCAACCGCCAAAGAACAAGTAGAATTAGTTGTTGCCGATTACAAATTGGAATATTGGGACAAAAAATATACGGGAGAAGGAGAGCTAGAAAGTCCAAAAGAATATATTCAAAACAAGTTTGAAATAGGTATTGTGACGGAAAACTTTTATGCAAAATCCACAGGAGAAAATGTGAAGGTATATGAAGGAAACAAAGAAGAAGGAAAAGCACTTATAAAAGGTACGATTCAAGAAGATGGTTCCATAAAATGGAATGAAGAAAGTGCGGAAGATCCATTTTTGGAAGAAGCCAACGAAAATCCAGAAAAATACAGACATCCAGAGCAAAACATAGAGAACAATAAGACATTAGGAATTGGATCCAATGGTGAACCAATTAATATGGATTTGTGGATTTTTGATGATTCAATAGAATACAAAAATATGGAAGATGGATATACTTTAACGAATCAGGAGTATGTAGGCGCTGGTGTTTTTGATATAGATTGTGCTTATTTGAGAGAAGATTTTGAGGATATTATCATACCAAAGTACATAAAAGCAGAGGGAGATGAAGAATTTAAAAAAGTAGTTGCTTTAGGTTACACATTTTGTACATGTACAAACCTAACAACGGCACCTGAAATCCCGAATTCAGTAACGGACATGAGTGGTATATTTTCAGGCTGTACAAGTCTAACAACAGCGCCCGAAATCCCAAGTTCAGTAATGGATATGAATTACACATTTGCAAGATGTACAAGCCTAACAACAGCACCTGAAATCCCGAAATCAGTAACGAATATGGTGAAGACATTTGAAAACTGTACAAGTCTAACAACAGCACCTGAAATCCCAAATTCAGTAACGGACATGTGGGGAGCATTTTCAGGATGTACAAACTTAACAGGAACTATCAGAATTAATACTAGTAATTGTGAAATAGATAGAGACGGAAGTAATGACATTTTCAATGGAATAGAAAAAGATTTAATAGTTCAAGTCCCAGCGAATTCTGAAATTTACGATAGAATGATAAGTTTATACTCTTCTAAAGAAAATATTACAATTGAAACATTTTAGTAACCAATCGGAACCATCACTAAAATCAGGTGAGAGCATAAATTCACCAATTTGTCAATTGACAAATTTACATAAATATGGTATAATAAAAGGTAGGGGATATTTACGGAAATCATTTGAAATGATTTCCGTTTTTTTGTATGCAATTGCTTGAAAATAAGAATAAATAGGGAAAAAAGAAAGAAAAAAATTATTTCAGAAAACTGCAAAAAAACTTGAAAATTGTCAAAAAATATTGTACAATGTAGTTTGAAATAAGGAGGCAAAAACGTGCAAGAAAATGAATTCATTAGGAAAGTAAAAGAAAAACTAGAGAATCAACATTTGACGTACCAAATTACAACGTTTGGTTGCCAATTGAATGAAAATGATTCCGAAAAAATTGCTGGCATGCTAGAAATGCTGGGGTATGAAAAAGCAAGCGCTGGGCAATCGGCTGATATGATTGTTTTTAACACTTGTTGTGTGCGTGAAAATGCAGAAGAAAGATTGTTTGGCAAAATTGGTGAAATCAAAAAATCGAAACAAGAAAAAAATGTTATGATAGCAGTAGGTGGCTGTATGATGCAAGAACAGCAAATGGTCAATAAAATTAAGAAAAGTTATCCTTATGTGGATATTATTTTTGGAACCCACACTTTGCAAAATTTGCCAGAAAATATTTATAAAACGATGATAAAGAACGAAAAAGTAAGAGATGTCATCGATGTAGAAGGTGAAATTTATGAGGATTTGCCAATTAAAAGAAATAGTCAGTTTAGTGCCAATGTTACTATTATGTATGGCTGTAATAATTTTTGTACCTATTGCATTGTACCTTATGTTCGTGGACGTGAAAGAAGTCGAAAACCAGAAAAAATCTTAGCAGAAATCAACGATTTGGCAAATCAAGGCTATAAAGAAATTACATTATTAGGTCAAAATGTCAATTCCTATATGCGAACGGAACGTGAAAATGGCACAGTTACAAGTGAAATTGATTCTTTTGCCAAATTGTTATATGAAGTGGCAAAAATAGAGGGAATCGAAAAAATCAATTTTATTTCCCCACATCCGAAAGATTTTACAGACGATGTCATAGAAGCCATTGCCAAGCTTGAAAAAATTTCTAGAATCATTCATTTACCATTGCAATCTGGCAATTCTAAAGTATTAAAGGAAATGAACCGAAAATATACAAAAGAGCAATATTTGGAATTAGTTGATAAAATGATTCAGAAAATACCTAATTTAAGTTTGTCAACAGATATCATTGTTGGATTTCCAGGAGAGACAGACGAAGAATTTGAAGACACATTAGATGTCGTAAGAAAAGTCAATTTTGAACAAATTTTTATGTTTATCTATTCACCAAGAGAAGGAACAATAGCCGCCAAAAGAGACGATCAAATTTCGGAAAAAATCAAACATCAACGATTTGATAAATTGAAAGAATTGTACGAATCGAAAGTTGAGGAAAACAACGAAAAATATATTGGTACAATTCATAACCTATTAATCGAAGGAAAAAGCAAAAACGATTCATCCATGTTCACTGGTCGAACCGATACCAACAAAGTTGTAATTTTTGAACCAAAAGAAGGTTACAAAATTGGTGACATGGTAAAAATTAAGTTGACAGAAAACCACAAATGGTATTTTAAAGCAGAAATTATTTCAAAAAATGAAACATAAAGGAGAATAAAAGATGGCAGAACTTTCCCCAATGATGCAAAGTTATTTAGAAAAAAAAGCGGAATATCCAGATAGTATTTTATTTTATCGATTAGGCGATTTTTATGAAATGTTTTATGAAGATGCCATTTTAGCATCTCGTGAATTAGAAATTACATTAACTGGTAGAGCTTGTGGAACAGCGGAAAAAGCGCCGATGTGTGGTGTCCCTTATCATGCGGTTGATACGTATCTTTCCAGATTAATTGCTAAAGGTTATAAAGTAGCAATTTGCGAGCAATTAGAAGATGCCAAACAAGCGAAGGGAATTGTCAAAAGAGATGTTATTCGTGTTGTTACGCCAGGAACAGTAATTGAAAATAATATGCTAGAAGAAAAACGAAATAATTATATCATGGCAATTGTTAAAAAAGGAATTCATTATGGAATTGCCATTTGTGATATTAGTACAGGCGAATTTTATGCAACAGAAATCAAACTTTCAGAAAACAATTTTGAGAAATTGTTAGATGAATATGCCCGTTTTACACCATCCGAAATTGTAATTAATCCAGCCATGTCAGCTTGCGAAAAAGAAATTTCCATTATGAAAGATAGAGCCAATACATTTGTTACGGTAAGAAACGAGGAAATATTTGCAGAAGAGATTGAGAAAATAGAGTCACAATATAAGGTGGTTGACAGTTTTGAAAAAGAGAAAAAAATAACAACCGAAAATTTAGCTGTAGCGAGTATCAACGGACTTTTGAATTATTTTGAAGAAACGCAAAAAATGAAATTAGAGCATATTAATACATTGAAACTATATGAAGTCCAAAAATATATGTCGCTGGATATTAGTGCCAGACGAAATCTAGAATTAACCGAAAGAATGCGTGATAAATCGAAAATGGGAACCTTAATGTGGGTTTTAGACAAAACTTCAACTTCCATGGGAGGAAGACTTTTGAGACGTTGGATTCATGACCCATTATTAGAAATTGCGGAAATCAGAGCGAGAAATACAGCCGTTAAAGAGTTAAAGGAAAATTTAATGTTAAGAGGCGATGTAACTGAGATTTTAAATAAAGTATATGATATTGAACGATTAGCAGGAAAAATTTCTTATGGAAATGCCAATGGAAGAGACTTGATTTCTTTGAAAAATTCGTTGTGGAAGGTTCCAGAATTAAAGAAAATTCTATCCAATGTCAATTCAAATTTATTGCAAAAATTCTATGAGGATTTAGATGAATTAACCGATATTGCAAAATTGATTGATGAAGCCATTGTAGAAGAACCGCCGATTAGCGTTAAAGAAGGTGGCATTATTAAAATGGGTTATAATCCAGAAATCGATGAATACAAAAGTGCTTCGATTGATGGAAAACAATGGATTTTGAAATTGGAGGCAAAAGAAAGAGAAAAAAGCGGAATCAAAAATCTGAAGATTGGTTATACCAAAGTGTTTGGTTATTATATTGAAATTACGAAATCTTTTTTAAACCAAGTACCAGAAGAATATATTCGAAAACAAACTTTGACTAATGCAGAAAGATTTATCACACAAGAATTAAAAGACATGGAAAATAAAATTTTAGGTGCACAAGAAAAAGCAATTCAATTGGAATACAATGAATTTATCAAAATTCGAGAAGAGATTGCAAAAAATATTGAAAGATTGCAAAAAACAGCCAATATCATTGCCAATATTGATGTTTTGACAAGTTTAGCAACCGTAGCAGAAAATAATAACTATGTTTGCCCAGAAATCGATGATAGTGGCGTAATTGAAATTGAGGAAGGACGTCATCCAGTTGTTGAAAACATGTTAGACAGCGGAAGTTTTGTACAAAATGATACCCAATTAGATATCACGCATAACCGAGTCGCAATTATCACAGGACCCAATATGGCTGGAAAATCAACGTATATGCGTCAAGTAGCCTTGATTTGTTTGATGGCACAAATGGGAAGTTTTGTTCCAGCCAAAACAGCTCATTTAGGAATTGTTGACAAAATTTTTACCCGTGTTGGTGCATCGGATGATTTAAGCATGGGACAAAGTACCTTTATGGTTGAAATGGCAGAAGTGGCCAATATTTTAAAAGATGCGACACCAAAAAGTTTAGTTGTTTTAGATGAAATTGGACGTGGAACTTCTACGTATGACGGACTTTCGATTGCGTGGTCTGTGGCAGAATATATTGCAGAAAAGATTGGGTGTAAGACTTTGTTTGCGACGCATTATCATGAATTGGTGCAATTGGAAGAAAAAATAGAAGGAATTAAAAATTATTCGATTGCGGTCAAGGAAAAAGGAGAAGATATCATTTTTCTTAGAAAAATTATCGAAGGTGGAACCGATGAGAGTTATGGAATTCATGTTGCTAAACTAGCGGGTGTTCCGAACGATGTTGTCAAAAGAGCCAATAAAATTTTAAATTCCTTAGAAAAGGGAGATGTCAAGGTAAAAGAACCAAAAGAAGATAAAAAACAAGTGGAAGGACAACTTGATTTGTACAATCTTCAATTTGCAGATATTGCCCATGAATTAGATAAAATCAATTTAAATGAATTGACACCAATTGAAGCGTTAAATGTTTTGGTGAAGTTAAAACGGAAAAGTTGCAGGATAAGAAAAAGAACGATTTGTGTAACATACAAATCGTTCTTTTAAGCTATTTTATTTGTAATTTCTCGAATGTATTGTCCTAGCTCACTATCACTTAAATCAAGTTCTAAAATTAATTTTTTTAAAATGTCTCGTCTAGGTAAATCTTCTTCATTATCGATACGTACATATTGTCTTAAACTAATCCCTAATAATTCTGACATTTTTACCTGTGTGTATTTTTTTGATATTCTTTTTTCTTTTATCATAAATCAACCTCCTTATGGTTAACCTATTATTATTATGTCATAAATAAAAATAGAAATATATTGACATTAAATGTCATGTTTTGTATAATAAAATGAAAAGAAAGAAAAGGAGGATACAAATGAAAAAGGAACGAGGAATTACACTAATTGCACTAGTTGTAACGATAATAGTTTTATTAATTTTAGCAGGAGTGAGTATTAGAACATTAACAGGAGACAATGGAATTTTAAACAGAGCTAAAACGGCTAAAGAATTAACAGAAAAGGCAATAGCGAAAGAAAAACTGCAAATAGAATTAATAGATTTAGCTGGAGAAAAATGACTAATATAAAATATAATTCAGACAAATATTTGACTAATTATTTGAATGAAAAAGGATTTGAAGTAGAAGAGGATATTGTGATTGTAGATGGATGGCAATTTGTAATAGATAGAACAGTTCCAAAAATAATAGATGATGAATTAGGAAAAATAACAGAAGCAGAAAGATTATTGCCAACAATAACCAAACTGGAAAAACAAATGAATGGAACACAAATAAAAATAAATATCAAAGTAAGAAATTCTGAAGAATTAAAAGTAAATTACTCAATAAAAGAAAAAGGAGCAGGTGAAGATTTACAAAAAGTAGAAAATATAACAGAATTAGAGCATACATTTAGTGAATTGACACCAGGAAAAGAATACATTATAACTGTGGAAACTAAGAATAAATACGGAGAAGACAAAAGGACAGTAGAAATTTATACGACAAGCATTCGTTTTAGTCAAGAGTTGCTAAAAATGAAAGTAGGAGAAACAAAAAAGATAGAATATTCGATAGATTCAGAAGATGTAAACAATATGGCAATAGAGTGGGAGTCAGCAGATGAAACAATAGCAACAGTAGAAAATGGTGAAGTCAAAGCTCTAAAAAAAGGAAGTACAACAATCAAAGCAATACTAAAAGATGGAAGTAATGCTTTCGCAGAATGTGTAATTAAAGTTACAGAGCCATTGCAACCAATTAAACTTATTGATAAAGGAGTAACAAATCAAGAGATTTTAGGTGGTTGGGAAAATTTTGCAAGTAATTGGCAGGATTCATTTGTTAGTGATACACTTGTTGCAGGGTGTATAAGTATAGCTGCTTCTCATAAAAATAACATAGTAGGAATGATTTCTAAAAATGCAATAGATGTTACAGAAATAGAGAATATATCAGCACAACTTGAAATTGAAGCAAATTATCCAGGTTTAACAACACATATTTATATTGGACTATGTTCAAAAAAGGATGATTTGCCATTGCAATTTGAAATGTATAATAAGGAATCAATAATAAGCGATGGCGTAAAAATACCATGTGAGCTTAATGTGGATGTTAGTGATTTAGAAGGAGAATATTATTTGAAAATATTAATAATACATGGTTCAGAAGCTATAGCATATAGTTCGATAGGATATATATATGATGTCATAGCAAAATAGTTAATTGTTGACAATAATTTAAATTATTGATAAAATAAACAAGAAAATAACGAGAAAACAAAAGAAAGAAGAGGTATGAGTAAAGAATGAAATTAAAGAAAAAAGAAATGGGAATTACACTAATAGTTCTAGTTGTAACAATTATTGTGTTACTGATTCTGGCAGGTGTGGTACTCAGAATAGTAGCAGGTGAACAAGGAATTTTGAAAAGGACAGAAGATGCTGTTACCAAAAATGACAAAGGAACAGCCATCGAAGAATTGGAACTAGCAATAGCTGACCTAAAAGTCAAATATTGGGAGGATGGAGCAGTAGGTTCACTACAAGATTATGTGATAAATGCGCTAGATAAATATGAAGAAATAGGCGGAAAATTATTAGGAACTTTAAGCATTGAACCAACAGGAAAATTGAGTTATGAAACTGAGACTACGGTAATAGGCTGGATTGATGAAAAAGGAAATTTGCAGATTGGTGAAAAAAATATGGAGCCTCCTACGATACCAGAAGGCTTAGAAATTGGCTCAACAGTAAGTTACAATCCAAGTGGAACGTATAATTGGCAGGCAGAATATTGTTCTAGTAATAAAACGGTAGAAACAGATGATGTCGAGTTGAATAGTGGAACAGGAGAAAGTTTCAATATCAGTAGCTGGAGAGTATTCAATATTGATAGGGCAACAGGAAAGATAGAAATGGTACCAGCTGGACCAACAAGTGGAGAGGTGTATTTAGGAGAATCGCAAGGCTATAATAATGGAGTAAAATTGTTGAATGATGCGTGTAATAGTTTATATTCAGATAGCAGTAAAGGAATAACGGCAAGGAGTATTAATAGAGGAGATATTGAAAAACGAATCGAAAAAGAAAAGCTAGCCACCATAAAAGCAGGTTATTCACACACGAATTTATCAAGTTATGCGCATTTGAATGAAAATGATCAAGTAAGTAATGCGTATGAAAAAGATGCTAGTAAATATCCATTAATTTATGGAAAAGAAGCATTATCAGTAATTGATGGAAATCCTAATGCTGATGGATTAGAAATGAGTGAGCAGAAAGTTTTGATAGGAAGAACAGAAGCAGATGCAAATGGAAAGGTAGCCTCAAACCGGTAAATTGCAGGCGGAGACAAGTATTCAGCCATATCAGACGTATTATTACATGGGAAACAAAGAACTTTCAGAGACATTAGAGGAGATTGATTTCGATATGATTGTTCCCAAAAACGAAACAAGTAAAACTTATTGGGTTTCTACACGATGTATAAATGCAATGGAAGATTTTTGCTATTTTGGTATATATTGTGTAGAATCAGGTGCTTTTGGAGCGTATGGAATAGATGGGTCTAATACATTTGCAAATCATAATTTGTGTGCATTATTTCCAGTTGTTTCATTGGATGTAGAACATATAAAAAAAGATGGGGGAAGTGGATTTAAGGTAGAATAAATATGATATAATAAAAGGTGAGAGCCCTATTTAAGAGAAGAATTTTCAAATTCTTCTCTATTTTTTTCTTAAAAATAAGAATTCTTAAAATAACTTGACAGATGTTTACGAAATTTATATAATAAATTTATCAAAAACAAAGAAATTGGAGCTTAAAAATGGAAGAATGGAGAATGAGAAAACAGTTCATTGAGGAAATATGTAGTGAAAAAGGTATTGAAAAGGAAGAGATTTCGTATGGATGGATTTCGATTTTAAAAAAGGGAAAGATTCAAAAAAAATTAGTCAATTATAATTTTCAGTTGAATCCTAAAATTGCTATAGAATTGGCGAAAGATAAATATTCCACTTATGAGGTGCTAACCTATTATGGAATTCCGATTGTGGAACATCAAGTTTTATTTAATCAAAAAATGATGCCAAGTTTTGAAACCAGTCAACCGAATGAAATATTGAAAAATGATAAAAAACAAGTTATAAAAGCGAATAATTCATTGCAGGGGAAGGATGTTTATGTGTGCCAAGATAGGGCAAGAAAAATACAGTTGGTGCAAGAACTTTTTGAAAAAGAAATCGAAGCGGTTGTTGTATGTCCGTATTTGGACATTGAATATGAATATCGAGCCATATTTTTGGCTGGCGAGATGATTTATCTTTATAAAAAACAGAAACCTTTTGTCATAGGCGATGGAAAATCAACCATTCAAGAATTAGTGGAAAAGCAAGTGAGTTATTTAGAAGAACCAATCGAAGGTTTGGATTTTGCAAGGATTCCTCAAAAAGGGAAAAAAGTGATGGTTGGTTGGAAACATAATTTGAGCAAAGGCGCGATTCCAGTATTAATTGACTGTCATGATGCCTATTATGAAAAAGTTAGAAATATTGCCATTCAGGCTGGCAATGCGTTGGAACTAAAATTTGCTTCGGTAGATGTGGTGGTAACAAAAGAGAAAAAAGTTTGTGTGATAGAGGTAAATTCAAGGGTGTGTATTCATAAGTTTTGTGAATTGGCGCCAAATGGAATGGCGATTGGAAAAGAAATTTATGCGAAAGTAATTGATAAAATGTTGGAAGAAGTCTAAGAAAAGGAGAAACGAAAGATGAAAAGAAACCCAAAAATACTATTTGTAATATTTTTTGTAGGAATTATTTGGTGTTTGCAAAATCGCTGTTTTGCAGGAACACAAAGATTGAATTCGTTGCATTATGATGTCCAATTAAATGAGAATGGCGATATGGAAGTTGTTGAGACTTGGGATATTACTATTCGCGAAACGAATACGGTGTTTAAGGATTTTGAATTAGATAATAGAAAATATTCTGGAATAACGAATGTGAAAGTAAAAGATTTGGATACAGGAGCAACTTTGAAACAGATTTATAAAGAAATGTATCATGTAACAAAAGGATGCTATTATGGATTACCTGTTTCAAATGAAAAATTTGAGATTGCTTGGGGTGTCGGATTGGATAATTCTTCTGCAAGAAAACAATATGAGATTTCTTATACAGTTGAAAATGTAGTTTCGGTGTATGAGGACTGTAGTGAATTGTATTGGCAGTTTATAGGAACGAGTAATGGAATGGCAGGAGATAAAGTAACGGGAACCATTCAATTGCCACAGCCAATGCTTAATTTGGAAAGTTTGCGAGTTTGGGCACATGGAGCGTTGAATGGAGAAATTTCTAGGGTTTCAAAAGATACTGTGAAGTTTGAACTGAAAAGTCTGGAGCCTCAAACGATGTTAGAAGTAAGAGTTGTTGTGGAAGAACCGATTTTTTCAAAAAGTGTGAAAAATTCGTCTCAAAGAAGACTTGAAGAAATTATTGCCGAAGAAACCGAATGGGCGAATCAAGCCAATCGCGAAAGAAGAAAAGCGAAGGCAATTATTATAGGAATAGCGGTAATTTATATTGTTGTATTTTTATTTTTTGGAAAAAAAGTATTATGTTATTGGAAAAAAATGAAGTCGTTTCCGAAAAATCCATACCAGATTGAGATTGGAAAATATTTTAGAGATATTCCAAGAGAAAAGGACGCGACACCAGCAGATGCTGCATTTTTATACTATTTAAAGCTGAAAGGAAAAGAAAATTATGTTATTTCAGCTACTCTATTGCAATTATGCTTAAAAGGTTATATTTCTTTTGAAAAAGAAGGGAAAAAGGACATTCGAATTCATTTGCTAAAACCAATGGATAATGCTTTAAAAAAGACGGAAAGACTTGTTTATGGGATTTTAACATGGCCAGCTGGAGTTCCAAAAGAAAAGACCGTTACAATGGAGCAAATCGAAAAATGCATGCAAAAACATTATGATAAATGTGAATTGCTTATGAATGATTTAAGCAACTACGCTAAAGAAGCACAAGAAGAATGTCAAAATTATGATTTAGTAGCAGGAGAGCAAGCTTCAAGATATACAGCAAAATCAACGATTTATATCATGGTGACGATTGGTTGTGGGCTTTTCTTAGCGCCCATATCAATGCTTTTGGCACCAATTATACTAGAATGGATAATTAGTGCGATTCTTTTATCAAAAACAGCGAAACGAATTCCTGTTTTAACAGAACAAGGAGAACTAGAAAAACAACAATGGGCGGGGCTTAAAAATTATATGGAAGATTTTTCATTACTGAAAGACAAAGATATCCCAGATTTAGTTTTATGGGAAAAATATTTGGTGTATGCTACGGTTTTTGGAATTTCGGATAAAGTTGTAAAACAATTGAAAGTGGTTTATCCACAATTGGAAAATTTGGATAACAGGACTTATACGTATCTATATTTGATGTCAGATACAAGATTTGCGAATGGATTTATAGGGGACTTAAATAAAAGTACCAATAGTGCTTATTCGGCGTATAAATCAGCTTATTCAGCGGCGCATTCTAGTTCAAGTAGCGGTTCAGGTTCTGGTGGAGGATTCTCTAGCGGAGGCGGAGGCCGGTGGCGGCGGCGGTCGGAATGGGCGGACGCTAAAGATTTCAAAAAGGAGAAAAAAATGAAGATAGGAATTGATATTGGTGGAAGTCATATTGGGATTGGAATTGTAGATATTAATGGTAAGATAATAGAAAAAAGTGAAAAAAGACTGATGAGTGCTGAAAAACAAGATGTTGAAAAAGCAATTGAAAATTATATTGTTGAACAAACAAATGACTTTATGAAAAAATATAAAATAACAGGAATGGGATTGTCTGTGCCAGGAACCGTAAGTCATGATACAATTATAAAAGCATCCAGTCTTGGGTTTGAGAATTATGAAATAGTAAAAAAGTTACAAGAAAAAATAAAGCTTCCCATAAAAATGAGAAATGATGCAAAATGTGCAGCCATTGCAGAAGATGCATATGGACTTTTGAAAAAATATAAAAGAAGTTTATTTTTCACATTAGGTACAGGAATTGGTGGAGCGGTTATCATTGAACATAAACTGTTGGATACAGGAGATAAACCAGGTTGTGAAGTAGGTCATATGGCAATCGAAAAAAATGGAAAACTATGCAAATGTGGCAAAAAAGGATGTTGGCAACAATATGCCTCTATGAAAGCGTTAAAAGATAATTTGCGAAAAGAGTTAGGATATGATGAAACAACAAGTGGAGAAGATTTATTGAATCTTATTAAAAACAATAAACAAGGGCAAGAAAATTATGAAAAAATAGAAAAGATATTAGAAGAATATATCGAAGATTTGAGCATAGGAATTTGTAATTTAGTCAATATTTTTGAACCAGAAGCAATTGGGATAGGCGGTAGTTTTGTTTATTTTGAAGAAGTATTATTGCAAAGGTTAAAGAACAAGATTCTTGAAAAAACACAGTTGTTTAATGAAAGAGAAGATATCATAATTGAAACAGCTATTTTAGGAAATGATGCTGGAATGATTGGAGCAGTGCTTGAATAAAAAGTAAAAAATAGATTGACTTTTTGGAAAAAAAGGTGTAAAATAACAATATCGATAAAAACGATGAAAAAGAGGAGTAAATCTAGGACTTCCAGACAAGAGAAAAGAAGTGATGCGCTGAAAGCTTCTTATGGAAAAGATAGATAGAAGGTAGCTTTGGAGTTGGCATAAGTGAAACTAATTTTAGAAAGTAGCTATGCTCGTTTGAGAAACGTTAAAATCTCATTTAAGAGAAAAGATTTGCTAATCTTTTAAATTAGGTGGTACCGCGGAATTTAAAGCCATTTCGTCCTATGTGGATGAGATGGCTTATGTTTATTTTAAGGAGGAATTGTTTATGAGTTATCACAAATTAAATGACAAATTTAATCCGAAAGATTTTGAAGAAAAATTGTATCAAGATTGGGAGAAAAAAGGCTATTTTAAACCATCTGGAGATACAAGCAAAGAGCCATTTTGTATTATGATGCCACCACCAAATGTAACAGGAAAATTACACATGGGGCATGCTTTGGATGGAACCATTCAGGATATTTTAATTCGTTTTAAACGAATGCAAGGTTTTGATACTTTATGGCTTCCAGGAACAGACCATGCTTCCATTTCGACAGAAATGAAAGTGGTTCAAAAATTAAAGGAAGAAGGAAAATCAAAACAAGGATTGGGGCGAGAAAAATTCCTAGAAGAAGCTTGGAATTGGACACATAAATATGGTGGTATGATTCAAGAACAACAAAAGAAATTGGGCTGTTCTTGTGATTGGGAAAGAAATCGTTTTACATTAGATGAAGGCATGTCTGATAGCGTTTTAGAACAGTTTGTGGATTTATATCGAAAAGGTTTAATTTATAAAGGAAAAAGAATGGTAAATTGGTGTACCAGTTGTAATACTTCGATTTCTGATGCGGAAGTGGAATACAAAGAAGAAAATGCGCATTTGTGGCATATCCGCTATAAAATTACAGGAACCGAAAATGAGTATATAACAGTTGCGACAACACGTCCAGAAACAATGCTTGGTGATACAGGTGTTGCGGTTCACCCAGAAGATGAAAGATATCAAAATTTGGTGGGAAAAACGTGTATTTTGCCAATTATGAATAAAGAAATTCCAATTGTAGCAGATGATTTTGTGGAAAAAGAATTTGGAACAGGCTGTGTAAAATTAACGCCTGCGCATGATATGAACGATTATGAGGCAGGAAAAAGACACAATTTGGAAATGATTGAAGTCTTTGATGAAAATTTCAAAATGGGAGATTTGATTCCAGAATATCAAGGAATGGATTTGTTAGAGGCAAGAAAGAAAATTGTCGAAAAATTAAAAGAAATTGGGGCTTTGGTAAAGGAAGAAGAATATACGCATAATGTAGCCAAATGTGAAAGATGTAAAAACACGATTGAACCGAAAATTTCGGAGCAATGGTTTGTGGCGATGAAGGATTTGGCAAAACGTGCCGCAGATAGTGTACGAGAAGGAAAAACAAGATTTGTGCCACAACGTTATGAAAAACAGTATTTTCATTGGTTAGATAATATCCAAGACTGGTGTATTTCGCGTCAATTGTGGTGGGGACATCGAATTCCTGCGTATTATTGTGAAGATTGTGGGCATATTAATGTATCTAAAATTGAACCAGAAAAATGTGAAAAATGTAATTCTACAAATTTAAAGCAAGATGAAGATACATTGGATACTTGGTTTAGTTCAGCTTTGTGGCCGTTTTCGACATTGGGGTGGCCAAATAAAGAATCGGAAGATTATAAACGATATTATCCAACCAATGTATTAGTAACTGGGTTTGATATTATTACATTTTGGGTTTCAAGAATGATGACACAAGGTTTAGAATTTACTGGAATAGAGCCATTTAAAGATGTGCTAATTCATGGCATTATTCGTGATAGTCAAGGGCGAAAGATGTCGAAAACATTGGGTAACGGAATTGACCCATTGGATGTGATTGATGAATATGGCGCAGATAGCCTACGTTTTTCCGTGATTTCTGGAATTACGATGGGAAATGATATTCGTTTTTCGAAAGAGAAATTGGAGCAAGCTTCGAATTTTGCGAATAAAATTTGGAATGCTGCGAAGTTTATTACAATGAATTTGGCAGATGACGAAAAAGTAAAAGAATTTTGCTATGAAGTATATGAAAAAAATAAAGCTTATAATGCAGAATTATTAAAAATAGAAGATAAATGGATTTTAAATAAATTAGATAAATTGGTATCAGAAGTTACGCAAAATATTGAAAATTACGATTTGGGCGTTGCTTTGGATAAAATTTACAATTTCTTGTGGAACGAATTTTGCGATTGGTATATTGAAATTGTAAAACCAAGAATTTATAACGAAGATGAGAAGATAAAAGTAGCTGTAAGTGATATTTTAAACCATGTTTTTGGAACTGCTTTAAAATTGCTTCATCCATTTATGCCATTTGTTACTTCCGAAATTTATACACAATTGATTTGTTTTGGAACACCGGATTTGATGATGAGTAAATGGCCAATGCTAAGAGATAAGTTTGTTTTTGAGGAAGAAGAAAATGTATTAGAAATTTTGAAAAAAGTGATTGTCGAAATTCGAAATGTACGTAGTACAATGAATGTTCATCCAAGTAAAAAATCAAAACTTATTTTTGTGACAAAAGAAAAACAAAACGTGATAAAAGAATCAGAGGAGTTTTTGTGTAAATTAGGTTTTGCATCAGAAATTATGGTACAAAGTGATGAGAAAGAAATTCCAGAAAATGCGATTTCAATTATAGTGGAAGATTTGAAAGTGTTTATTCCGTTTGAAGAGTTGGTTGATGTAGAAGAGGAAATCAAGCGTTTGGAAAACGAGAAAGCAAAATTACAAGCAGAGGTCACAAGAGGCGAGAAAATGCTATCGAATCCAGGATTTGTTGCCAAAGCACCACAAGCTAAAATTGAAGAAGAAAAAGCTAAATTGGAAAATTATAAAAACAGATTGGATGCTGTAAAAGAAAGATTAGAAAAATTGAGAAAGTAAAAAAGCTTGTTTCTTTTGGTATTTTATGATAAAATAAGAAAATAGATTCAATGTAAAGATGGAGTAAAACATGCAAGATTTGAAAATATTTTATGAAGACAATCATATCATCGTTGTTGAAAAACCCAATAATGTACCTTCACAAGCAGATAAAACGGGAGATGAAGACTTATTGACTAAAGTAAAAGACTATCTTAAAGTGAAGTATAAAAAACCAGGAGAGGTTTATCTTGGCTTGGTTCACAGGTTAGATAGACCAACTGGTGGCATTATGGTATTTGCTAGAACTTCGAAAGCAGCTGCTAGATTGAGTGAGCAAATTAGAAATCGACAAATCACTAAAAAGTATTTAGCAACTTGTGACGGAAAATTAGAGAAATCAAAGGATACCTGGCAAGATTTTTTATTAAAGACAGAACGCACCAATAAGAGTAGCGTTGTATCAGAAGATACCAAAAATGCTAAAAAGGCAGTATTGGATTATGAAGTAATAAATTATAATGAAAAAACGAATCTTTCTATTGTAAAAGTAAATTTGCAGACAGGAAGGCATCATCAAATCAGAGTTCAATTTGCTTCTCGAGGGCATAGTTTGTATGGCGACCAAAAATATGGTACACGAGGTAAGCGGAAAACAGTTAAGACTTTGGGCTTATTATTTAAGTTTTGTGCATCCTGTTACAAAACAAAAAATGGAATTTGAAGAGATTCCAGAAATTTTTCAAATAGGGATTTAAAAAATAAATCATAAATTTTCCTTTTTGACATATATATTAATAAGACAAAAAACAAAGGAGGAAATTATGAAAAAGATTTTTTTTGGAATATTACTGATTGGGACAACCATTTGTGTTATGTTTTTGATGTTTTTATTATATCATTTTATCACGATATTACAGACATTATAAAAAACCGCAGTTTGTTTCCACCAAGAAAGGAAGAAGAAATGGAAGTAGTTATTGCTCAAAATGCAGGATTTTGTGCAGGTGTAGATTTTGCTGTTAAGCAAGCAAATGAATTATTGGAAAAAGAATCAATTTATTGTCTTGGTGAGATTGTACATAATGAACAAGTGATTCAAACTTTAGAGAAAAAAGGAATGATAACCGTATCTGATTTAGAAGAAGTTCCAAATCAGGCAAGCGTTATTTTTAGGTTACATGGAGAACCGCCTGCTACTTATCAAAAGGCGGAAAGAAAGGGATTAAAAATTCAAGATTTAACCTGCGGAAATGTAAAAGCGATTCATAGCAAGGTACAAAAGGCAAAAGAAACAAGTTTTATTCTAATAATTGGACTAAAAAATCATCCTGAAATAATTGGAACGCTTGGATTTGCAGGACAAAATGCCTCTATTATCGAAACAGAGGATGATATTTTAGATGCCTACATAGAGTATGAAAAAACAAATTTAGGTAAAATTTATGTGGTATCACAAACTACATTTTCGAGTCAAAAATTTGATGATTTAGCAGAAGAAATCCAAAAAAACTTTTGTGAAGCAGAGGTTATCATCGATAAAACGATTTGTAATAGTACAGAAAATCGACAATTAGAAACGATGAAGATAGCAAAAAATAGCGATATTATGCTAATTGTTGGAGGGAAAAAAAGTAGTAATACAAGAAAACTATTTGAAATAGCGAATAAATATTGTAAACGAGTGCATTATTTACAAACAGTAAAAGATATGGAACAGATTCCATTCAAGCCAATCGATAAAGTTGGCATTATGGCAGGTGCTTCAACGCCGAAATCACTGATAGAAGAGATAAAAACGGAGTTAGAAAGGAAATTTTAGAAATTGTGGAAATAGCAAGAGATTGGAAAGATTACGAAATATTAGATATGGCAAATGGCGAAAAATTAGAAGTTTGGAAAAATGTATGCTTAATTCGTCCAGATCCACAAATTATTTGGCAGGATAAAACCTATCCAGAACTATGGAAAACAGCCCATGCACGTTATCATAGAAGTAATTCTGGCGGTGGTGGCTGGAAAATGGAAAAGAAAATTCCACAAAATTGGCGAGTTCATTATAAAGAGTTGACCTTCAATATCAAACCAATGGGATTCAAACACACAGGCTTATTTCCAGAACAAGCGGTAAATTGGGATTGGATGATACAGAAAATAAAACAAGAAAATCGTCCGATTAAAGTATTGAATTTATTTGCTTATACAGGAGGCGCAACAGTAGCATGTTTGTCAGCTGGAGCGTCGGTTTGCCATGTGGATAGTTCGAAAGGAATGACCGATTGGGCGAAAGAAAATGTAAAATCATCTGGATTGTCAGACAAACCCGTTCGATTTCTAATTGATGATGTAGTCAAGTTTGTACAGCGTGAAATCAGACGAGGGAATCAATACGATGCGATTATTATGGACCCACCTTCTTATGGAAGAGGCAAGAATGGTGAAGTTTGGCAGTTTGAAAATCAAATTGCGAACTTAGTGGAATTATGTGAAAAAGTATTATCAGATAATCCATTGTTCTTTTTGATTAATTCTTATACAACAGGCATTTCAAGCAAAGTTTTGGAAAATATTTTGCGTCTAAAATTAAAAAGGAACAAAGGTAAAATCACCTCTGGTGAAGTAGGACTTCCTATGAAAAATTCAGATTTAGTATTGCCATGTGGCATTTTTGGAAGATGGGAGAAAGGAAAGAAGTAATCATGAAACAACCAAACGAAAATCAATTAATCTATGATGACCTAATTTATGGTAGAAATGCTGTATTAGAATTATTAAAATCGGAAAAAGATATTAACAAAATTTTTATTGAGCGTGGCGAAAAGCATGGCTCCATTAAGGAAATCATAGCAAAGGCAAAAGAAAGCAAGATTGTAATTATTGAAGTAGAAAAATCAAAATTAGATAGCATGACAAAGGAAAATCATCAAGGTGTAATTGCGATTGTACCGCCGTTTAATTATTGCGAAATAGAAGACATTTTAAAATTGGCAAAAGAGAGAAAAGAAGAACCGTTTGTGGTTTTATTAGACGGAATTGAAGATCCGCATAATTTAGGTGCGATTATTCGAACTGCAGAAACGGCAGGGGTTCACGGAATTATTATTCCGAAACGAAGAAGTGCGTCTGTCAATAGCACGGTAACAAAAGTTTCGGCGGGTGCTACCACGTATATGAAAATTGCAAGAGTCAATAATTTAAAGGATGCGATTCGAAATCTAAAAGAAAATGGTTTGTGGATTATCGGAACAGATGGAGAAGCTAAAACGGATTATTATGAGCAAGATTTAACAGGACCAGTTGGAATCATTATTGGAAGTGAAGGATTTGGTATGAGTAAATTGGTAAAGCAAAATGCTGATTTATTGATAAAAATTCCAATGAAAGGTCAAATTACATCATTAAATGCTTCTGTGGCAGGTGGAATTGTCTTGTATGAAGGGGTAAAACAAAGAAATAAGAAATAAATCTACAGCAGTAGATAACAAAAAACAGAAATAAATACTTGTAATTTTGTGAAAAATGTGTATCATAAGATTTTATTTAGAGGGAATCATTTGTAGGATTCCTATTTTTTTATGTGTATTTTAGGGTTAAAGTTACAAAAAAAGTGAAAAATATTGTAAAAAAATTATGTTCACCTATTGAAATGATTGGAAAATTGTGGTATAATAGATATAAATTAATTTGGAAAGTACAAAAGATGCAAGGAGTGAAACTGATTTGCATCTTTTTTTATAAATTACAGGGGGACTGGTAATGAATAAAAATTTAGAAAATTTGAAACAAGGTATTTTGAAAAAGAAAATATACATAATTTTAATCACGTTCATTTTTATGATAACAGGCATAAGTTATACTTTGGTGAATGTGAAGTATGTTGCTAGTCAGAAAATTTTGGTGAAAGAAACGGATAAAATTGAAACTTATCAAGAAATGATAAAAGGTTCAGCGTTGTTGGAAAAAGTAATAGAAAATCTAGCAATGAATAAACGTGTTCAAGATTTGAGCCATTTGATTGTGGTAGATAAAAGTAAGGATCATACGATATTAACCATTCAAGTGGTAGGGGAAAATGAGCAAGAAATTAAACGACTTTCGGATGAGATTTCAAATGTTTTCGTAGAAATGGTAAAGGATATTTATGAGGATTCAGAAGTTTATCCAATTGATAATAGTGCTAATTATGCACGAGAAGGCAATGTAATATTGGTTGCCTTAATTTCTTTAGTGGTTGGATTTGTGGTGTCAACTTTGCTTTTTGTAGTGGGATTTTTATTGGATATAAAAATCAAAAGTTGCAAAGATATTGAAGAGATTACGGGATTAAAAAGTTTAATTTCGATTCCGTATGTAAAGTTAATTGCCAAAAAGAAATTGACACTTAGGAACATAAGAGCTCACAAAAGTGAAGTATTTAAGGTGTTGATGACCAATATACAGTTTGTCAATAGTAATGATGTGCAAAGCAAGAGTATTCTTGTGACCAGTCCTAAGTCATTGACAGGAAAGACATATATTGCAACTAATTTGGCAATTGAGTTTGCAAAAGCAGGCAAAAAGGTAATTTTAATTGATGCGGATATGAGAAGAGGAAGAATGGCTAAAATTTTTAGTTTGCCAAATGATTTAGGGTTTTCGAATTATTTGTCTGATTTGGATTCAAATGGAAATCGCATTCATGAGAGAATTACAAGATTTATTCATGATACGGAAATCAAGAATTTGAGCTTGATTACAGCTGGAAATGTGCCACCTAATCCAATGGAATTGATGAAACTTGAAAAAGTAAGGCAATTGATTAAAGATTTGAAAGTTTTTTATGATGTGGTTATTTTTGATACAGTTTCTTTATTGGAAGCTCCAGAGACAGGCGAGTTGGCAAAAGTATGTGATTTGAATTTAATGTTGTCTTCTTATGGAATTACGAAAAAAGAGGATCTTAGAAAAGCTTATGAAATAATTAATACTCAATCGAGAGCTTGTATTGGAGTAGGATTCAACAAAGTTCCAGATACACGATTGAAAAAACAAATGGTAACATTTAAAATGGATGCTAAAAAAAGATGGAATAAGATTTTAAAAACAGGAAAAATGATTTTTCGAAATTTAGGTAAGGCTTTGAAGTTATTTGGAAAAATAGTGAGTGCTTTGAAAACAGTTTGGTTGCTTATAGTGGCAGGACTGATTGTTATCAAAAGAGGTATTTTAAAAGGAATGTATCTTGTGAAAAAGGGAGTTTTTAAGTTGGTTCATCAGTTGAGAAGTAAGTCACAAGATGTTAAGGAATATATACAAAAATATAAAACGAAAAAAGAAAGCGTGAAGTTGATTGAATCAGGAAGTGTTCCAAATTTGGAAGAAAATAATATTATTCGAGATGTGTTTGAAAATGAGATGGCAAAATTAGAGGGAGATGAAGTAGAGTATCGCAAGAAGTTGGATGTATTAAAATCCAATATTGAGATTAGGAATGTCGAAACACCAATTGTAAGACCAGTGATTCAGAAAGTAGAAACGCAGGAAAAAAGTAAATTTGATTTGATTCGAGAGCAACAAAAAAAGGAAGTGTCTGAGAAGCAGGAAAAACCAGTAGAAGTAAAAGAAGAAGAAAAAGAAGTAGAAATAAAGGAAAAAATAATAGAATTTGAGGCACCAGAAGTTAAAATTCAATTAGAGAAGATAGAACCAAAACAAGAAGTGGAAGAAGAGAAGGTCAAAATTTCGGTAGAGTCTTATGAAGAAATTGATTTGTCAAAACAAGAACATATTACAGAAGAAATGATTCGCAAACAAGTAGAAATTGATGAAATGCTAAGACTAGCGGAAAAAGAAGAAGAGGAAGAAGCACAAAGAGTACGCCATATGAAAATAGAGAAGAAAATGAAAAAAAGGAAGGAACGAAAAGAGCAGATAATGCGTTTTTGGGATTCCATTAAAAATAAAAAAGCTGAGTCAATAATTGGGGATTCTGAGGAAGAACGTATTTTAAAGAAAGAGGCAAAAATCCAACAAAAAATACAAAGAGAGAATCAGAGATTAGAACATAAAGCTCAAATTCGAAAAACGAAAGAGGAAAGAAAAGCATATCGAGAGTTTGAAAAACAAAGACATAAACAAGAATTAAGAATTCAAGAAGAATTGCAAGAGGATAATTTATATCCAAAACCTAGAATATAAGGGGAAGAAGGAAAAAAATTATTGGGTAGAGAGTAGATATAAAGTTTTGGCTTTTATCTGCTCTTTTATAAATTTTGGCTTGTATTTTTCTTAAAAATAATATATAATAAAGCCATTAAGGGAAAGGTTTAAAGGGAGGAAAAATGTATGTCATATAATTTTAAAAAAGTAGAAAAAAAGTGGCAAGAAAAATGGGATAAAGAAGGAACATTTGAGGCTAAGCAAGATTTTAAGAATCCGAAAAAATGGTATGGATTAATCGAATTTCCTTATCCATCTGGGCAAGGTTTGCATGTGGGACATCCAAGAAGCTATACCGCTTTAGATATTATTGCAAGAAAGAAGAGAATGGAAGGGTACAATGTGTTGTATCCAATTGGGTTTGATGCATTTGGACTTCCTGCTGAAAATTATGCGATTAAAAATCACATTCATCCTAAAATTACAACAGAGAATAATATTAAGCATTTTCGCGAGCAATTGAAAGCGGTTGGTTTCTCATTTGACTGGTCCAGAGAAGTGAATACTACAGATCCGAATTATTATAAATGGACGCAGTGGATTTTTATTCAATTATTCAAAAAAGGTTTGGCGTATAAAACGACAATGCCGATTAATTTTTGTACAGGATGTAAAGTTGGTTTGGCAAATGAAGAAGTGGTAAATGGCGTTTGTGAAAGATGTGGAAGTCCCGTTGTGCAAAAGGAAAAAAGTCAATGGATGCTAAAAATCACAGAATATGCGCAACGATTAATCGATGATTTGGATGATATTGATTTTTTAGACAAAATCAAAGCACAACAGAAAAACTGGATTGGCAGAAGTGAAGGAGCAGAAGTTCATTTCAAGATTGACGGAACAGATGAAACCTTATTAATTTATACGACCAGACCAGATACGATTTTTGGGGCGACCTATATGGTGGTTGCACCAGAACATAAATTGATTGAGAAATATGCGGATAAAATTACGAATTTAGAGGAAATCAAAGCGTATCAACAAAAAGCTGCTTTGAAGTCAGATTTTGAGCGTAGTGAATTAAATAAAGAAAAAACAGGAGTAGAGTTGAAAGGATTGCAAGCTGTCAATCCGCTTAACAATGAAAAAATTCCAATTTGGGTTTCGGATTATGTTTTAAGTACTTATGGAACAGGTGCGATTATGGCAGTTCCAGCACATGATGAGCGAGATTTTGCATTTGCTAAGAAGTTTGGTTTACCAATCAAACAAGTTATAAAACCGAAAGATAACACAATGCCAATGGATTTGGAAAAAGAACCATTTGTTGATGTAGAAAATGGAGTGGCTACCAATTCTGACTGGATTAATGGACTTTCTGCGAAAGAAGCTATTGATAAAGTAATTGAATATGTTGAAGCAAACAAACTAGGAATGAAAAAGGTAAATTATAAATTACGTGATTGGGTATTTTCTCGTCAAAGATATTGGGGTGAGCCAATTCCAATGGTGTATTGTGAGACATGTGGTTGGGTGCCAATTCCAGAAGAAGAATTGCCATTGAAGTTACCAGAAATTGAAGATTATGAGCCAAGTGAAAATGGTGAATCACCGCTTGCTAAACAGTTGGATTGGATTGAGACTACTTGTCCACATTGCGGAAATGCAGCCAAACGTGAAACTGATACGATGCCACAATGGGCAGGTTCTTCTTGGTATTTTTTGAGATATATGGATCCACAGAATGATGAAGAATTGGCTTCAAAAGAGGCTTTAGAATATTGGTCGCCAATTGATTGGTACAATGGCGGAATGGAACACACAACGCTTCATTTGCTTTACTCAAGATTCTGGCATAAATTTTTATATGATATTGGCGTTGTGCCAACCAAAGAGCCTTATCAAAAACGTACTTCACATGGTATGATTTTGGGAACCAATGGCGAAAAGATGTCAAAATCTAAGGGAAACGTTATCAATCCAGATGATATTATTGAAGAATTTGGGGCGGATACATTCCGTGTTTATGAGATGTTTATGGGACCTTTTGACCAGGTGGCTGCTTGGTCGATGGAAAGTATTCGTGGTTGTGGCAAATTTTTGGACCGTGTTTGGAATTTAAAAGAAATGTTGGTAGAGGAAGAAAATTATTTACCAGAGCATGAAAAAATGATGCATAAAGCCATTAAAAAAGTAAGTTCAGATATTGAAGAAATGAAGTTTAATACAGCGATTGCAACATTTATGACAATGGTGAATGAATTTTATAAAGATAAAAAATTAGCAAAAGTGGAATATAAAACATTTTTGCAATTGTTAAATCCATTTGCACCACATATAACAGAGGAATTATATGAAGAAATTGGCGAAACCGCAACAATAGCCAAAACGCCTTGGCCAGTTTATGATGAGTCAAAAACAATTGATGATATTCTTGAAATTCCAGTTCAAATCAATGGAAAAGTTAAAGTAGTGGTAATGGTTTCAAAGGACGAAGATGAAGAAAAAGTTAAACAAATGGTTCATGAAAATTCGGTTGTTCAAAAGAATTTGGAAGGAAAAACGATTGTAAAAGAAATCTATGTGAAGGAAAAAATTTATAATATTGTTGTGAAATAATTCGTTAAAACTAGTATTTTCTTAAGAAAATGCTAGTTTTTTTGGAGTGATGATATTTTGTTAACTAAATAATAATTTTATAAAAAGCGTGATTGCTAAAATGAGGGAAGGAAAAAGACTAGATTTTTTAGTTATTCACAGAGTTTTCCACATTATCCACAACCCTAAAAAAAGAAGTTTTGTGGATAAGTTAGTAAAAAGATTATGTAATATTTACAAAAAGTTTTTAAAAAGTGCAGTCATATAGGTTAAAATAACAAAATTTATGTAAAATTTACATAAATTTACAAAAAACTATTGATTTTTTCTCTAAAAAGTGGTAAAATGAATATAACGTAAAATTATAAATTCGCGAATTGTAACCATTTTGCGAAAAAGATACTATAAGAAAAAAGATAAAAATACATGGAGGATTAAATGAGGAAAAAGAAAATTTTATATCTGGTGGAAGCGATGCGGTGGCGGAGTGTTTACTTATATGGTAAATTTAGCCAATCGAATGGTTCAGGAATTGGATGTAACAATTGCTTACTCAACAAGAAAACAAACGCCAAAAGATTTTGAAAGATATTTTGATGAGAGTATAAAATTAGTAAGAGTAAAAAATTTTACGAGAAATATAAATCCAATAAAAGATGTAAAAGCAATTTTTGAAGTAAAAAAGATAATAAAAGAAGAAAAGCCAGATTTTGTACATATGCATTCGTCCAAAGCAGGAGCGATTGGAAGAGTTGCTATTTCGAGCAAACAAGCGACATTGTTTTATACGCCACATAGTTATGCATTTTGTAAAAAAGATGATTCGGAAATAAAAAGAAAGTGTTACAAAATGATTGAAAGAATTCTAGGAAAGTGTAAATGTATGACGATTGCTTGTTCTAAAGGAGAATATGAGGAAGCAAAAAGGCTGACGAAAAATTGCGTGTACATAAGTAACGGTATAGAAATTGATGAGATGAAACGATATATTGCACAAGAATCAGAACCAATAAGAGATAGGCAAAATTTGAAAATTTGCACAGTAGGGCGAATCGGACACCAGAAAAATCCAGAATTATTTGAAAAGATTGCTGAGAAATTTCCAGACATACAATTTTCTTGGCTAGGTGATGGGGAATTAAGAGATTGTTTGAAATCGCCCAATATAACAATAAAAGGTTGGTGTGACCGAGAAAAAACAATGAAGCAACTATATCAAAATGATATTTTCATTTTACCATCTTTATGGGAAGGTCTACCAATTACATTGTTGGAAGCAATGTATTTTGAAAAAACTTGTCTGGTGAGTGATGTTATGGGAAATCGAGATGTGATAATCAATGGCGTAAATGGTTTTGTTTGTCAGACAGAAGAAGAATATGGAAATATCATACAAAAGATAAAAAATGGAGCAATTGATGATTTGCCTATGAGACAAAAGGCGAAAGAAACAGTTTTGGCAAATCATAATATGAATAAAGTAGAAAAAGAATATTTAAAAATATATTATAAAGGAGATGATTGTTATTAAAGAGTTAGAATTAAAACAATTTTTAAAATTATTTTGGGATAAGAAAATATTTATTATAGTGGTTATGTTGGTGTTTGCCGTTTTAGGTGGCGTGAAAATTAAATATTTTACGACTCCAGTATATGAATCAAGTGGTAAGTTGATTTGTGCTAGAACAGAGGAATCAATTAATACAGGGGCTACAGTAACATCAGGTGAATTAAATATGCCATCAAGTTTATCAGAAACGTATGCTGCTTTGATTAAAAGTGATTTGATTGTGAATCAAGTTATTGAAAATTTAGGCTTAAATATGACGCCAGGTCAATTAAGTGGTTCAGTTGATTTGACGGCAGTAACAAAGGTGTATTATCAAGTGACAGCAAGAAGTACAAATCGAGAACAAGCGGCACAAATTGCAAATGAATTTATTAAGGTATTTTCAGAGGAAATTAAGAAATTTTACGAAATTGATAATATTTATGTTGTGGATGAGGCGTTGGTACCAGGTGGCGCTATTAATATGAATATGGGTAAAAGTATAAAAGTATTTGCTGGTATTGGATTTGTAGTAGCTGCTTTGATTGTTATGGTGATGTTTATCTTTAATAATACTGTAACTAATTCAGAACAAATTAAACGTTATACAAAATTAACAACATTGGCTTCCATTCCAAGATATAGTGGAAATGGCGATTTGATTACATTGAAGGATTCGAAATCACCATATGCAGAAAGTATTAAAATTTTAAGAACGAATTTGCAATATATGTATGATAAAGGAACTTTACAGACAGTAGGAATTACAAGTAGTTTGCCAGGAGAAGGAAAAAGTTGGCTAACCGCTAATTTAGCAGTTGCGTTTGCAAATACAGGAAAGAAAACGTTAATTATTGATGCGGATATGAGAAGAGGAAGACAACATCGACTATTTAAAGTAAGAAAAATTCCAGGTTTGTCAGAGTTTTTAAGAGCTAATAAAGAAAATACAGATATGATTGCGATTAAAGGTAGAAGAGTGGTACGAAAAGGATTGGCAAGAGGTTTGAGCATGATTAATAAGTTTATCAAAATAGAAAAAATACCAGGAATTGCGAAGATTATTTATAAAGAAGATTATATTAATGCTACAGTAGAGGATCAAGCAAAGATGAAATTTTTGGCAATGAAAAAAGAGATGGAAGAAGTAGAAGTGGTAGTTGAACCAGAAAAGAAGACAAGAGGCAGACGAGTTGCGAAAAAAGAAGAGGAAAAAGAGAAAACAACAGGAAAACGCGTAGCGAAGAAGAAAGAAACAGCAAAAGCAGAAACGACTAAGAAAACAACAAGAAAGTCAACAAAGAAAACAGACTTAATTCCTAAAACGGAAGAAATAGAAAAAGCAAAAGAAGAAACAAAACCAATGATATTTAATTTTGTAAATGAAACAGGAATTGATAATTTATATGTTATTGCGTCTGGTAGTGAAAGAATGGAATCTTCAGAATTGTTATCAACGAATAAATTAGGGGAAGCTTTGGAAGATTTGAAAAAAGAATTTGATATGATTATTATTGATACACCACCAGTATCTGTGGTTGCAGATGGATTTATTATTTCAAGAATGGTAGATACGAATATGATTGTTTTGAAACATGGTAATACAGAGATTAACGAGTTAAATAAAATTAAGAATAATATTCATGAAATTGGTGGAGATGTAATTGGAACAGTTATTAACAAGATTCCAGATGCCAACAAGAAATATTACAATACCTATTATAATAAAAGAGCAAAATAATGAAACGAAATATAGCGGGCTTACAATTTGGTTAAAAGTCCGCTATCTTTATAAAAGTTAGGAGAAGTTACAGATGAAAATAAAACAGAATTTTTTTGTAAAAACAACGGTTATTATCATATCAATGATATTTCTAATAGCAGGAGCCAAAGTGGTAAGACATACGATTATGAAGGAAGTTCTTGTGAATATGAGTATTGGACATGGAATGGTTGCGATGATTAATAATCAAAATTCGATTTTGTATGATGAAGAAATTAGTGAAGAAGAAATGGGAGCAACGCAAAAATCGGCAATGATATTTAAAAATATTAATTTTTTTGAGTTGGTTAGTTACGAGGAATTTGAGGTTTATATAACGGTATTGTGGAATATTATGCTTGTTGCTATTATATTTTCATTAAGAAAGAAATTAAATGTGTTGCAAGCTATATTTTTGGTGCTGACTATTTTGATATTAAATATATTTGATTTTAATATGGCAAAAGAGCCAGTACAGATGTTATATTTTGTTTTGATGTATGTTGTGATTACGAGTAAAGCTCTGAAAGATAATTTTAAATATATTTTTTGCTTTTTGATTTTGTATTGGGCTTCCCTTTCTTTTCGAACGTATTACATATTGATTGCCTTATTTATGTTAGGAAGTTCTTGGATTTGTAAGACATTTATTTTGATGAAAGATAGATTAAAAGCATTGGATATTATAACCGTTATTGTGGCATTTGGTGTGGGATATTTTTTATTGCTAACAGTGGCTAAAACGGCAATGCCAGAGGAATATCAAGAATTGGTTAGGGTAAGGACGAGAGAAACATTAGCCAAAACGGATATTAGTAACTGGATTACGCAAGATGCTTCGAATTTGCCATTATTTACTTTGGATTATTTGTTGATGTTGGTTCGTATGATGGTGCCAGTTGAATTAATTACTTTTGGACCAAAGTATTGGCCGTATGTTGCTTATCAAATCATGGTAACGTTTTATGTTATTATGGCGTTGAAAAATATTAAAAGGAATCATAAATCGAAAAATGTGGCTTTGTATGTTTATTTGGGATTTTTATGTGGTTCTGCGACGTTTGAGCCAGACTTTGGCTCATGGGTTCGCCATGAAGCAGCGATTGCACCAATCTTGTTTGTTTTGGCGGATATGTATAAATTCAAACAATCTAGAACAGATGTAGAAATGAGAAAATTGGAAAAAGAAAACGAAGGAGAATGAAAGTATGGATAAAAAAGTTGGAATTGTGTCTTGTTATTTTAAAAAGAATTATGGAAGTATGTTGCAAGCTTATGCAACACAGAAGATTTTGGATGATTGGGGAATTCCTAATGAAACGATTCATTTGGAAAAGTTGAATTCAGAAATTTCAAAAGGAAAAAGAAAATATTATAAAAGTCAGTTGTTTAATTTTTCGTTTATTAAAGCGAAATTTGGAATGGTGAAATTAAAATTGTATTGTAAGTTTGCCAATGGAGAGTTGGGAAAAAATATTAAAATTAGAAATCAAAAATTTAAAGAATTTGAAAAAAAGTTTCATCTTTCGAAAAGTTATGATAAAATAGAAACGATTTGTCAAGAAGGAAATTATACAGATGTTTTGGTAGGAAGTGACCAGTTATGGCTTCCAGTTAATATTGTGGCAGATTATTATACGCTTAATTTTGTACCAGAAGAAGTAAATAAAATTTCGTTTGCAACGAGTTTTGGGGTATCGAGTGTGCCAGAAAAATATAAGAAACAATATCAAACTTTTTTGAATCGAATTGAGCATTTATCGGTAAGAGAAGATAAGGGGGTACAATTAGTAAAAGAGCTTACGGGAAGAGAAGCAGAATTGGTTTGTGACCCAACGTTGTTATTTAACCAAGAAGAATGGAGAGAAATTCAAGCAGAGGAAAGGCTGATAAAAGAAAGATATATTTTCTGTTATTTTTTAGGGAAGACGGTAGAATATCGAAAATTTGCGGAACGATTGAAAGAGAAAACTGGTTTTAAAATTGTTTCTTTGAATCATTTGGATGAGTATGTGAAATATAGCGATAAATTTGCAGATGAAGCGCCATTTGATGTGGGACCAAGTGAGTTTTTGAATTTGATTCGAAATGCAGAATTTGTGTGTACAGATTCGTTTCATGGAACGGTGTTTTCCTTGATTCATCAGAAGAAGTTTTTTGTGTTTCGACGTTATCAGAATAAGTCAAAGGTTTCGACTAATTCAAGATTGGATTCTTTGCTTAAGATTGTGAATTTGAGTGACAGAATGTTAGAGGGAAATGAAGCGGTTGATGAATTAGTGGAAAAAGAGATTGATTATGATTGGGTAAATGAAAAATTGGAGAAGTTTAGGGAAGAATCGAAAACGTTTTTGAGAGGAGCTTTGGAAAATGGGAAAAACTAGAGTTTTATATTTTATTGACCGAATGCGCCATGGTGGAATTCAGCAGTTTGCTGTGGAAATTGTGAAAAATATGGATAAGAATAAATGTGAAATCGAGTTTCTTTTGTTGGATGATGGACAAACGTATCCGCTGGAAAATGTTTTGAAAGAACTTAATGTGAAGTTTTATAAATTGAAAGGTGTATGGTTTCGAACGCCATTAGATATTTTGAAACAAAAAAAGGCATTGGAAAAATTTTTTAAAGAGCATCATGATTATAAAGTGATACATTTGCATTCTTCGAGTAAGAATTTTATGGTGTTGAAGATGGCGAAAAAGTATGGAATCCAGGGGAGAATTGCTCATTCGCAT
>OFHM01000327.1_pt1 | contig 43076 bp, 56 predicted proteins | sample 1521311 | NCBI WGS metagenome assembly OFHM01 (sample SAMEA3504083, study PRJEB24116) | mouse gut metagenome | biome: mouse gut; feature: mouse-associated habitat; material: faeces | place: Denmark | collected 2011 | reverse complement strand
ATTGCCCCATGCCATAGCCGTAACAACCGCCGATGTGACTGACCGGGATGGAGCCGTCCAGATGATTCTCCTTAACCTGGACAATCTTTCTCATGTGGAGAAGTTTCTGGTGGACGCGGGTTATTCCGGCCAACGATTCGCAAATCAGGTGAAAGATATTTGCGGCGCACAGGTTGAGGTAGTAAAACGCAGCGAATTACACAAGTTTGTCGTTCTGCCACGCCGCTGGGTGGTAGAGCGTCTTTTCGGCTGGCTCGACAAATTCCGCAGACTTTGGAAAAATTGTGAACGCAAACTTTATATTTCTGCTCAGATTCTCACGTTTGCCCTCATTGCCATCCTCATTAGAAGATTTTAAACAGGCTCTTAGACGGAAGCTTGCGCCCGGCGGTGGGGTTGTAGAGGATCAGCTGCGCTTGGTCTAAACACCGCAGGAGCATGACCCGTGAAGGCTGCGGATAGTTTGGCACTCCGGTTCAGAACCTTCATGCCATTGTACCGCTTGACGCGGCATTTAGCCTTGGCCTTGCTGCTGAACTACTGGAAATCCAGCGTGGTCAATTTGTTGAGTCTGATTTTTCTGATGTTTGGAACGATGTACATGTAATGTAGTTCTTGTAATAGGCGGTGGTTTCCCAGATGGAAGGGGTGTCGTGTTGAATGCTCCAAAAGAAGCTGATTCGATGTCCTTTCCACTCCAATACCCCCAACCGCTCCCCCTACAGTCTGAGCCACCACCTGGCTCTTGGACCGCTCAGAAAAACGCCCCTCGCCTTTCAACAGTAACGATTGAAAGGCGAGGGGCGTTAGCACGTATATAGTACTTATGTGAGTTTTCAGAATAGTTGAGAAATGGGACCAGGTGGGGATTTGTTTATGAAAAAAGGCGGGAAAATCCGAAAAACGCCCTAATATCAAGGTATTCCATGCAATACAAGCGGGAAATCGTGAAAGAAGTTGTAACCTTGTGAAAACAAGATTGCAATTTCTTTTTTTGTTTTTTTGGCCTTGGACGGCCTCCAGGCGGGGAACCAGGCCAGGGTTTTAAAGGGGCCGTTTAAGGGCGTTTAAGCGGCGGGCGGGACGAAACAGCGGACGGGGGCAAAAGCCCGGAATTTCAACGCTTTTAGCCGTTTAAGAGGATTATAAAAACCGTTTAAGAGCGGACGCACCAGGCGGCGCACAACACGCTCTTAAACGGTCTTTTTTCCCTTTTAAATATAGTCAGCCCGCGCAAATCATGCACGGGCTGAAAAATCATGCACGGGCCTTGAAAACAGGGGATTTTTCGGCGGTGGGCGGTGTTTTGCCGCCCACCCTGTTTGCACGGGCTATTTGCCGTATTATCGTGGTGGAGCGTGGGCATTTAAATGGTGGACATGGTAATTAAAAGGGGGTTGTAAAATACAACCCCCTTTTAGGGGTGATCTATTTGTTCACCCCTCTATGGATAAACACCTATGGGAGTCTTTCTTTTGCAGGAGAATAACAAAACAGGTTATTTTCTCACGAAATAATCACAAGGAGCAGCCCCCGATGGTAGGCTTTTCATGTATACAAATGGGGTTAATCGCAATATTGAGCCAACTGTGTCAATTCCCCGGCCCGCTTGGCCAGTTCAGCCCGTCCTTGGGTATTCAAACTGAAAGCGGCGCGGACAACCTGGGCAACCTGATCAGCATCCAGATCAGCGGGGCCATCGTCCCGGAGCAGGCGTTCAGTGACCGTTTGCATAACACCCGTCAAGACTGACACGGCCAGCATCTGCCGCTCCTGGGAACTACAATCGAAATCCAACTTGAATGTCTGAAACAGGCTGACCAGGACATCAAGCTGCCCCTGTATTGCAGCACTATTTTGGAGGAAAGTCTCTCGGTCAACTTCGCCGCGCAAGAACTCGCCGCTAACTTTGAAGTATCGCTCCAGCGCAGCCATTGCCCTGGAATTAGGCTCTCGGAGTCCATTTTCATAATTGCGAATAGCAGCCATGCTAACGCCTATTTTTTGAGCAAGTTGCTCCTGTGTCAACCCTTCGGCTTTCCGCAACTCCTGGATGCGTTGGCCCATTGCTCCCCTATTTCCCATTTGACACGCCTCCTCTACTCAAAAGAGTATAGCCGACGCTTATACAAATGTAAACAATGAAATCAAAAAAACCGCTTGACATATACAAATGGAAACGCTATAATGGCGCGTAGGATATACAAACGGAAACAAGGAGGGACAAAAATGCTTTTGAAGGTAAACGCAGACAAACTTCAAACCCAGCGTGAACGTGCGCAGATGACCCCGTACCGCCTGGCAAAAGAAGCGGGCCTCCCCGTCAATGCGATCTACCGCTTGGAGGATGGGACCACCAAGATGACGAACCACCTGCGGGCCAGGGAAATTGCCAAAGCCCTCCATTGTGGGGTTGAGGATATTTTTACCGAAACGAAAGGAGCCTAAACCATGAACGAGATGCAGGTATTCAAGTACAAGGACAACGAGGTTCGCACCGTGGAGCAGGGCGGGGAGGTGTGGTGGGTGCTGGCCGATGTGTGCCGGGTGCTGGCTTTGAGCGAACCGCACCGGGTAGCGCACCGTCTGGACGAGGACGAAAAGGGGCGTACTCAGATTACGACCCTTGGCGGAGATCAGAAGATGACCATCATCAGCGAGAGCGGCCTGTACAAGGTCATCCTCCGCTCGGACAAGCCGGAGGCCAAAAAGTTCACCCGCTGGGTGACCCACGAAGTCCTGCCGACCATCCGCAGGACGGGCGGCTACGGGAGCCAGGCGGCGGGGCTGACCAAGCTGGCGGAACAGATGGCCCAGACCGCTACCGCAATTGTTCAGGTCGCTTCCGCGATGACCACGGTGGTGGATAAGCTGACCGGCCTGGTGGACAAGATGAGCAGCCGCCCCGTTGCCCTGGAGGCTGAACTGGACTGCACCCGTCCGGCCTATTACGGCCCCGCCCGGTGCAAGCTGGAGAGCTTTCCCAAGGAACTTGTACGTCAGGTGGAAGAGATGCTGGCCCAGATGCAGGAACAGCAGAACCTCAATTTCAGCATGATCGCCCGGTTCTGCACCATCAACGGCCATGCTATTTCCAGCCCGGCGGTCAAGACCTACTACCAAAAGTATTTCAGCGAGGATTGAGCCGAAACGGCCTGCGGGCCGTCTGCGGGGGATGACCTCCCCACACTGATGATGGCAGGTCAAGAAAGCGGGTGGAACGATGGAAACCAGGCTGAGTACGCAGGAAGTCGCACGTCTGTATGGCAAGCATGAGAGCACGATCCGGCGCTGGGCCAAAAGCGGGAAAATTCAGGCGGCCAGCTTCTTAAATGAGTTTAATTCCCCTGAATATCTGTTTCCTCTTGATGTCCTGGACACTTCCATTCAGGAAAAGTACTTTGCTCAGCTGAAAGCCAGCATCCCCGCACCGTCAGCGGATATCCTTCCAAAGCGGAAAGTCAGCAGGCCGCTGGATCACTACACTGCCGAGGAGCAAAGGGAGATCGCCTGGTGGATGAAAACGGTGGATGATTGGCAGCGGTATCGGAGCAAGTATCCCGGCAGCAAGGCCGAGGCCGATGACAGGTTCATCGCCCTGTGCGCCAAGACGGACCCGGAGCATGAATTTTCCATCGATACCCTGTACCGCCGTTGGAAATCCATCAAGCAAAACGACCTGGACGGCCTGATCGACAAGCGGGGCAAGTGGAAAAAGGGCAAGAGCGACATCCAGCCGGAGGCATGGGACGCTTTCCTGTACTTCTACCTGCAGGAAGCCCAGCACCCCATGATGAAGTGTTATGAGTACATGAAGCTGCTGTTGCGGGAGGATCACCCGGACCTGGTGGCTGACCTTCCCAGCTATACCACCTTTACCCGGCGCGTCAAGAGCGACATCCCGGAGGCAGTGGAGGTGCTGGGGCGCGAGGGGCAGAAAGCCTTCCGTGACCGCTGCGCCCCCTACATCCGGCGCACATACGAAAGTATGGCCAGCAACGAGTGGTGGATCGCGGACAACCACACCTTTGACGTGATCACCCAGGGCGACAACGGCCAGCGGCACCGCCTCCATCTGACAGCTTTCTTCGACGCCCGCAGCGGCATCTTCACCGGGTGCTATGTTACCCTGAACCCCAGCAGTCAGGCAACACTGATCACGCTGCGCAAGGGCATTTTGAAGTACGGCATCCCGGAGAATATCTATGTGGACAACGGCAGCGAGTTCCTGACCTTTGACATCGGAGGCCGGGGCCACCGCAAAAGGAAGCCCAAGGACGGGCAGGAGCGGTTCGAGCCGCCCCCGGTATTCGAGCGCCTGGGGATCAAGATGACCAACGCCCTTGTGCGCAACGCCAAGGCGAAGATCATCGAGCGGCGGTTCCGGGATGTAAAGGATCACCTCTCCCGACTGTTTGACACCTACACAGGCGGCAACGTCCTGGAGAAGCCGGAGCGCCTGAAGGGCGTCCTGAAGAATGGTGAGATACCCCTGGACAGCACCTTTACCGAAGCGGTGGAGGAGTTGCTGGATTGGTATTTCAACCAGCAGCCCTACGGCGGCGAGGTAATAGCGGACCGGGGCAAGCCCCGCCAGCAGGTCTACAACGAGAACCTGTATACCAAGCGGGTGGCCGGGGCCGAGGACCTGAGCCTGATGCTGATGCGCAGCGCCCGCCCGCAGAAGGTCACCCGGCGAGGCGTCCACCTGGACATCGCAGGCCAGCGGCTGGACTACTGGAACGACGATATGTTGATAAACCTCCTGGGCAAGCAGGTATATTTCCGTTACGACCCCGACGATCTGAGCGAGGTCCGGGTGTACGACCTGGAGGACCGCTACATCATGACGGTCCCGGTGGACAACACGGCGGTGCTGACCTACGGGGCCAGCCGGGAGGATGTCAAGGAGGCCATGGGCAAGGTGCGACGCATGGAGCGCCTAACCAGGGAGGCCCTGAAGGTCAGCGCATACCCGGCCTTCGGCAAGCGCACCGCCCTGGAACTTGTCATGGAGCAGGCGTATCAAAGCAAGACCGCCAGGATCGTCCCCAGCGCGGACCCCAAGGTGCTGGAACTCCAGCGGCCTGATGATGAGCCGCTGCTGAGAGCGGTGGCGGGCGGTCCCGACCTGGATGTTATGAACCGAAACGCTTTAAAACGAAAGGGAGGCAGCGATCATGAGTAAAGAGTACAACAGCACCCTGCAGGCACGGGTGGAGCAGTTCCTGAAGGATAAGGGCATCAGCCAGGCCAAGGCCGCCCCCATGATGGGGATCAGCCAGACGGCCCTCTCGCAGTACCGGCGCAGTATGTACGACAACGGCGACATCGCCGCGCTGGAAAGCAAGCTGGAGGAGTTCTTCCGCACCCAGGAGGAGCAGCAGGCCAGCACCGAAAAGGCCATGCCCTACCGGCCCACCCAGGACTACATCCCCACCTCCATTTCCGAGGACGTGTGCAAGTTGATCCGCTACTGCCAGATCGAAAAGGGCATGGTCATCATCCACGGTGACGCCGGGATCGGCAAGACCAAGGGAGCCGAGAAGTTCGTGCGGGAGAACCCCGCCGCCAGCGTGTATATCCAGGCCACCCCCAGCATCGGCACCCTGGGCAACCTCCTGAAGGTGGTGGCGCGGGCGCTGAAGGTGCCGGAGAGCCGCAACAAGCTGGACCTGATGCTGTCCATCCGGGAGAAGCTGGAGGGAACCAACAAGGTCATCATCATCGACGAGGCCCAGCACCTGCAACTTCGCGCCCTGGAGGAAATCAGGGCCTGGGCCGACCCCAACCCCATCACCGGCCAGCCGGGCGTGGGCATCGCCCTGATCGGCAACACCGAGGTCTACGCCCGGATGGTGGGCAAGCAGGAGGCCCGCTTCGCCCAGCTGTTCAGCCGCATCCGCATGAACCGCTACTACAGCACCCGCAAGGTCACCAGCGACGATGTGAAGGCGCTGTTCCCCAAGCTGGCCGAGGAGGGCAGGACCAGGGAACTGACCTTCCTGCACGGTATCTGCCAGAGTAAGTGGGGCATCCGGGGTGCGGTCAACGTCTACAACAACGCCATCAACAACGAGGACATCAGCCACGATGGCTTGTACGGTATGGCCCGGACCATGGGCATCGGCTTGGTATAAGGGCGGGTGTCATGGATGGGGCAAAAGCACGACAGGCCCCCCACAATGTCACTGTGCTGGTTTTGCCGGAATGCGGTGCCGTCCCCGGAGACCGGGGCGGGGTGCAGCTGGAGCAGCCGGGCGCACACGCCGGTGGAGGGCTGGGAAGCGGAGCGACGGGACCTGAAAATGTTTCATAAAGGGCAGGTGGAAAGCTACCGGGTGCTGGCCTGCCCGGAGTTCCAGGAGGGTTAAACGATTTTGAAAGGGGTTTTTACGGTGAAAAAGTGCTTGATAAAAATCGGGCAGACGGTGCGGCTGGTTCTGGCGTATGTGGGCGGTGCGATGAGCGGGTTGCTACTGGCCTACGGGATGGAAGCCTGGGCGCAGCGGGACGGCCTGCCGGGCGGTGAAGCCCTGATCCTGCCGCTGATCATCCTGCTGATATACCTGGGCTGGCAGCTGGGCGCTATGTGGCGAGAAGCGCGAGAGCAGTTCCAATAACGGCCAGGGGGCGCGGCCCCCGCCTTAATGCAGCCTCCCCAGGGGAGCCGGTCACAAGCCCGGATAAATGCAGAGTGAGGCACAGCTGAAAGGAGGATATTATGCGGCTGCGTAGTGTTCCCCTGGAACTCAAAGAGGCAAACGCATTTATAGACAAAACGCACAGACACCATGACCCTGTGCATCGAGACAAATACCGCCTTGGATGTGAGATAGATGGTAAGTTGGTGGGTGTGGTACAGGTAGGGCGTCCAGTGGCAAGGGCATTATGCGATGGGAAAACGCTGGAGGTTGTTCGATTGTGTTCTGATGGTACTCCGCAGGTTTGCTCCTACCTATACGGCGCGGCGGCCCGCATTGCCAAGGAATTGGGATACTCTAAAATCATTACTTACATTCTCAAAAGTGAACCTGGAACCAGCCTCAAAGCGGCGGGCTGGCATAAAGAAGCAGAAATTCGCGGCCATTCCTGGAACCACCGAAGCAGACCACGAACAACCACAGCACCGACCTGTGACAAGCAGCGTTGGGCCAAGGACTTGCGAGGGGGTGCAGAAAATGAAATACCCCAAAAAACTGGCGAAGCGGGCTGATGAAATCCTGGCCGCCCGCCGCTGGGACGCTGAGAGGCGGCAGGCCCACACCTTGGCCCTGCTTCACGAACAGCACCCGGAGGTGGAGGCCGCCCGGAGGTCTCTGGCCAGCCTGTATGCCAAGCGCGGCACAGCGGCCATCTTTGAGCCGGACACCCTGGAGGACATCGACGCGCAGATCAGCGCCAGGCGGGAGCAGCTGCAAGCCCTGATGGCGGCAGCCGGGATCACTGAGGCCGACCTGGAGCCGCCCTACACCTGCCCAGCCTGCATGGACCGGGGCGTGGCCAACGGCCAGACCTGCACCTGCAGGCAGACGATCCTGAACCAACTGGTGTATGAGCAACTGTGCGACGTGTCCCCGGCGCGGGAGTGTTCCTTTGACAACTTCAGCCTGGCCTACTATGACCGGGAGCAGCGGGCGGCAATGGGCAAGGTGGTGGAAAGCTGCCTGCGGTATGTCCGGGAGTTCAACCGGGAAAGCAAGAACCTCCTGTTCACCGGCCCGCCCGGCCTGGGCAAGACGCACCTCTCCCTGGCGGTGGTCGAGGGGGTGGTCCGCTCCGGGTGGCTGATCATGTATGTGTCGGCCCCGCACTTGATGGACGAACTGGAGCGTGGCAAGTTCCAAAAGGACGCAGCGGCGCTGGAGTATCGGGAGATCATCTTCGGCTGCGATCTGCTGGTGATAGATGACCTGGGGACCGAGATGGTCACCAGCTATACCAGGTCGGAGGTCTATGACCTGGTGAACACCCGGCTGAACACCAGCCGCCCCACCATCATCAACACCAACCTGGGCCTGCGGGATATTGAGAAGAAATACACCAGCCGGGTGTACTCCCGGATCGCCGGGACGTATGCGGTGGTGGAGTTCAAGGGCCGGGACATCCGGCTCCAGAAACGAGAGAAAGGATGACGCCCCATGAATAAGACCAAAGCGCGGATTTGCCCCATCTGCGGGCGGGCCTACACCGAGCCGCCCGCCCTCTCCCGCAGGGACAACGCTACGGACATCTGCCCGGACTGCGGGATGATGGAGGCCCTGGCCGCCATGCCCAGGCGGCAGGAGGGGCCAGCGGAGCGCACCAGGCGGGCCGTTCTGGCCACGGGCAACAGGTGGGCGATTGAGAACTTCAACGCCACCCACAGCTGAAAGGATGTAGTGATATGAAACGGCAAAGGAAAAAATTCCATATTGGCGATATGGTCAAAATGGTCAACTGCCTGGAGGCAGATCGTCACCCCGGAGTTATATGGGAAGTGGCAAGTGAGCCATGGAAAGTCTGCGGCAGCACGGTAGTCAAATTGAAGAACTATCCAGGCGGTTTTGATGTAACAAAGCTGGAGCGCGTGGAGGTGTAATACCATGTTGACCATCATAATCCAGGTGGATGCCCCGCCCGGCCAGGCCATCGGGATCAAGGAGGACCTGGCCCAGCACTTGGAGCGGTTTGGGGACGCCAAGGTGGTGTCCGTCGCCGAGGACCTGCCGGAGCAACTTCAGCTGGGGACCTCCGGGACCATACACTGACCCCAGGGGGCGCGGCCCCCGCCTTAATGCAGCCTCCCCCAGGGAGCCGGTCACAAGCCCGGATAATGCAGAGTGAGGCTACTACGAAGGAGGTATGCTGATGAACGCACAGAAACGCATGGGCAAAAAAGGCACCCTGACCATCCCGCAGCACCTGCGGCACCAGCTGGGATTCCAGGGCGGCATGGCGCTGGACATCGCCACCACCGAGGATGGCGGGTTGCTGCTCCAGAAACATCGAGCCACCTGCAACATCTGCGGTGGCACCCATGAGGTGGTGAACTTCAAGGGCTTTGACATCTGCCGCGAGTGTTCCCTGGGTATCCGGGAGGAGGTGGAGCGCGTCCATGGCTGAGTTGGCACAGGACAGCCTGGCCACCCTCAAGACCCCGGAGGAGTGCCAGGCCGAGCAGATCAGGGCGTATGTGGATGAGTACGCCGCCCTGGCCCTGGAGGCCGGACGCATCAAGGACCGCATGGAGTGGCTGAAGGGCTACTTCGAGACCATGGCCACCGATGACCTGAAGGACACTAAGCTGCTGACTGCCTCCTATTGGGGGACGCAGAACAGCCGGGTGACGGTGACCAATGCCGCCTCGGTGAAGCCGGTGTCGCTGACCATGGTGAAGCAGCTGCTGGGCGGTATCGCCGGGGACTTCATCAAGACAGAGACCACCGACACCATGACCGCCTCCTGCAAGAAGCTGCTGGCCATGGCCGCCCAGGGCAACTACACCGAGGGGAGCCTGGACAGCGTGATCGGCCAGATCAGCGGCGATCCGAGAATCCAGGCCACCCTGCGCAAGAAGCTGAAGGGGCGATGGGACAAGGACAAGGCCATGCTGATGAAGGTGGCCGGGCTGCCGGAGCAGGAGGCCAGCGATTGGGCCTACCTGGCCGCTGAAGTCATCAACTGGGAGTGGCTGACACAGGTGCTGCAGGCTGCCGGATGGACAGGCAGCCCCCAGGAGGCCATTGACATCATCCGGGCCGCTGTCATTGTGGAGGAAACCATCAAAGTGGGCATCGAGGCCGAAGCGCCGAGAGCATAGCGCAAGAAAGGAGGGGCGGCATGGCTGCTATCGCTACACAGCAAATCAGGAAGATCTACGCCATCGGCAACGCGCTGGGGATCGTGGAGCGCGGCAACGCCGAGGACAGCCTGCACGACCTGGTGTCCTCCATCACCGGGAAGGACTCGCTGAAGGCCCTGACCTATGCCGAGGCCCAGGCGGTGATCCGGGACCTGGAGAAGCGGCAAGGTGACGCCCCTCACCCCAGGCGCAGGCCCAAGGCGCACACTGAGCGCCCTGGCGGGGCCACAGAGGGCCAGCAGCGCAAGGTGTGGGCATTGATGTATGAACTGCAGCGGCGCGACACAGCGCCCTCCACGGCCTCCCTGGGGGAGCGCCTGTGCGGGATCATCAAAAAGGAACTGAAGGTTGACGCTATTCCTGCCCAGCCCTTTGCCTGGCTGGAGTTCCAGACCTGCAACAAGCTGATTGAGGTATTGAAGAAGTATGTGGCCAACGTGAAAGGGCCGCCTCCGGGAGGTGATCCAGAGTGAGCGCACAGGAGGAAATCCGGCTGGAGGATTTGAGCGAGGGCCAGCAGGAGGTGGCCGCTCTGATCGGCCCAGAGAACTTCAGAAAGCTGATGGAGGTCTATGGCGGGGCCTATCTCTACATCCCCAAGACCGACAGGTTGGAGCGCATGGAGCGCAACGAGCGCATCCGGGCAGAGTTCGACGGGTACAACTTCCGGGAATTGGCCAGGAAATATGATTTGACAGAGATCACAATTCGGAGTATCGTATCAGACAAGGTGCGGGAACTTCGCGCCCGGCCCATGGACGGCCAGCTGTCCCTGTTGTAAAGCAAAAAACTTAAACGCTTTGCGTTGCTGATTTTACGGTTTAGACGGTATGATTGGTGTAAATCAATCGTACCGTCTATTTTTGCGCATGGGGGAGTTTGCTATGAACAACGCTGCAATGACATTTGACGCCGGGACCTGGTGGCTGATCGGCCTGCTGGTCACCGCTCTGATTGGGGCCGTGGTGTTCCTGGTCAAGCGGACGCTGTTCTCCCGTGTGGATGAACTGGCCAAGGAGGTCAGGGAAATCCGGGACGGCACCACGAAAAAGGGCGAGTATGAGAAGGACCAGGAGAAACTGGTCCGGGACATCGAGCAGATCAAAAAGGATTACACGCCCAGGAGCGTCCATGAGCGGGCCTATGACGAGGTCCGGGGTGACATCAAGAAGATCACCGAGAACTACCTCACCAAGGAGGACTTCTTCCGGGAGCAGGCCAAGACCGAGCGGAAGCTGGACATGATCCTGGATATTTTGATGAAAAAGGGAGGCACCGACACATGACCAGCAACGAGAAGCAGCGGCTGAAGGCGGGGAACTTTGTCCGCAACAATGGCCGGGTGCTGCGGACCATCAATATCCTGCGGCACAAGTACAACAAGCTGTCCGGCATCCAGAATGTGCTGGAGGATGACGGTATCAGCCAGGATGAGTTCCTGGACGCCGTGAACTTCCTGGCGCTGGAGGGATACATCGACCTGCGGGACGTGGCGACGAAAGGCCCCGCCAGCCTGGCCGACAATCACTTTGAAACGCTGGAGGCCCGGCTGACGGGCAAGGGCATCCGCCTCCTGGCCGGTGGCATCGACGATAAGATGATCGAGGTGTAGGCATGGGGAGAAGATCGAACAGAAAGCACAGCAAGATCGACGGGCTGGCCCCGGAACTGAAAGCAACGGTTGAGCAGATGCTGCTGTCCGATGCCACCTATGCCGAGATCGTAGATTTTCTGGAGGATAACGGAGTTAGCATCTCCATCGCCAGCGTCTGCCGGTATGCGCAGGACTACGACGCCAACATCCAGGCCCTGGCCATCGCCCAGGAGAACTTCCGGGCCATGATGGGGGAACTGGAGCGTTACCCCGACCTGGATACCACCGAAGCCATCATCCGGCTGACCAGCCAGAATATGTTCAACGCCCTGGTCAATACCACCGAGGAGGACTGGAAGGGCATCAAGGTCGACAAGATGATGAAGGAGGCCACCGGCCTGATCCGGGCGGCAGCCTACAAGAAGCGCGTGGAGGTGCAGAACCAGGACACCACGGAGGCCGGGCTGGACGCCGTGCGCACCCTGGTGTTCCAGGCCATGGCCAAGGAGCGGCCTGACCTTTACGCAGAGGTAACAAAATTCCTGGCCGCCAAAAAGGCCGAGGGCTTGGAGTAGAGGTGAGGCTTATGTGGTATGTACTGCAGGTATCGACAGGCAAGGAGATGGCAGTGACCAGCACCCTGACCAACAATCGGGTGCTGGCCTATACGCCCAGGGAGAACCGCCTGATCCGCAAAGGCGGCGGCTGGAGCCAGAAGGAGTACACCCTGTTTCCGGGGTATGTGTTCCTGAACCTGGACTACACCGCCGAGAACTATTACATGGTGAAGGCCATCCCCGGTGTGCTGCGGTTCCTCGGCCCGGACGGCCTGCACCCGTCCACGCTGACCTACCTGGAGGCCGAGTGGATCAAGCTGCTGGCTGGCGAGGGGAAGCCCCTGGAGCCTACCACGGCCCAGCTGACGCCGGAGGGCGAGGTCAAACTTGGCACCGGCATCCTCCAGCACTTCCCCAGCCGGATCAAGAAGATCGACAAGCACAGCCGCCGCGCTGCCGTGGAGTTGAGCGTGTGCGGCGAGAAGCGGATCATCCCATTATCGTTTAACCTTTTAAGCGAATAACAGGAACTTGTAAATGGTCGGAGGTTGATGCGTCCCTCCCCCCGTGAGCGAGGGACACATTGAGCGAAAAACCGGGCTGAAGATTGGGGGCCTGGGTGGCGAAGCGCACCCACCGGCCCCTGAAAATCAACCCGGCCTTTCCCGTCCCTCTGAAATACCGTTTAAGACGCCCACAGCCCCCTTTAAAAACCGCGCAAGGGCCTGGGTGGGGTAAACGGGCCTGTGAGAAATAACGCGCCTGTGCGGCCCCTGTGGGCCGTTTTTTGTGGGACGCGGGAAAGGAGGACGCCATGAGGCGAAAGAAAACCGGCGCTGCGGCTGCCCTGCTGGGGGCAATCGCGGAAGCGGAGGCTAAAACCACCGCCCAGGGCGAGGAAGATTTAAACGCCTTAAAAGACCTCTTAAAGCAGTTTTTACAAAAGGACGCCTCGCCGGAGCGGGCGGCGCTGAAGCGTGAGTATGACCTGGACTGTCCCCTGACCGGCCCCGGTGGACTCCGGCGCAAGCTGGGGGCCATTGATATGGAGTTCTTCGGGCGGGCCTACTTCCCCCATTACTTCAGCCGCCCCTCCCCTGAGTTCCACCGGGAACTGGATAATATCTGGCAGCAGGGTGTTCTGAAGGGCCGCGCCCCGCTCACCCCGGCAGCTGCCAAGGCAATCAACCGGCTTCCCGGTGTACGGCGGGTGGTGGCTGCGCCCCGTGGCCACGCCAAGAGCACCAACCTGACGTTCAAAGGCACCATGCACTCGGCTCTGTATGAGTACAAGCACTATCCCATCATTATTTCGGACAGCAGCGACCAGGCCGAGGGGTTTCTGGACAATATCCGGGTGGAGTTCGAGGAGAACGGAGCAATCCGGGCAGACTTCGGGGACCTGGCCGGTCCCGTGTGGCGGGCCAACGTCCTGGTGACCAAGAGCAACATCAAGATTGAGGCCATTGGCAGCGGCAAAAAAATCCGTGGCCGGAAACACCGCAACTGGCGTCCCGACCTGATTATTCTGGATGATGTGGAGAACGATGAGAACGTGCGCACCCCGGAGCAGCGGGCCAAGTTGGACAGCTGGTTCAAAAAGGCGGTATCCAAGGCCGGGGACGATTACACCGATATTGTGTATATTGGAACCCTGCTCCATTACGACAGCCTGCTGGCCAACACGCTGAAGAACCCCTCCTATCAGGCCATCAAATACCGGGCGGTGATCTCCTTCTCCGCTGCGGATGACCTGTGGCAGCAGTGGGAGAACATTTACACCGACCTGGACAATGATGACCGGGAGCGGGCCGCGCTGGCGTTCTTCGAGGAACACCGGGCGGCTATGCTGGAGGGGACCCAGGTGCTGTGGGAGGAGAAAAATTCTTACTACGCCCTGATGGTGTCCCGTGTGACAGATGGCGAGGCGGCATTCAACAGCGAACTGCAGAACGAGCCGATTAACCCGGACGATTGCATTTTCATTCAGGAGTGGTTCGACTTCTACAACGAGGCCGAGGTCAACTTCCGGGAGCAGGCGTATCAATTCTTCGGCTTCGTGGACCCCTCCCTGGGCAAGAGCAAAAAAAGCGACTTCTCCGCAATCATCACCCTGGCCAAGCACAGGGCCAGCGGGTATATGTATGTGTTGGACGCCGATATTGAACGCCGCCACCCGGACAGGATCATCAGCGACGTGTTGGCAAAGGAGCGGTGGCTCCGGGCCACCTATGGGCGCGGCTATAAGAAGCTGGGCGCGGAGGTGAACCAGTTCCAGTGGTTCCTGAAGGAGGAACTGGCCAAGGCCAGCGCACGGGCTGGGCTGTATCTGCCCATCGAGGAGGTGCAGCAGACCAGCGACAAGGTGCTGCGCATCCAGACGCTGCAGCCGGACATCAAAAACAAGTATATCAAATTCAATCCCCGGCACAAGCGGCTGCTGGAGCAGCTGTATCACTTCCCCATGGGGGCGCACGATGACGGCCCGGACGCCCTGGAGGGCGCACGGACCATCGCCAAGAAAACAAAGCGGTTCCGTATTCTGGACCGCAGGGATTTGGGATTATAGGAGGTGGGCTGATTGCCGGTCTTGTATATGGAACGGTCCTCGCTGGAGGGCCTGACGGAAGCGGACATCAAGAAGATCATCAACGAAAACGAGGACAGCACCAAATACCAGCACCTGGAGGGCTACTATCGGGGAGACCACGACATCCTCCGGGTGGTCAAAAGGGACAGCACCGCCCCCAATAACAAAATCGTCAACAACATGGCCAAGTATATCACCGACACCGCCGTGGGCTATTTCATCGGCAAGCCAGTGATTTACTCCAGCCAGGATGACGCTTTCCTGGCCGCCCTGCAGGACATCTTCGACTATAACGATGAGCAGGACGAAAACACGGAGGTGGCAAAGACCTGCAGCATCGACGGGGACTGCTTCGAGATGCTTTATATGGATGAGGACGCCCAGGTGCGATTCGTGAAGGTGGCCCCTGGCAACTGCATCATGATCTATGAGACCGGCTACACCACCCCCATGGCGGCCCTGCGGTTCATCTACTCCAGGGACAAGGACGATCACCCCATTAAGAAGGTGGAGTTCTGGACGGCCACCGACTGCTGGTATTTCGTCAGCTTCAACGGCGGCCCCCTGGACCTGGTGGATATTCGCCCCCACTATTGGGGCGATGTGCCGTTTATTGAGTACATCAACAACGAGGAGCGCCTGGGCGACTTCGAGGGAGTTGTCAGCATCATCGACGCCTACAACCGGGCGCAGAGCAACACAGCAAACTTTTTCCAGTACAACGATGAAGCCATCCTGAAGGTACTGAAGATGGGAGCGGTGACTTCCCAGGATATTGCCGAAATGAAGGAAAAGGGTGCCATTATCCTGGAGGACGGCGGCGACATCCAGTGGCTGATCAAGGAGGTGGCCGACACCCCGCTGGAGAACTATAAGAAGCGGCTCCGGGAGGATATGCACCTGTTTTCCAGTGTCCCCAACCTGAACGATGAAAACTTCGGCGGGAACCTGTCCGGGGTGGCGGTGTCCTATAAGCTGTGGGGCCTGGAGCAGATATGCTCCATCAAGGAGCGCAAATTCAAGCGGGCGCTGCAGCGGCGCATTGAGTTGATCACCAACATCCTGAACATCCAGGGCGGCCACTATGACTACCGGGATATTGATATTCAGTTCCGGCGCAACAAGCCGCAGAACGTGCTGGAGATCGCGCAGATCATCACCATGCTGGCCAGCGACCTGTCGCGGGAGAGCCGCCTGAAGATGCTGCCCACCGTTGACAATGTGCAGGACGAACTGGAGAAGCTGCGGGAGGAGCGCCGGGAGGATATGGGCGGCTTCGGCGGTTATGACGCCCTGGCCCACGCCCTGCAGGAGGCTCAGACGGCGGCGCAGCAGGAGCCGAGCCAGCCCCCGGTCCAGCAGCCCCAGGGTGAAAGTGGGGTGGCCACATGAGTTACCGGCAGCGCAGCGAGTGGATCGAGGACGCCAAGATGCGGGTGCTTCAGAACACCAGGCGGACCGATGAAGCGGCGCGGGAATTGATTTTCCTCTATGATGAGGCGGCCTACAACGTGGAGAAAGAGATCAACGCCCTGTTTGCCCGCTTCGCCAGGGACAACGCCCTGACCGATGCCCAGGCGTCCCAGCTGCTCTCCGGGCGTGAGTACAGCACCTGGCGTAAATCCATAGAGAAGTACATGGCCGAGGCGTCCGGGGCCGCCAAGGACAGCAAGGCCATGCTGGAATTGAACACCCTGGCCATGAAAAGCCGGATCAGTCAAAAGGAACGGCTGCTGGCGAATATCTATCAGAGCATGATCGACCTGGCCGGGGACAGCAATGCCAGACTGGAAACGCTCCTGGGCGATATGCTGAAGGTGAACTACTATGAAAGCTGCTTTGCTATCCAGCGGGGTATTGGTATGGGCTTCAACGTGGCCCGGCTGGATGAAAAGCTGATCCGGCAGGTGCTGGCCCATCCGTGGAGCGAGAAGCACTTCTCCGAGGCCGTGTGGGGAGCCTGCGACCACCTGGCGGCGCTGGCCAAGCGCGAGATTACCCTGGGCTTCATCCAGGGCAGCAGCGTCCAAAAGATGGCCAAGGCCATCGACGATGTAATGGACAAGGGCCGCTACAGCGCCGAGCGCCTGGTGCGGACAGAATGTAAGTACTTCGCCAACCAGGGGGAACTGATGGGCTATAAGGAGAACGGCATCAAGCGATACCGCTTCATCGGCGGCACCGAGGGCGGCGGCAGCTGCACCTGCGCCGAATTGAACGGCCAGGTGTTCAACGTGGAGGATGCGGTGGCGGGCATTAACTATCCCCCCATCCACCCCAACTGCCTGTGTATCGTGGTGGCCGATTTTGACAAGGGGATGTTCAATCGCAAGATCGACACCACCCCGCTGGCCGAAAATATCAAATTTCAGGAGTGGCGGCGCAAATACGCCACATGACCCGGATAATTTAAACGCCTTTCAAAGGGCGTTTTTATTATGAAAAAATCACTGACAGGAGGACATAAAAATGGCTGACGAAATCACTACCAGCACCGGCACCCCCGGCGCTACCGGCACCGCGCCCGCCGCTGGTGGCGCGACTCCCCCGGAGGGGGCCACCCCCACGCCGGAGCAGCAGACCACGTTCCAGAAGTGGCTGGCTGGCCTGTTCGGCGGCAAGGAGGCCGCCCCCGCTAGCCAGGAGAGCGACCCCGCCACCGACAAGGGCGGCAAGCAGGAGCCGCAGGGCAAGACCTACACCGAGGCTGACCTGCAGGCCGAGATCGAGAAGGCAAAGGCAGCCTGGGCCGCCGAGCAGCAGGAGCAGGCCCGGTTGGCCAAGCTGACGCCGGAGGAGCGGGCCAAGGCCGAGTCCGACGCCAAGGACCAGCAGCTGGCCGACCTTCAGGCCAAGCTGCTCCAGCGGGACCTGAAGGACGCCGCCCTGGCCAAGTTGGAAAAGGAGGGCTTCCCCGTTGGGCTGGCCGACCTGCTGACCTACACCGACCAGGAGAGCATGGAAAAGAGCCTGGTGCGCGTCCAGGAGGTGTTCAAGGCCAGCCTGGAGGCGGCGGTGAAGGAGCGGCTGCGGGGCAAGACCCCGGAGGGCCTTGGCGGCGCGGCCACGGCTGAGAACGCCCTGAAGGATCAGATCGCGCAGAATATCAGAGGAGGTTTGAACTAAAATGGCGAACAATCTGCAGTACGCCGCTATCTTCCAGGCTGAACTGGACAAGGCGGCAAAGGAACAGGCCACCAGCGGCTGGATGGAACTGAACGACAAGCTGGTGCGATACAACAGCGGCTCCGAGGTCAAAATCCCCATGCTGGACATGGATGGCCTGGCCGACTATGACCGGCAGACCGGCTTCGTGGAGGGCAGCGTGGACCTCACCTGGCAGACCAAGAAGATGGCCATGGACCGGGGCCGCCAGTTCACCTTCGATGAGCAGGAGGTCAACGACACCAACTTCGTGCTGACGGCCTCCAGCGTGATGGGCGAGTTCCAGCGCACCAAGGTGGTGCCGGAGATCGATGCCTACCGCTACAGCACCCTGGCCGCTCTGGCCGCCGCCAAGGATCGGGCCGTCTACGGCTACACCCCGGAGGAGGCCACCATCCTGAAGAAGCTGTACGCCGACCTGGCGTCCATCCAGGATGAGGTGGGGGACGATACCCCGCTGGTGATCACCATGTCCACCCAGGTGGCCGCCCTGTTCGATATGAACACCACGCTGGCCCGGAGCGTCAGCCCCACCGACTTCCGGCAGGGGGACATCACCCTGAAGGTGAAATCTCTGAACGGGCAGCACCCCATCATCCGTGTCGGCTCCGGGCGGCTGAAAACCAGCTATCAGTTCAACGACGGCACCACCGAGAACCAGGTCAAGGGCGGCTTTACCCCCGCTGACGACGCCCAGGACATCAACTGGATCATCTGCCCCCGCAGCGCCCCCATCGCCGTGTCCCGCACGGACAAGGTGCGCATCTTCGACCCGGAGACCTATCAGAAGAAGCGGGCCTGGGCTGTGGACTACCGCAAGTATCACGACCTGTGGGTGCTGGACAACAAGATGAACACCATCCTGGTGAACATCAAGCAGCCCAAGGCCGGGGCGTAAGGAGGGACCGCTATGATTACACTGAAGCGGCTGAATGTGGTGCGTAAGGTGGCCACCGAGGAGCAGGCCGCCAAGCTGGAGCGCCTGGGCTTTGCCCGGACGGGCGGGACCGCTGAGGCCCCTGTGGGCGCTGGCGTCACGGAGGCTGACCTCGCCAAAATGGGCGAAGCCATGTTCGAGCGTCTGAGCGAGAACCTGAAGGAGGCGGTGGCCAAGGCCACCGCCCAGCCGCCCAAGAGGGGTAAGGGCGGCAAGGGCGATGACAAGGAGGACCAGGATGGAGGAACTGATCAGCCGGGTAGCGGCGACGGCGCAAAGTGACCTGAAGCTGCCCGATGAGCAGCTGCCTACCATCAAGCGGTATGTGAAGCGGGCAATCAACCGCATCAAGGTATTCTGCAACCGGGAGGACTTCCCGGAGCCGCTGGAGGATGTGGCGGCGCAGATCGTGGAGGATATGCTGAAAGCCGACCAGGTGGCCCCCACGGAAAACGATGTTTCCAGCATCACCCGTGGCGACACCAGCATCAGCTACCGGGACAAGACCTCCGCGCTGAAGGAAACCGTGTCCTTCGTCAAGAATTACGAAAGTCAGCTGATCCCCTTTAAGCGTATGAAACTGCCAAAGGACCGCCCCCATGACTGAAGCGGACATCCTGGCTATGACCTACGATGACAGCTGCACGGTCTACAGGCCAGGCAAGGTGACACTGCCATCGGGGGAGAGCGTATTCAAGAAGGGGCTGGAGGGCCGGATGGTGTATGAGGATACCCCCTGCGCCCTGTCCAGCCCCTCCGGGGGCAAGCTGGCCAAGAGCCAGACCGTTGCCAGGGTTGATACCGACTATCTGCTTTTTGTGCGCCCGGAGGTGGACATCCAGCCGGGGGACACCGTGGTGGTGACCCGGCTGGGCAAGCAGACGGTGGCCCTGGCCGGGCTGGCAGACCGGCAGCCCTCCCACAACAACATCCCTCTAAAGGTGGACAAGGGGACCGCCTGATGAGCGGCACGGATTACAGCTTCGAGGGCTTTGACGCGCTGGAGCGGCAGCTGACGCAGATGATCGAGCAGGACTTCCCGGAGGAGTTCAAGGCGCTGGTGATCCGGATCGCCTATGAACTGCAGGGCCGGGTAAAGGAGAACACCCCGAAAAAGACGGGCCGCCTCCAGGACAGCTGGAAGGTGGGCAAAATCGAGAAACGGGGCGATGAATATTACATCGAAGTCTATACCAACGTGGAGTATGCGGAGCCGGTGGAGTACGGCCACCGCACCCGTGGCGGGAAGGGCTTTGTCAAAGGAAAGCACATGATGGCCATTTCTCTGGAGGAGGTCAGCGCCCGCCTGCCCGCCTACCTGCAGGAATGGCTGAATGATTTTATCAGCACACATGACCTGTAAGGGGGGATAACGTGGCCACGACAATTTATCAGTCTATCAAGCTGGCCATGGTCAGTCTCTTCAAAGGGAAATATCCGGCCTATGACGTGTTCTGCGAGGAGATTGCCAAGACGCAGAACGATGAGCCGGAGCCTGACCTGGAGGATTATATCTTCCTGGACATCATCCCAGCGGGCAGCGCCACCGTGGATGCCGAGCATACGGACCGCAGGGTGCTGGTGGACGCCTCCATCCACACCAGGTCGGAGAGCAACGCCGATTACTTGACCATATCCCAGGAGGTGGATGACCTGATCCGGCCCGTGTTCCGCTTCGAGGACGGCGGCGAGGCCAGGGCCATCACTGTGCCGGATGTGGCCTGCAAGGTGGTGGACCGGGTGCTGCACTGCACCTTTACCCTGGCATTCCGGGACAGCATCCAGGAGCCGCCGCCGCTGCCATACATGGAAACGCTGGACACCAGCGTGAAACCGATTTAAGAAGAAAGGTTGTGATATTATGGGCCTGCCCGAAATCCTGATCACGTTCAAGACCAAGGGCCTGACCGCTATCCAGCGCAGTGAGCGCGGGATTGTGGCGGTCATTCTGCACGATGAGACCGAGGGCGGCGAAACGCTGACCGTCTACAACTCCATCACCGAGGTGGACTTCACCAAGTGGTCCGAGCGCAATTACGATTACCTGAAGCTGATCTATGAGGGAGTCCCCTACCGGGTGATCGTCTACCGCATGGGCCTGGAGGACACCAACTATATGCCCGCACTGGCGGTGCTGAAGAACATGAAGTGGAACTACCTGACCATTCCGGGCATCGCCACGGAGGGCGTCCCCTCCATCGCCTCCTTCATCAAGGAGGCCCGCGACCAGGACCACAAGACCTTCAAGGCCGTGCTGCCCAACAGCAAGAGCGACCATGAGGGCATCATCAACTTCACCACCGACAAGATCGACAGCATCCTGTCCAAGACGCAGTTCACCACAGCGGAGTACTGCGCCCGGATCACCGGCATCCTGGCCGGGCTGTCCCTGGCCCGGAGCAGCACCTACTATGTGCTGAACGACATCACCGCCGCCGAGACCCCGGATGACCCGGACAAGCGAATTGACGCCGGGGAACTGATCCTGGTGTTCGACGGGGAGAAGTTCAAGATCGGGCGCGGTGTCAATAGCCTGGTCAGCTTCACCACCGATAAGGGGCAGGAGTTCTCCAAGATCAAGATCATGGAGGGCGTGGACCTGTACCAGGATGACATCCGGGACACTTTCGAGGACTCCTATGTGGGCAAGGTGCGCAACGACTACGACGCCAAGCAGATGTTTGTGGCGGCCATCCGGGCCTATCAGAAATCCCTGCAGCCGGACGTGCTGGATCAGAGCCACGACAACACCGCCGCCATCGACGTGGAGGCGCAGCGGCTCTATATCGAGGGCCGGGGTATCGACACCAGCGCCATGGATGACACGGCGGTGGCCATGTATAACACCGGCAGCCGGGTGTTCATTTCCTCCAACGTCAAGTTCGTGGACGCGATGGAGGACCTGAACCTGGTCTGCAATATGTAACGGAGGGACGCCAATATGGGAAAAATCAAAGGCAATAAAACTCTGTCCGGCACCTGGGGAGAACTGTGGGTGGACGGTGAGCGCATCGCTGAGTTCTCCAAGGTATCCCTGAAGGTGACCGCCAACCGGGAGGATGTGCAGATCGACCTGGACGTGGACAGCAAGATGACCGGCCTGAAGGGCGAGCTGTCTGTCACCCTGAAAAAGGTCTATACACGGTATAACGCCGTGTTCGAGAACTGGAAAAAGGGCATCGACCAGCGGATGCAGATCATCACCAAGCTGGCCGACCCGGACGCCGTGGGCGGCCAGCAGGAGCGGTATTCCGCTGACAACTGCTGGTTCAATGACCTGCCCCTGGTCAACATGGAGAAGGGGGCCGTCATCGAGGAGGAGGTCAGCGGCGGCTTCACGCCCTCCGACCTGGTAAACCTGGACAAGATCGCATAAGGAGGATATTCCCATGAACAGCGAGAAGAAAAGTTTCCTGGCGGAGTTTTCCCGCCGCGCCGTGCAGCGGCTCCAGGACAAAAAGGTTCCCAAGTATCGGACGCTGCACATCCCCAGCCTGGCCACCGATATGCGGTTCCGCAACCTCTCCTATGATGAGATCACGGAGTGCATGAACATGGAGGACACGGGCGACCCCAACCGCAGCGACAAGTACTGCATCTATCTGGCCGCCGTAGAGCCCAGCCTGAAGGACGTGGCCAAAGAGATCATGGAGTCCGAGTCCAGCCTCCCTGCCGACCAGCGCACCTTGCTGGAGCCGCTGGACGTGGTGGGGATTTTCGACATTGGCGAGGTTCAGGAGATCGCCATGCAGGTCATGGAACTGAGCGGTGTTTTGAACAGCACCAAGGTCACGGTGGTGGACCAGCTAAAAAACTGATTGCCCAGGATGGTGAGGCGTATCTGCTTCACTACTACATACAGAAGGGCTGGGATGCGGAGCGATTTTTGAGCCTGGACCTGGAGTCCAGGCTCTTTTATACAGCCTCCATGCAGACCGCCCTGGAGGAGCGGGCGCGGATGTTTGGTGAGGAGGTGAACGGCTGATGGGCGTGGTCAAAGGCGCAATTTCCATTAAGGACAACATGACAGTCGTTCTCCGCAGCATCAGGCAGGAGCAGTCGGCCTTTCGCCAGGATGTAGAAAAGACCAAAAAGGAACTGCAGGCCACCTGGGACAAAAAGCGCACCGCCAAGTTGGAGGCCACCGCTGCCTCCAAGGCGATGGACTCTCTGAAGAAAAAGATGGAGCCGCTTCGCAAAAAGGTGGTAGTGGCCACGGCAGTCAAGGACCCGGCCACCGCAAAGGTCAAGGCCCTGGGCAATCAGGTCAAAGCGGTGGGGAAAATGGTGGCCACCCCCGTTGTCAAAGTGGTCACTAAGGGGGCGCAGGCCCTATCGGCAATCGGCAAGGGCTTTGCCCAGGTGACCAAGGCCGCAGCCATCGGTGTGGGCGCGGTATCCGCAGCGGCGGCAGCGGGCCTGACCGCCCTGTTCAGCGGCAGCACGGAACTGGCCAAGGCGCAGATCGAGGCCGAGACCAAGCTGGAGGCCGTCCTGGGCAACGTAGCCAGCATCCAGGCCAGGGGTGCGGGCGCAGCGGCGCAGGCCAAGGAAAAGCTGATGGGCGTGGCCAGCGAACTGCAGCAGATCGGTGTGATCGGGGATGAAGTCACCCTGGCCGGTATGCAGCAGCTGGCCACCTTCCAGCTGTCCGAAAAGGAGATCGCCACCCTGGCAGGCGGCATGACGGACCTGCTGGCCCAGCAAAAGGGCCTGAACGCCAGCCAGGAGGACGCCGTGGCCATCGGCAACATGATCGGCAAGGTCATGCAGGGCCAGACCAGCGCCCTATCCAGGGTGGGTATCACGTTCACCGAAGCGCAGGAGCAGGCCCTGAAGATGGGCAACGCAGAGCAGCGGGCCGCTGTCCTCGCAGAAATCCTGCAGCAGAATGTGGGCGGTGTCAACGCCGCCCTGGCCCAAACCGACCAGGGCAAAATCCAACAGATGGCAAACGCCTGGGGCGACATGAAGGAGGAGGTCGGCAAGGTCACCCTCTCCATCAAGGGCAAATTCGCCTCGGTGATCATGAAGAATATCCCGACGGTCCAGAAACTTGGCACCACCCTGATGTCCACCATTTCCAAGTTTGCCGACGTGGCCATGCCCGCCCTGGACAGCGTAATCACCCACGTCACCCCTGTGGTGGAGGGAGCGCTGACCCGGCTGGGCAGCTTTGCCGAATCCATGGGGCCGGTGCTTTCAAACGTCTTTGGTGGACTGGCCCAGGGGGCGCAGACGGTGAAGCCGGTTCTGGACGGGATTATAAAGGGCTTTGCCCCGTTGCTCCCGCAGCTGGTCAAGTTTGGAACCACGGTGATGGGGACGGTGCAGCAGGTGGCCGCAGCGGCTATGCCCGCCATCGCCAGCATCACCACCACGGTTCAGTCGGTGATTCCCTCTGTTCTCCCCGTGCTGGAAACGGTGGTCACCACCATCGGTAACGTGATCGCGGCGGCGGCCCCTGTTATCGCCGGGCTGGTCCAGGGGATCGGCACGGTGGTATCGGCGCTGGCCCCGGTCTTTCAGGTCATCTTTGACGGCATCGGCCAGAAGGTCGGTTCCGTGCTGGAGTTCGTGGGCAGTAAGATGGGTTGGATTCAAAACATCATCGGCACGGTGGCCCCCGTGGTAGCGGACATCCTGATCACGGCCTGGGGCGTCATTTCCCCCGTTATGGACCTGGCCATCAGCGTCTTTAAACTGCTTTTCAACGTGGTGCAAACGGTCTTTAATGGCATCGCCAGCGTGGTCTCCAGCGTGTGGTCCAAGGTCAAGCCCATTGTGGAGGGCATCGGCAACGGCCTGTCCTGGGTGGCCGGAAAGGTCAAGGGCCTGCTGGGGATGGGCGGCGGCGACGGCGGCAGCGTCGGCTCCAACGCCGAAGGCACCAACAACTGGCGCGGCGGCCCCACCTGGGTGGGTGAGCGCGGGCCGGAGTTAGTGGACCTGCCCAAGGGCAGCCGGGTGCTTCCCAACAAGGAGAGCGTCCAGCTGGCCCAAAACGCCGCCCGGCCCGTTGTCCGTGAGATTTTCCAGACCACCACAGTGGAGAAGCCGGTGGTGCGGGAGGTCATCCAGAATACGGTGGAGAAGCCCGTCATGCGGGATATCGTCCACAACACCGTGGAAAAGCCCGCTATCTACAAAACGGAGGGTAATTCCTCTCCCGTGCTGGAGCGTATCGAGAAGGGCCTGGGCGTGGTCACCGGCCTGCTGGGCCGGGATGGCCGGAGGGGCCAAGATGAAGATACCCCCAGAAAGCCCCCTAAACGGCCCGACAACGGCCAGGACTTCCCCCCGCCCCCTGACCCCAACCCCAAGGCTCCGAGGCCCACAGCGGCGGCACAGACGCCGCTGCAGGTAACGGTAGCGAAGCTGGCAGACCAAATCATCGTGCGGGAGGATGCTGACATTGACCGCATCGGTGAGGCGGTGGCCAAGCGTGTGGTACAAGCGGCCCGCAATATGGCCCCAGCGTAAGGAGGTGGCAGTGTGAAACAGCGAACTATTGAACTGAGTTTTAACAACCATGCGGAGATGTTCAATCTCCCCATCAATCCCGCAGAGTTTGAATTTACCGAGCCGCACAATAACCAGCGGATCACGCTGCTGAACATTGGCGAAGTAAATCTGATTGGGCATAGGGGGCTGGTTTCCGGCTCCTTGTCCAGCTTTTTCCCCTCGACCACCTCCCCGCTGGCCCGATATGCTGACCGGGAACCGATGGAGTACATCCGGCTGCTGAAGAAATGGAAATCCAAGCCGCAGCCCATTCGGGTGATCATCAGCGACTGTGACTTCAACCTGGCCATGAGCATCGACGACCTGACCTACGGCAGCCACGAGGGGGATAAGGATGTGTACTACACCCTGGAACTGTCGGAATACCGCTTTTTGAACGTCCCCGCCGTCAAGGTGGAGAGCCAGGCCAAGAGCCAGACCAGCGGCCTGAACACCCGCCCCAATACCCAGGAGACCCCCAAGACCGCCACGGTGGTGTCCGGGGACTGCCTGTGGAACCTGGCCAAGAAATACTACGGCGACGGGGCGCAGTACAAAAAAATCTATGAGGCCAACAAGGCGGTGATCGGGAGCAACCCCAACCTGATCAAGCCTGGCCAGAAGCTGGTGATCCCATGATCCAGAAACAGCTGACGGCGGGCGGCAAGGACCTCTCCCAGCTGGTGGAAAAGGTTACCTGGAGCGGCGACAGCAAGCAGGTGGCCCGGAAGCTGGCTTTTTCCATAGCGACCCGAAGCACAGATCGCTTTCTCCCCAAGGTGACCATCAACGAGGGGGACAGCGTACTGTTCGGGGACGGGGACAGGACCCTGTTCGGCGGTCCCGTCTTTGATATTGAAAAGTCAGCCACCGGGAACCTCACCACCTACACCGCCTTTGATTTGATGTTCTACATCAACAACAGCGACATCAGCAAGGTTTTTGACGATACCCCGGAGGCCATCACCGCCTGGATATGCTCCCACCTGGGTGTTCCCTTTGGCTCCGCAGCCCCCACCGGCATCAAGGTATATCTGCCCTGGCTGGGCAAGAAAGCCTATGAGGCCATCATGGCGGCCTACACCACCGCCAGCCGCCAGAACGGGAAGAAATACATCCCCCTGATGCAGAACGTCAACCAGGTGTGTGTGATCGAAAAGGGGGCGCTGTGCGGGGCGGTGTTGGATGGGGGCTATAACCTGACGGAGGCCACCTACAAGACCAGCCTGCAGAAGCTGGTGGATCGGGTGATCGTCACCGACAAGAACGGCAACCAAACCAGCGTGGTGGAGGATGCCGGGGCGCAGTCGAAGTATGGCGTGGTGCAGCGCGTCTACAAGCAGGAGGAGGGCAAGGACGCCGCCTCCGAGGCCAAGGCGCTGCTTCACGTCATGGACCAATCCGCAACCGTGACCGCCACCAGCGACACCCGCGCTGTCTCCGGCTATGCCATCGCCGTCCAGGAGGCCACCACGGGGCTTTATGGGAAGTTCTACATTGAGAGCGACACCCACACCTTTGAGGACGGCAAAGAAATGATGCAGCTGACCCTGGCCTTTTCCAACATGATGGATGAGAAGGAAGCTGGCAGTTAAGGAGGCGATACCATGGGTGAACGGTGGGCTGCGGATATGGTGGAGGCGCTGCGCTCTGCAAGCAAGAGCAGTAGTGGGCTGATGTTTGCGGAGGTCAAATCCGTGGCCCCGCTGACTATTCTGGCCCACGACCAGGTCATTAGCAAGGGGCTGTATATCAACCCGGCCCTGCTGGTGTGGGCCGAGGGCGGTGGCAGCCGCATCCCCCCGGAACTGGCCGGGCTGGCTCCCCACCCGTATTCGTTCCTGACCGAGTTCCACACGAAGTATGTGCTGAAGGCGGGCGACATGGTGGTGGTGCTTCAGGTGGGGGCTGGCTTCTACATTATGGAGAAGGTGGTGAAGGTGGCATGAGCATCTTCCCATTCATCGACCCGGAGGCGCTGGCGGCCAGCCAGGACAACGCCCTGCCTATGTTCCGGGAGTATGCTTACGACTACGAAAACAACCGGCTGCTGCTCCGGGACGGCCAGACCTACCTGGTAGAGGGCAACGAGGCCCTGCGCATCTGGATATTCAAGGCTCTGGACACGGAGCGGTTCCGATATACGGCCTACGATTCGGACTACGGCAGCGAGATCGGCACACTGATCGGAGCCGTCAACAGCAGCGTGATCCTGCCGGAGTTGAAGCGGTTTATCATCGAGGCTCTGATGGTGAACCCGTACATTGAGGAACTGAGCAATTTTCAATTTGAGCAATCCGGCAGCGGGGTGCGGGTGGAGTTCGACTGCACCACGGTGTACGGGAAAGACCAAATCACATGGGAGGCCAAGGGGGTAAAAGTGGCATGATGGAGGAAACCATGGACTTCAGCGCCAGCGCGGTGCTGCAGCGTATCCGCAACAGCCTGCAGAACCCCGCCAATAGGCTGGAGGGCGGTTTTTGCATGGATAACGCCCAGGCGGTGTCAGAGGAACTGGCCCGCCTGGACCTGATGGAGGTGAAGCCCATCCCTGACCGGGTGCTGCTGGACACCGCCGAGGGCGAGTATCTGGACCGCAAGGCCCTGGACTACAACGAGACCAGGAACCCCGCAGAAGCGGCGGTGGGCAACCTCCTGTTCACCGGGGAGCCGGGAACAGCAATCCCCACTGGCACCGAAGCACTGTACGGCAGCCTGGTGTTTGAAACCACGGCGGCGGCCCGGATCAGCGCCGAGGGCTACTGCGAGGTGGGAGCGCGGTGCCAGACGGAGGGGACGGCGGGCAACGTGGCCGCCGAAACCATCACCGTCCTGCGCGTGGCCATCGACGGAGTAAAGTCTGTTACCAACACCGCCCCCTTCGGCGGCGGCACCCAGGCCGAGAGCGATGACTCCTTCAGGAGCCGCATTCTGGAGAAGATACGCCAGCCCATCACCAGCGGCAACCGAAACCATTTTATCTATTGGGCCAAGCAGGTGTCAGGTGTGGGCGGGGCCAAGTGCCTAGGCGCGGAGGTCTGCGGCTCCGGCAAGGTACGGGTGATCGTCCTGTCCGACCGATACGCCGCCCCGGATGACGTGATCCTGGGCAACGTCAAAGCCCACATTGAGGAGGAGCGCCAGATCGGCGCGGCGGTAACGGTGGCCGCCGCCGCCCCCAAGGCCGTTGCCGTGGAGGTGACGGTGGTGGTGGCCAGCGGTTACAGCCTGACCGATATCCGGCAGAATATCCAGACGGCGCTGCAGCGGTATGTGGACAGCGTGAACCGGGAGGACTTCAGCACCCCGCCCACCCTGAAGGATGAGGGACGGCAGAGCAGTATCAGCTATTACCGCATCGGTGATCTGATCTTCGGTGTGGAGGGCGTGGCCGATATTATCAGCTACACACTTAACGGCGGCCTGACCTCGCTGGCCTCCGACTATGAGGAATATTTCTCCCTGGGGGAGGTGGCCGTCAGTGGCAATCAATGACAGGTTCATGCTCCCCAAGCGGGTGCGGACTATGGAGCAGATGGCTGACCTGCTGGCAGCGGAGCAGGCTGAACTGGATCAAACCCAGCGCACCATCACGGCGCTGGAGAACCAACTGACCATCAACACCAGCACCCACCTGCTCCCCCGCCATGAGCGTCTGTTCGCCCTGCCTGTCAATACCACGGAGAGCCTGGAGGTGCGCCGGGCCAGGGTGCTGGCCAAGCTGAACACACGGGGGACCACCACCGTGCGGGCCATCCGGGATATGGTGGAGATCATCACCGGGCGGGAGGGCGATGTGATAGAGCATTTTGAGGACTATGCCTTTTCCGTGCTGATCAAGCTGCTGCCCACCGACGCCACCGCCGATGTGCAGGAACTGATCCGGCAGATCGAGGAGGTCAAGCCCGCCCACCTGCTCTTTGACATCATCGCGGCCTTTCGGCCCACCCCGCTGGTGCATGAGAACCGCCTGGTCTTTCACCGGCTGGCCATGCGCTTCTCCTGTTCCAACTCCAGGGGAACGCCAGTCATCCGCTTTGATGGCAGCATCCATTTCGACGGCTCCAGCCAGTTTAACCAGGCCCCTGACGGGATCAGCTTCTGGCGGGCCGCATTCAGAACATCATTTTTTAATCGGGAGGCCGTCACCGGCATGGTGACCATAGATGACTGGTGCGCCTTTGACGGCGCGATCACCTTCAGCGGCACCCGGAAATTCAATGCGCAGCACACGCAGGAGGAGTTATAGATGAATGAAAACAGCGTGATCACCAGGACCCGGCGCATCAAATTTTGCCAGGCGTCCAGTGACGCCACGAAGCCGCTGCCCATCATCACCCACATCGCCTTTGGCAGCGGAGGCGTGAATCTCAGTGGGGAGCCTATCGCGCCATCGGAGGCGCAGACAGCCCTGAACACGGAGATCGCCCGATACCCGGTGGACAGTGTGACCTACCCGGAGGAAACCACCGCCCGCTATGCGGTGACCATCCCCAAGGATGACCTGGCGGGCGAGATCATCAACGAGGCCGCCCTGGTGGACAGCGATGGCGATGTGGCCGCCATCAAGACCATGTACTCCAAGCAAAAGGATGCGGGCGTCAGCTTCACCTTCGAGTTCGACGATGAATTTTAACCAGGAGGGAACTGAGAATGGCAGAGGAATATTACAGCCTCCCGGAGGCCCCGGTTTATAACGCAGAGGAAATCAGAAAAATCCAGGACAGCGACCCGGTGCGGGCCAGCACTATCGTCAACCCAGTGGTGGAGCGTCTGATCGAAAACACCCACGCCGTCAAGCTGCAGGCCGATGAGAACACAGCGGCCATCGGCAGGACGCTGGGCGTGGCCGAGGACGCCGATGACAAAGCGGAACGCGCCCTCCGGGCCGCGCAGCAGGCCGCCCAGGATGCGGCCGGTGCCAGGTTGTCCGCAGACCAGGCTATGGTGGCCGCTGACGCCGCCCTGGAGGCCATCACGAAGCTGGCCAATACCATCGACGCCATCCCCTCGCAAAACGGCAGCCTGACCTATACCGGCAGCACACAGACCCCCAGCTGGAGCAACTACAACAGCGCCCAGCTGACCATCGGCGGCACGGCCAGCGCCACCAATGCCGGGACCTACTCGGCCTCCTTTACCCCCACCGCCAATTATCAGTGGGCTGACGGGAAAACCGCCGCGAAGTCGGTAAACTGGACCATCGCCAAGGCGGCTGGCAGCTTATCTCTGAACAAGACCAGCATGACCCTGAACGGCTCCACAAAATCCAGCACTATCGCGGTGACACGGGCCGGGGACGGCGCGGTGAGCGCCACCTCCAGCAATACCAGCGTGGCCACCGTCAGCGTATCCGGCACCACCGTTACTGTCACCGGGAAAGCCTACGGCACGGTGACCATCACGGTCAAGGTGGCTGCGGGGACCAACCACACGGCCCCGGCAGATAAGACCTGCAGCGTGACAGTGAACGTGTTTAACACCTCTATCGCCAGCAACAGTTGGGCCGCGATCAAAGCCGCCAGCGATGCCGGGGAGGGTGCCAACTTCTGGAGCGTGGGCGACACCAAGCCCATCGTCATCAACGGGAAGGTGGGCAATTACACCTTCTCCAACCTGACCATTAACCCCTTTATCTTGGGTTTCAACCACAACAGCGCCAAGGAGGGGACCAAGCGCATCCACTGGTTGATCGGGAAAATCAGCGGCAAGATGGTGGGCCTGTGCGATGATAAATATGGAAGTTACGTATCTGGCGAGGGCTACTTCCACATGAATACCAGCAACACCAACGTGGGCGGCTGGAAGGACAGCTATATGCGCAAGACGCTACTGGGCAACAGCAACGCGCCCACCAGCCCGCTGGCCAACAGTCTGATGGCCGCCCTACCCTCCGACCTGCGGGCCGTCATGAAAGCGGTGACCAAGTACACGGACAACGTGGGCAACAATACCGGCCATACCGCAGGCAATGTGACCAGCACCAGCGATTACCTGTTCCTGCTGTCGAACTATGAAGTACAAGGTAACGATGGCTATGCAAATAGCTATGAGAAGAACTCTCAGGCTCAGTACGACTATTTTAAAGCAGGTAACAGCAAGGTGGCGTATAGGCACAGCGCCATAGGTACAGCCGTGTGGTGGTGGCTGCGGTCCCCCTATTGCAACAGCAACAGTTACTTCTGCATTGTCAACACGGACGGCAACTACGGCAACGGCCACGCTTACTACTCGGCTGGGCTGCTGCCCGGCTTTGCTGTCTAATCCTCCGCAGAGTATCCAGCCCCCATCCCACCCGCGCAAGCGGGTGGCCCACCAGGGCCACGCCCACCGGCCCGCAGGGCCGGAACATGGAGGGCGCGTAAGCGCCCGACGCGATTTTTGAAAATCGACCCTATGTTTTAAACCCCGTTTATGATATACTCAGGCGAGAGATTATAGCGAAAGGGGTGAAAATATGTCGGTGCTGAAAAATCGGCGCATCACCAGCAAGGCCGAGTTTGTGAACACAGCCAGCGAGATTTACGATGATGTCATCGAATTTCTAACGAGGCTGTCTACCCGGTATTCCCGCCTGATGGCAGAGCCGATTGCAAAGCTGGCTGGAGAGGTGGAAGATCATGCGGAAAAGGCAAACAGCATTTTTCCCTCAGACCCCCAGCGGATCGACCTGCGCATAGGGCATCTTCTGGAGGCCAGGGCCTCCCTGATGGCGCTGGATGTGCGGCTCGGAAAATGCTATCGTATTATGAACAAAAACCCGGAGGGGTGCTACACCACCTCCAAGGGCCGGACGTTGGACGCCAAGGAGGCGTCGGAGCGGCTGGAGGCGATGGCAGATAATCTTGGGGCCAAGATTGACCGCGAGAATGATCTGCTGAAAGGCCAGATCGAGTCAACGAGTAAGCGCCGGAGGAAATAAGGATCGCTTGGGTGTACTTCTGATAATTTACTGCGAGCCGTGTGGTGGTGGCTGCGGTCCCCCTATTACAACAACAACAATAACTTCTGCAATGTCAACACGGACGGCAACTACAACAACAACAACGCTTACTACTCGGCTGGGCTGCTGCCCGGATTTTACGAAAATACGAGGTCAAACGGAGTAACGATTGTGAAAGACGACCTTCGTAAAAGGAGAAGTACTTCCCTGGGTTTTAATCCCTAAAACTGCCCTTTGATGCCCCTGCACGGACGCTTCTTGCATGGCGTGGGATGTGCCTGACCACGTTTCATGTGCCGGGGCAACGCAGATTTAGACGGCACCCGACAAGACAACTGTACGGAGGGCGAATACTTTATTATGACCAGCCAGGAGCGCCGGGAGGCGCGATACCAACGCCGCAAAGCAAAGCGGCAGGCCAGGAGGGAAGCCAGGTGTGCGGCCCTCGGCCCCATCGACAAGGTGTTTTCCTATCGGAAAATGTTCTTTTACGGACACCGTTGCTGCAATGGTGTCAACTGGAAGCAGTCAACTCAGAACTTCAAATTGCACCTGTTTTCCGGCACCGCAAGACGCCGGAGGGAGGTGCTGGAGGGCCGCTGGAAGCCCAAGAAATGCACCCACTTTACCTTGTGTGAGCGGGGTAAGGTGCGGCCCATCGACGCCCCGCACATCACAGACCGGCAGGTGCATAAGACACACTGCAACGAGGTCCTGATCCCCCTCTACACCCCCAGCATGATCTACGACAACGGGGCCAGCCAGCGGGGCAAGGGCCTGCACTGGCATTTTCGGCGCATCAAAGACCAGCTGCACTGGCACTTTCGCCGGTGGGGCCGGGAGGGCGCTGTTGGGCTGATAGACCTGAAAGGCTTCTTTCCCAATGCTCCGCGCTGGAGCATCTATCAGCGGCACCAGCTGCTGATCACGAATCCTGACCTGCGCTGGCTGGCTGATACGGTGGTCCAATACGCTCCCAGCACCGCGCCGGAGCGGGGGATGCCCCTGGGCGTGGAGCCGTCCCAGCAGGAGATGGTGGCCCTGCCCAGCGCGGTGGATAACTGGCTGAAGTGCCAGAAGGGCATCCATTGCGCTGGGCATTACATGGATGACTATTACATCATCATGCCCGATGCGGAGCAGCTGAAAGCGGTGATCCGGGAGATGGTGCGCCGGTTCGAGGCCATGGGCATCCGGGTAAATAAGCGGAAGTGCAAGATCATCCCTCTCACAAAACCCTTCCGCTGGTGCAAGGCCCGGTTCACGCTGACGGAGACCGGGAAGATCAAGGTCAACGGCAGCCGGGACGGGGTAAAGCGCGCCCGCCGAAAGCTGAAGCTGTTTTATCGGGAGTTCAAGGCCGGGAAGCGCCCCTTTGCGGACGTGGAGCAGTACATGAACTGCCAGAGCGCGTACTATAAAAACTTTAACGACCATGGGCGGCTGCTTCGCCTGCAGCGGCTGTATCATGCAATCTTTTTCGGAGGTGGACAATGTTCAGGATCACAAAAAACGGGGCCAGCGTCGGCATGACCGAGGCCCCGACCTACATCAAACAACACAGCAATGGCAGCTTTGTCCTTTGCCCGGAGCCGGAGGCTTCGGGCATTGCCTTTGCCGGTTCAGTTTATCATTTGCTGGGCCGGGAGCCGCTGGAGGGGGCCGAGTCCGTCATGCTGGAGGAGGTTGACGCTGGCACCGAGATCGCCAGGGCCAACGAAACCAACGGCATTGTATTTGTGACCCTGGCCGAGTCCGGGGGCATCGACGCTGCCACGGCAGCGGAACACGCTGACCTGTTTGCCGAGTGGGCCTATCCCATCAAGTACAAGGAGGGGCAAATCCGCAGGTATGGCGGGGCGCTTTATAAGTGCGTTCAGGAACATACCTCACAGGCCGACTGGACGCCCGACAACGCCTCCAGCCTGTGGGCGGGTACATCCGACCCTGCCGAGGAATGGCCCACCTGGAGCGCCCCTGTGGGGGCGCACGACGCCTATTCTGCCGGGGCCAAGGTAAGCCATGGGGAGAAGCACTGGATCAGCGACCAGGACGGCAACGTGTGGGAACCGGGCGTCTATGGCTGGACCGAGGCCGTGGAGGAGCCTGGCGATGGAGCATAACAGCTATATCGCCAGGAGGCGGGCCAGATTCTCAGGTATTGGCGGCATCCTGGTGAATATCCCCTATGGGACGGCGCTGGAAGCCAGGGAGGGCTTCATCCTTTTTAAGGGGCGGCCCGTATGCGCGGTCACCAGCCAGAACGCCTACGACCATTTCAGCCAGAACGACGATGGCTGTGGCCGGGAGCGCGGGACGCTGGTGGCCACAATTATCTCCTGCCTGGAACGGCGGGATGATGGCTACCAGGCCCGCTGGGATAAGGTGTGGGGCGATCCCCTGTGCCAGAAATACAGAAGGCCGGAGCATGAGGACTTCTGGCTGTGGAACTATGATTTTTTCAATGCGCCGGTGGTGGACCTCTACCACATCGCCCGGCTGATCGGGGCGCGGGCGCAGTAAGTTCAGATAGAAAGGCTGCTCACAGAGCGGCCTTTTTATATTGCCTTTAAAAGCCGTTTGAAAGGAGGCGGTGGCCTATGTCCCACTGATGGTTGACGGGTGCTGGAGCGGGGACGGCGCGGCTTCAGCGCAGCCCAGGGAGCGCCGAGAACAACGAAAGGAAGATGCACATGGAAATCTATGAGATCATCGGTAAGCTGCTGGCCGCCTTTGTGGTGGGCCTGGTTGCCTACCTGGTGCCGAAAGCCAGGGCCTGGTTTGTGGCCAACACTGACAAGACCGCCCAAGAGCGGATCAACCAGCTGGTCACCGCTTTCGCCAGGGCAGCGGAGCAGCTGTTCCACGACACGGACCCCTCCGGGGCCAAGCGCCAGCAGTTTGTCAGGGAACAGCTGTCTGCCTTGGGCATTGAGATCACCGAGGCCGTTATTAACATGATCGAGGGCGCAGTGTGGGAAATCAACACGGAAACCAAGAAAGCCCAGGTGCAGACCAAGGAGATCGTTTCCGCAAATGTGGACGCCCTGGCAGAGGCGGTGACGCAGGAGGTGCTTGCCCGACTGCCGGGGCAGACACATGAATAAACGGCCTGTTTCCTATCTCCAGACCGACTCCCGGTGGGCCAAGAAGCCCTACCGGGTGCCGGGGGAGAACAGCACCATCGGGGACTCCGGGTGCGGCCCCACCGCCGCCGCCATGCTGATCGAAACGCTGACTGGCAAGACCTACACCCCGGAGGACGCCTGTGCCTGGTCTGTCGCCCATGGGTATAAGGCCCTGAAGGCGGGGACCTATTACGCCTACTTCGCGCCGCAGTTTGCAGAGTTTGGCATCAAGTGTTGGCAGCTGTCCTGGACCAACGGCTACCACAACCCCAAGGCCAAGGTCCACGACCAGGCCCTGGAGTATCTGAAGCAGGGCTACTATCTGATCGCCCTGATGAAGAAAGGCACCTGGACTGGCGGCGGCCACTTCGTGGTGGTTTGGTGGGCAGATAATAAAATCCGCATCAATGACCCGGCCAGCACCAGGGACAAGCGCCTGAACGGGGACCCGGCAACCTTCCGCAACGAGGCCGCCTATTATTGGGTGGTGGATGCCAGGGCCTACAACAATGGCGGCGGGGCTTCTCCCGCAGTGCCGGAGTACAGCACTTATACTGTGAAGGCCGGGGACAGCCTGTCGGCCATTGGGGCCAAGACGGGGGTGGACTGGAAAACCATCGCCGCCCTGAACGGTATCAGCAGCCCATACACCATCCACCCCGGCCAGGTGCTGAAGCTGGCCGAGAAGCCCAAGGAGGACGATAACATGGACCAGGATAAGTTCAATAAGATGTTTGAAACGGCGATGCAGCAGTACCGCCAGAGCCTGCGGGATAACGACTGCGGCGAGTGGAGCCGGGCGGCCCGGCAGTTCGCCGTGGACCAGGGCATTTTCGCCGGGAGCGGCACCATGGCCCCGGATGGCCAGCCCAACATGATGTGGGAGGACCTTCTGACCCGTGAGCAGTGCGCCCAGGTGCTTTACCGCTTCGCTCAGAAGTTCAACCTGGTATGACCATCACCGTAGGCGGTAAGAGGTCCCGGAGCCGCAAGAAAACCAAGCGCACCGACTACTCCAAACAGATGATCACCGATATCCGGGCGCTGCTTTGGGTGGTGACGGTGGGTGGGCTGCTGCTGGCCGCCTACTGCATCCGCACAGGTTACACCGGGGCGCTGCCCTGGTTGAGTGCCATGGTGGGGCTGCCCTGGACCGCTCACGGTGTGGTCTGCTCTAACTATCTCAGCATGGCCAAGTCTGACCACAGGCGGGGCGGGATCACCTTTGAGAGCGCGAAGGCCAAGGACTTCTCCCAAGTGGCCGAGGAGGGCGAAAACAGCCCCCCAATTTAACAACATAGGGGTGCGGGTAGGCCGCACCCCTCCTGTGATTTATCCGAGGATAATGCCCCTTTAATCATTATCAGAAAGGGTAGATCACATGGAAAGCTGTATTGGATGGATCGGCGGCAAACGGCTGCTGCGGAAAGCCATCCTGGAGCGGTTCCCCACCGATGAAGTGGGGCGCTATATCGAGGTGTTTGGCGGGGCCGGATGGGTGTTGTTCGCCAAGGAGAAAAAATCCGGTCAGTTGGAAGTTTATAATGACATCAACGGGGATCTGGTGAATCTGTTCCGCTGCGTGAAATATCACTGCGGCGAAGTACAGAAGGAACTGGACTGGCTGCTGACCTCCAGGGAGCAGTTCTTTGACTGCCTGGCACAGCTGGACACTCGCGGCCTGACCGACATTCAGCGGGCGGCTCGGTTCTTCTATACGGTTAAAATCAGCTTCGGCTGTGACCAGCGCACCTATGCCACCAGTTCAAAAACGATTGACACCGCATCAGCGTATCTGGAAAAGATTAAAGAGCGCCTGCGGGGAGTCAACATCGAGCATAAGGACTTTGCTGACCTGATCCGGGTATATGACCGCAAGAACGCTCTGTTCTACCTTGACCCGCCCTATGTTGGCACGGAGGGGTATTACGACAGCCCATTTAAGACGGATGACCACCAGCGTTTAAAGGCCGTTTTGGAGGGCATCAAGGGCCGTTTCATTTTGTCCTATAACGACTGCCCGATGATCCGGGAATTGTATTCCGAGTATCGCATTGAGGGTGTGAGCAGAAAAACCACGCTGGCAGGCAACGGAGACAATAACCAGCTTTTTGCCGAGGTTATCATCCGCAATTTCTAACCGTTTTCGTTGCGTTCTCACAAAATAATCACAGATATACACCTTGCTGGTAGAATGTCCCTAAAGGGGCATTTGTGATGATTAAAAACCATCTATCGCGCATCCTCGGAGAACGCAGGATGAAGCAAGCAGACCTTGCCAGGATCACGGGCATCAGGCCGACCACAATCAGCGAACTATACAACGAAGTCGCTGAACGTGTCAGCTTCGACCACCTGGATAAGATTTGCGAAGCCTTAAACTGCACCCTGAACGAACTGCTGGAATACATACCAAACCAGCATCGCCGGACAGGGAAAGACCTGATCCTGGAGGAGCATGGAAACCGCAAGAAAAAACCACGCTAATCTGGGCAAAAGAAAAGGCGTTTAAGAGGTCTTAAAAGGACCGCTTAAACGCTTTTTCTTTTTTGCAGATTATGTGCAAGGTTTTCGCAGCTTGTGCGCAAAGCTACAACTTACTTTATCACACGCAACAATTTAGAAAACTACAGAAACAAAAGCCTCTCCTATCTGCAAGATCAAATTTCCATATCTAACAGGTAAGAGGACAACCCCTTACCATGCATATCCACGGACAGGGAACGGGTAACCCCACCCCCCAAAGCCGCGTACATCACGAAGTTCAGCGCGTGGATATTGGGCAGCTCATAGCACACCACATCGCCGTGAACCATGCCCTTGAAGTGCGCCTTCACCCGCTCGGGGGTGACCTTTTCCCGGATCAGCTCGTAATCCTTCGGATCGTAGGCAATGAGGGACACATTGGAAATATTCCCCTTATCGCCGGTGCGGGAGTGCGCGATTTCCCAAAGCTTCATAGTGATCTTCTCCTTTCTGTCCCTCAGACCTCAAATACTTCCACTTCGGGCTTCACATCGTAGCGGCTCACCAGAATGGAGGCCACCGACACGATGTCCCGGGTGCGTTTCACCGCGCCGCAGCCGCCGGCAGGACCGTTGGTATACAATGCCTCCACCTCGTTGGGCACCAAATCGGCGATGGCCTTCGTCTTGGCCCGGCCCGCCACCCGGACGCGCACCTCGGAGGGCTCCTCGTTATACTGATAATCCGGGTTCCAGTACAGGCTGTTGCAGCCAAGGATATCAAACTTCAGCTCATCAAACTGCCCCGGGGCCACCAGCTCCAGCCGCTCCTTCATGATCTCCAACGCCAGCTTGGCCCGCTCCAGGCAGCCGGGGCCGCCGTAGCTGATCTCACCGTCGCCGATGAAGCAGTCCCGGTAGCCGATGGAGCATTTGAAGGTCTCGGTCTTGGGCTTTCCGGTGACACCAGTGACCACGATCTTGTCCTTCTCCACCTCGGTAAAGGTGATCTGCTTGCAGTCGGCCACCACATCAGGGGTGAAGTAATTCTCGGGGTCGTGAATCTCATAGCAGATCTGCTCGGAACAGGTCTCCACCGTCACCAGGCCGCCCGCCTCGGGCACCTTGGTGACGAAGAAGGAGCCGTCCTCGGCGATCTCAATGATGGGGAAGCCCAGGTGGCCTACACCGGGCACATCCTTCTTGCCCGGCTCGGCAAAGTAGCCGCCGGTGACCTGCCCCCCGCACTCCAGCAGGTGGCCCATGATGGTGCCCTTGCCCAGCTTATCCCAGTCCTCCAGCGACCAGCCGAACTCGTGGATGGCGGGGGCCATGAAGATGGCGGGGTCCGCCACCCGTCCAGTGATCACCACGTCCGCCCCCTGCTCCAGGGCCTTCAGGATGCCCTCCACGCCCATATAGGCGTTGGCGGACACGATCTCCCCAGGCAGCTTGGACAGGGGCTCCCCAGTCTCCCAAACCTGGGTGTCCATGTACTTGTCAATGACAGGCAGCAGGTCGTCCCCGGTGACACAGGCGATCTTCATGCCGGTGAGGCCGTGCTTCCGGGCGATCTCCACGCACTTGGCGGCGGCGGCCTGGGGGTTGGCGGAGCCCATGTTGGTGATGAGCTTCACCTTGTGCTCCCAGCACAGGGGCAGGGCCTTCTCCATGCGGTACTCCAGCAGGCCGTTGTAGCCCTTGCTGGGGTCCTTCAGCTTGGCCTGCTGGCCGATGGCGATGGTACGCTCGGCCAGGCACTCGTAGCTGATGTAGTCCAAATTGCCCTTTTCGATGAGCTCCAGGGAGGGCTCCAGGCGGTCGCCGGCATATCCGGCGCCGGAGCCGATGCGGATGGATTTCATGCGCAGTCGCTTCCTTTCAAGATGATGTTGTAGTTCAGCCGTCCCCCGCCCGCTGGATGGGGAACGGGTGGTTTACCTCAGATGGACACGCCGCCGGTGAGGACGGCAATGACAAGCATGACGATGGTGACGAGGAACGCCAGAGGAATGGTCTTTTTCTGGTGCTCGCCAAAGTCCACCCCGGACAGGCCGATCAGCAGGAAGGTGGAGGCGGTGAGGGGGGAGACGGGGAAGCCGGTGGTCATCTGGCCCAGGATGGCGGCGCGGCCCACATCCTGCGCGGCGACGCCGAAGCCCTCGGCGGTCTGGGCCAGCACGGGCAGCACACCGTAGTAGAAGGAGTCCGGGTCAAACAGCAGGGAGGCGGGCATACCGATCACGCCGGTGATAACAGGGAAGAAGCGGCCCAGGGCGTCGGGGATGATGGACACCAGGGCGTCAGCCATGGCGGTGATCATGCCGGTGCCCTTCATGATGCCGGTGAAGCATCCGGCGGCAAACAGCACGGAGCACATCATCAGGCAGCTCTTGGCGTGGGCGTCCACCCGGGCCTTGGAGTCGGACACCTTGGGGTAGTTGATAAGGGTGGCCAGCACGTAGAACACCATGAAGATCACCGCGGGGGCGAAGCCGGACTTCAGCAGGCAGGCAATGGCGGCCACAATCAGGATGATGTTCACCCAGAACAGGTGGGGACGCAGCAGGGCCTTTTCGTCATCGGACAGCTCGGGCTCCACATACTTATTGCCCTCCAGAGCCACGGAGCCCAGGCGGGACTTTTCGGCGCGGCCCAGGAATACGGCGATGACGATGACGCACACCAGGCCCGCCAGGACAGCGGGGAGCACCGGCATGAAGAAGGCCACCGGGTCGCTCAGCTGCCCCTCTGGGGTAAGGGCGTTGGCGGCGCGGATGGTGGGGCCGCCCCAGGGCAGGATGTTCATGGTGCCCGCAGACAGGGCCACGATGGAGGCCAGGGTGGTGCGCTTCATGCCCAGCGCGTCATACAGCGGCAGAAGGGCGGGGACGCAGATCAGGAAGGTGACCGCGCCGGAGCCGTCCAGGTGGACGATGGCGGCCAGCACCGCGGTGCCGATGGCGATTTTGACGGGGTCGGTGCCCACCAGGTCCAGCACCTTCTTGATGATGGGGCGGAAGGTGCCCGCGTCGGTGAGGATGCCGAAGAACAGGATGGAGAAAATGAACATGACGCCGGTAGCGGCCACGGAACCAATACCGGAGCTTCCGGTGATGAAGCCGCCCAGTTTCTTGAAGTTCGCAAGGAAATTGATCACGCCGGGGGCCTTTTCAGGGTCGGTCACGAAGAAGAAACAGGAAATAATTCCGGTGACAACGGGTACGGCGATGAGAGCCACCAAGGGGGATGCTTTTTTGGTCATGATCAAAACCAGCATAAGCACCACGGTCAGAAAGCCGAGAAACGCTAACATGAATAAACCTCCTCTTTTTCTTTTAGAGCCTGTATTCACAGCCGAGGATGCCTCAACCATACGGCGTTTGAGGTTGTGAATGCAGGTTCTCAGGTGCGGCCGCGCCTGTAGCTACACTGGCTAAGTAACGCAAGGCGTATGCCAAATCAAAGGAGATAGGAAGATTCTCTTGAAAGCGTTGGGGCGCAAAGGAAAACAGCGGCGGGGCATGAGCGGCCGGCGGATGGGCCCCGGTCCGGCATTCTAAAAAATTAGAATACCGGACCGGGGCTTCTTTGGAGGCAGGCGCGTCTATCCAGGAGCCTTCAAGCGGTTCCAAAAAATTAGAACGAGTTTCTAAAAAATTAGAATCAGGCGTGCCCCAGCTTATTGTATAGCGTGGCCAGGGAGATCCCCAGCTCCGCCGCCGCCCGTTTTTTGCCCTCCAAGGTATTGCCATACCGCTGGAGCACCTTTTGAATCTCGGCGCGCTCAAAGGCCCGCACCCGCTGGCCCAGGGGAAGCCGCTGTTCCTGCTCCGGGCGGCGGAGGATGTGCTCCGGCAGGGCGTCCGGGGTGATGAGGCCGTCGGCGGAAAGGTAGACGGACGCCTCCAGCACGTTGCGCAGCTCCCGCACATTGCCCGGCCAGTTATGCTCCGTCAGGCACGCCAACGCCTCCGGGCTGATCTCCGCCCGGCGTTTCAGCTTGACAGCCAGGCCGGACAGGATGGTTTGGGCCAGTACGGGTATGTCCGCCCTGCGCTCCCGCAGGGGCGGTATGCGGATCTGGAACGTGGACAGGCGGTAGAACAGGTCCCGGCGGAAGCGGCCGCTCTCAATATATTTCTGCAAATCGGCATTGGAGGCGGAGATGATTCGCACATCGGTTTCCAGCTCCTGCACGCCGCCCACCGGGCGGAATAGTCCCTCCTGAATCACCCGCAGCAGCTTGGCCTGGAGGCCCATATCCATCTCGGACACCTCGTCCAAGAACAGGGTGCCGCCGTCGGCGGCCTCAAACAGCCCCATTTTTCCGCCCCGCTTGGCCCCGGTAAAGGCCCCCTCCACATAGCCGAACAGCTCTGATTCCAAGGTGTTGGCATTGAAGTTGGCACAGTTGATGGCCACAAACACCTCTCCCCGCCGGGAGCTGGCGTTGTGGATGGCCTGGGCGTATAATTCCTTGCCCGTGCCGCTCTCCGAGGCCAGCAGCACCGCCGCGTCCGTGGCCGCCGCCTTTTGAGCCAGGGCCTTCACCGCCTGGACGTTCTCGTCCACCGCTACGATGGAGTCGAAGGTGTAGCGGGTGGAATTGACCTTGTTCACCCGGTGAAGCACCTGCCTGCTGCGCTTTTCGTAGGCCTCCAGCTCCGCGCGAAAATCATAGGCGTCCCGCATAAAGGTCACAATGGAGATGCCGCCGGTTACGGCTCCATGCTGGAGGATAGGGTACATATTGACAAAATAGACATCGTCGTTTTTCTCCGCGCGGGGGGCGTGGAGGATGGGGCTTCCGGTGGACAGCACCTCCGGCAGCCGGGCACCGGGGCGGATTTCCCGCAGGGGTCGGCCGAGGATCTCAGCCTCGGTGTTCCCCAAGAATTCCAGGTATGAGCGGTTTGCAAACAGGATTTTGGTTTGCGCGTCGATGATCAGGATTCCTTCGCGCATGGATTGGAATAGCGTCTTTGTTTCTTCCGGCAGCGTCATGTGGGCACCTGCTTTCTATTCCGTTTGTTTTTTAAGCATTGTACCATATCCCGTGTTCAAAATCTATTCCCTCGTAATTTTTTGCTGCGGCGGTCAGACGCGGACATACACATGCCGCCCCACCCGGCCTGAACGGGCACAGAAGCCGTTCGGACCGGGTGAGGAATTTTTGCCCGCGCGAAGCCTGAGGGTTCCGCGGACGCGGTGGCACCGTTCCCTTTAATAAGAAGCTGAAATTGAAACCTCGACTTTGCGCATACTTTATGATATAGTGAATCAAGTTGAACAAGCGCGCTTGATTCCCTATGAAGTGCAAGTCAAGGCCGCGAATGCGGCCTCCAG
>OFHM01000326.1_pt1 | contig 43129 bp, 26 predicted proteins | sample 1521311 | NCBI WGS metagenome assembly OFHM01 (sample SAMEA3504083, study PRJEB24116) | mouse gut metagenome | biome: mouse gut; feature: mouse-associated habitat; material: faeces | place: Denmark | collected 2011 | reverse complement strand
AAAAGTTTCCCTTGTTTCAGCCCATAAGGGCAAAAACAAGGGAAATTACATAAGGTTTGAACATTTAATCAGTGGAAAGCCTTGATATATCAGGGTTCTAAGGGGATTTGACAGATAAACTGGGATTTAGCGTTCACTCATATATTGTTTTATTTCATCAGGCGTCAATTTTCGTACTTCTGTGTGTGGATATTCTTTATACTTTCCAGCACTAAACACAGGCATCATTTGCCTGCATTTCTTGTCTTTATTCTTTTTCAAAAATAGATTTAACTCATCATTCCCTGGAAATATTTTATAAGATAATCTTCCTTTATTGTTCTCTATCTCATAAATACCACACGCACTTTTCGTTGTATAGTCCGCTGTTCGCAAATATAGTTTTGCAATTTCCAATGACTTAAAAGGAAAATTCCATCGTTGCAATCCTCTATTTGGGTCATGCTCGATACAAATGCACCGTCCACAAGTTCCACAAATATATTGAGTGTGGTTCTCCAAACAGTCCAGCGGATTTAGTAAAGGCGTTATTCTATTTTCATCAGAGTAACATTCCTCACACACTTTTCTTTTCACTCCTTATAAAATTCCGATTTGTCATAATCATTCTACCATACCGTTATGCATAAATCATCTCATGCAAAATAATTTCTTCTGCCCGATTGTGGATATTATTGCACCGCTGCACCCATTCCATTTGAGAAGTGCGCTTTAATTCCTCTGTCACGCCCTCGGTAGCTTTCATCTGTTCCATGATAGAGCCCCAGCACATCGCCGTCAAAGCTGGTAATGAAAAATTCCTCGTACCGTATGCCGTCCACCCCGATATGTTTTAACAGGGCCTGCACCTCCTGGGGGCTGGTGGGGAATTTCAGCGTTTCCCCCACCAGTTCCCCCTCGTTGTATTTCCCAAGGTTGGTGATGTAGGCTTCAAACAGGGACGGCATCAGCGGTGCCCCTGTTCCTTGACGGTCAAAATGCCCTCAAGGGTGGTGGCGGTGATCCCCAGCCGCTGGGCCACGGCAATATCGTTTTTCATATCCTCCTTTTTCTTTTCTGATAAGATGCCGTCAATCACATCCCCGTTGAGCTTTCCCTCCTTATCCAGCTCCCGGAGCCGTTTTGCCTGGGCTACCGAGGGGGAGGACTGCTCGCCGTCAATGGAAACGGCAACAAGCCTCTGGTTTTTCGGTTTAATGTAGGACAGCTCCACGGCGGGCATAAAGCCAAGCCCTTTCTCGTCCACCTTGTTCAAGAGCTCCGGGACAAGGGAGTTCAGCCGGATATAGCGCATGACTTTTTTATAGTTCATGCCGTTGTTTTCCCCGACAATCTCAACGGAGCGTTTTCCGATGTCCCCCTCGGCCACGCCGTCCAGACGGCCTCCCTGGTGCTTGATGGCCTCCACTTCCAGATCCAAAAGTTTTGCAAGCTCGCTGGGCAGGGGCTCCCCACGCTGTTTGTTGCTGTTTTTCATTTCCCGGACAGCTTCGATGTCCGTCATGCTGCGGACGATACAGGGGAGCTCCTTTAGCCCGGCCAGCTCACTTCCACGGTGGCGCCGGTGGCCCGCCACAATCTCATAGCCGTTGCCGTCCTTTTCCGGGCGGACGGTGGCGGGGGTCATAACGCCATGCTCCTTGATCGTCCCCACCAGCTCGGCCATTTTTTCATCGTCCTTTACCTGGAACGGGTGATCCCGGAAAGTATGGAACGCATGGAGATCGGAAAGTTTCAAATAAACCAGCTTTCCCTCGTCAATGGGACGGGGCGGGGCGGCGGGCTCGGGAGCAGGCGGCTCCGGGACAGCGGCCTCCCGGACGGGAGCGCCCTTTGGGGCATCCGGGGCTTTGCTGTCACTTCGGGACACTTTGTCTCGTTTAGGCGGCTTTGCCTTTCCGGGGGCCGTTTTATCCTCCTTGGGCGGGCGGCCCTTGCGTGGCTTTGTTTCCTCCTTGCCAGCGGGCCCCGCTTTTTCTTCTTTGGGCGGACGGCCACGCCGGGGTGTTTTCGGCTTATCGCTGCCAGCGGCGGGAATTTCCTCCTTTCCGTCTTTACCCGCCGCCTCCTTTTCCACCTGGGCCCGGGCCGCCTGCCGCTTTTCGCCCATCAGCTCATTGATCTTGTCAAAGGACACCACCACATCGCCGGGAGCGGGCTGGGCAGGCCCGGCCTGTTCCTGCTTGGGCGTGGGTGCGGCGGCCTGTTCGGGAGCCGGGGCCTGGGGCTGGCCTGCCGCAACAGGCTCGGGAGCCTCCGGGAGTTTTTCACTGCCGGGGCCTGTGTTCAGTTTTTCATCAGCCATTCACTAACCTCCTTTTTGTGAAAGTTGCATAAATTTAGGGGTTAAATTTCTGTAATTATTTTTTGCCTCCTTTCCGCCTATCCACGCAAAAAAGCCGCCCGTTTTTTCATGCCGGACGGCTTTTAGCGTAATGTGATAGATCAAATATTATTTTTTGTGGTTGGTAGGCTTTGAAAAGCCTTGTATTTACAGTGTTCTTATTAAGAAACAATCATAGGAAAAAGGTACCCTTTCCGTAAAATAATCTGCATTTTGTACAATTCTTATTTTTCTGTGAGAACATCAGAAATCGACCGTCTGCCTTTTTCGCCAAAATCATCTGCTACGTTTTCAAAATTATATATCAATAAATTTTCCTTGTTCCGTTTAAGCTCATTGATTGTACGACCGGATTTATCAAATATCCCTGTCGGAGCAGTTTGATACGGACGAATACTGTTTACTGACATTGTATATGTTACGTTTTCAACAGCCCTTGTTCTAATGTGCGATTTTATTAGCTCATACCGTTCGATGTCATCGCTATCTGCCACATCATAAAACAGTACAATATTTAATGCTGTATTCTCACGATACAATTCTCTAAAATATTCAGGATACCGTACTTCAAAACATATTCTCACACCTATTTTTATGCCGTCAATTTTAAATATGCCCTCTTTATTACCTATAGTAAAATTATCTTTATCCCATCCCCACAAGGCTCTCTTATGGTAGTTTTCTGTTGTCTTACCAGGCGATATTAGCCTTGCACTGTTGTAATATTTATTTTGCTCTTTTGTAATCGTGCCAACAAGAATATACATATTGCTTTTTTTTGACATTTTTTCGATTTCCCGATATGCCACATCTAACTCTTCAAAATTAACATCCACAGCAGATTTTATATCTCGAGGCGGATATCCTGTCAATGCACACTCTGGAAAAACTAACAGACGGATATTCTGACTCGCTGCATCTTCAATACCTTTACATACAGCGTAAAAATTATCTGTAATACTTGAACCAACAGCAAATTGATATGCACCTATTCTCAATTCAATGTTCCTCCTCAAATTGTATGCTTTATATTGTATCTCCTATATATGGATTTTTCAACCATAATCAGATTAAGGCAAAATTAGGTGGATTAAGCCTGGTTCAATATAGAATTCACGCTGACTTTGCGCTTGAAATACGGTCCAACATTTTGGGGTCACTTTCAAGCTTCGCCCGTCGCCCGCAAGTGCGTCTGTCCTTGCTTATGTAGCAGCCAAGAGGGAGAAAGCACTTGTTGCTTTCACTCTCGCATAATATGTTTTTCCTTATATCTGCCCATATCGTTTTATATCGCTATAGGAAATCCGGGCACCATTTAGGCGTCAAAGCGGTAAAAATGATTGCTATTTTGAATATCCCAATATGCAAAAAGTCAGAATTGGCAAGGGGTTCACAGTCTAATACTTTCCGGCAACGAAAATCCAAAACGGCAGATGAAGCCGTTAAGAAGTTTCTCAAGCCTATGTCACAGGAAGATTTTATAAAAGATATCGATATGGCAGAACAGGAAATTGCGGAAGGGAAATACCGCAGCGCGAATGAGGTGTTTATATGAAAGAAACCGCCAGGCAGCTTTCTCATATGGCGGGCAGCCTAAAATTATGTGATGATCCGAAATTGCGGCGTTTAGGCTGCCGCACCATTCACCTGAAACATCATAATTATTTTATGTTATATAAAATTGTCGGCAGACGCGTATTTGTCACGGGCGTCTATCATGATTTACAGGATTATGAGAACTCGCTTGGATAGCGTGGCAGTATTGAATCGGTACCCTCTAATATAAATTTCTGACCTTAAAATTCCGTTCGGATTCCCTTCTCTGATCCTTCTTTGCAATATCCTCCCGCTTGTCATACAGCTTTTTGCCTTTCGCAAGAGCAATCTGCACTTTTACCAGGCTTCCTTTCAAATATACTTCCACCGGAACCAGCGTATACCCCTTTTCCGCAATTTTCTGCTGCAGCTTTAAAATCTCCTTCTTGTGCAGCAGAAGCTTTTTGGGACGCAGCGGATCTTTGTTGAAGATATTTCCTTTTTCATACGGAGAAATATGCATTCCGTATACGATGACCTCTCCGTTTTCAATCCGGACAAACGCTTCTTTAATGCTGCACTTGCCCATGCGCAGGGATTTTACTTCCGTCCCGTGCAAAGAAACCCCCGCTTCATACAATTCTTCCAGAAAATAATCATGTCTCGCTTTTTTGTTGTTGGCGATCAGCTTTCTGCTGTCCATACGCTTCCTCCTCCCCGCAATTGACACGCGTTTCTCTACTCTTCCGCCAGTTCAAAATCAATGGTCCGAAGCATCGTATCCGCTCCCACCGCTTTTACTTTCACTTTCTGTCCAAGCTTATACCTACGGTTCGTCGCTTCTCCCATCAATTCATAACTGTTTTCCAGATATATATAATAATCGTCTCTCAAAGAAGTGATATGGACAAGCCCTTCCACCGTATTGGGCAGCTCCACATAAAGCCCCCACGCCGTCACGCCGGAAATCACACCTTCAAACACTTCTCCGATCCTCTTTGCCATGTACTCTGTTTTTTTCAGTTTCTCCGTTTCCCGTTCCGCTTCTTCGGCACGCCGCTCCGTCTCGCTCGAATGCTTCGCCACCTCGGGCAGAATCTTATCATAATGGGCGATCCTGCTCTCCTTCATTCTTCCCCGCAGGCAGTCCTTGATGATCCGGTGAATCTGAAGATCCGGATACCGGCGGATCGGAGAAGTAAAATGACAGTAGTACGAAGCCGCAAGCCCAAAATGCCCCGTAGAAATCACACCGTATTTCGCCTGCTTCATGGAACGCAGCGTCAGGCGGCTGATCAAAAGCTCTTCCGGCGATCCTTCGATTTTATCCAAAAGCTTCTGCAGCTCTTTGGGATGAATCTCTTCCTGTCCGATATGGATGGAATAACCGAAATTATTGATAAACGCCGCAAGTTTCTGAATTTTTTCACTGTCCGGATTGTCATGCGTCCGGTACACAAACGGCATCTGCTGCCAGAAAAAATCTTCTGCCACCGTTTCGTTTGCAATCAGCATAAAATCCTCTATCATCTTCGTCGCGGCATTCCTCTCATACGGAAGGATATCGGTTGGGTGTCCCTCCGAATCCAGATAGATTTTCGTTTCCGGAAAATCAAAATCAATGGAACCTCTTTTTTTCCGCTTCTTTCTAAGCAGCGCCGCCAGTTCTTCCATCCTCTGAAACATCGGTACAAAGTCCCGGTATTCTTCCAAAACTGCAGGATCTTTATCTTCTAAAATTTTCTTTACATTCGTATAGCTCATACGGCGGTCCACACGGATCACGGTTTCCGCGATCTTATGGTCGATCACCCTGCCCTTTTCATCGATTGACATCATACAGCTTAATGCCAGACGGTTTTCCCCCTGGTTCAGCGAACAGATCCCGTTTGAGAGCGCATGCGGAAGCATCGGGATCACCCGGTCAACGAGATAAACGCTTGTACCGCGCTTTAGCGCTTCTACGTCGAGCGCACTCCGCTCCTGCACATAGTTCGTCACGTCCGCAATGTGCACGCCCAGATGGTACACGCCGTCCTCTTTCGTCAGGGTAACGGCATCGTCGAGATCCTTTGCATCTTCCCCGTCGATTGTCACCGTCTGCAGATCTCTGAGATCCATGCGTCCCGCCATATCCGCCCCGGAAACGTCTTTTGCCACACGTTCCGCCTGACGCAGCACCTTTTCCGAAAATTCCATCGGCAGATCGTATGCGCGGACCAGAGAAAGAATGTCTGTCCCCGGATCATTTCTGTGACCGATAATCTCAACAATTGTTCCCTCCGGCTTTTTTCCTTTCTTCCCGTAATCCGTAAGCTCCACCACTACTTTATGCCCGCTTACTGCCCCTTTGGAATGCTCCTTCGGAATAAAAATATCCCGTCCGATCTTCGCGTCATCCGGAATCACAAATCCGAAATTCCCGGCGGAATCATACGTTCCGACCACCTGTAACAGCCCGTGGGAAAGGATATTTACAATACTGCCCTCCCTGCGTTTCCCCGTCTTGTCCGGATTAAGCGCAACCTGTACCGTATCTTTGTGAAATGCATTTCCGATCTTATCCGCCGGAATAAAGATGTCTTCCGTTTCCCCCTCTGCCGTAACAAATCCGAATCCCCTCGCATGCGCGGTAAAAATCCCTGTCAGGAAACGGCCGGAAGATTTTAAATATCTGCCCCGCTTGGTCACCTCGACCTTTCCGTCCGCGACCAGCGCATTCAAAACTTCCTCCAGATCCCGGCGCTGCTCTTTGGGGACGGAAAGAAAAGCCGCCATTTCTTTTAGTTTCATCGGTACATAAAAATCGTCGCAGATCATTTCATAGATCATTTTTTTTCTTTGTTTAAATACTTCCTGTTCCATACGAAGTTCTCCGCCTCCTCTCACCCTGTTTCTGCACATACGTTCAAAAACTCCCGCCCTTTGCAGGACGGGAGCATAAAATCAAAGGAAGCCTGCGTTTGGCAGGCTTCTCTGCTGCCGATCCAACGACAGTCTCACTCATCTAAAAGCTTCCGATATTCAAAACTGCAGCAATCACAATAAACAACACCACCAAAGCCCTGGTGATCTTTACCAGCATCCCCTCCATGGAACGTCCTTTATTCTTGCCCCAATAGGTATCTGCCGCCCCTGCGATGGCTCCCAATCCTGCGGATTTTCCTTCCTGCATCAGAATAATCACTGTCAATGCCAGACATATCAAAATAAAGATTACTGTTACAACTGTCTTTGCTACTGCCACGGGTCATACCTCCTGCTATCTGTAATAAATCTGTTTCCATAACTTGTAACAGTATAGCACATGACCAAAAGTTTTTCAACCGTTAATTTATCTGTCCGCACCCGTTTGTTTAGTATTTTACAATACCGTAGCACGCCGTATCCGACAACTCTTCTTCGATCCGCAAAAGCTGATTGTATTTTGCCACGCGGTCACTCCGGCATGGAGCGCCTGTTTTGATCTGTCCGCAATTTAAGGCAACTGCCAGATCCGCGATCGTCGTATCTTCCGTTTCACCGGAACGGTGGGATACGACTGCCGTATAGCCTGCCAGATGCGCCGTCCCGATCGCCTCCATGGTTTCCGAGATCGTTCCGATCTGGTTTAATTTGATCAGTATGGAATTGGCGCAGCGTTTTGCAATCCCCTGTTTTAATCTTCTGGTATTCGTCACAAATAGATCGTCCCCGACGAGCTGCACGGTGGAACCGAGACGCTCAGTCAGCTTCTGAAATCCTTCCCAATCCTCCTCATCCAATCCGTCTTCGATCGAATAAATCGGATACCTGCCGCAAAGCTCTTCATACAGCAGAATCATTTCTTCCGCGCTGCGCACAACTGCTTCCACATTCGGCTGCTGTTTTTTTAAGATTTCGCTTTCTCCCTCAAACACATACATCTGCCGTTTTTTGTCATACAGTTCCGACGCCGCCGCATCCATAGCAAACACAATATCCCTGCCGCACAGATAGCCTGCGTCTTCCACTGCCCGCGTCAGGTAATCGAATACTTCAAACGCGTCTTTTAAATCCGGCGCAAACCCGCCCTCGTCTCCGACTGCGGTAGATTTCCGGTCTTTCTCTAAAATCTTTTTCAAGGCATGATAGACCTCGGAACCCATGCAGAGCGCCTCCCGAAAAGATTTTGCCCCGATCGGCATAATCATAAATTCCTGAAAATCCACCGTATTTTTAGCATGTCTGCCGCCGTTTAAAATATTCATCATCGGAACCGGAAGCACATGCGCCGCCGTTCCGCCTAAATAGCGGTAGAGCGGAAGCTTCAGCGACTCTGCCGCCGCTTTTGCAGCCGCAATCGATACGCCGAGCATAGCGTTTGCCCCCAGTTTCTTTTTGTTTTCCGTGCCATCCAGTTCGATCAATTTTGCATCGATCCGTTTCTGCTCCAGCGCATTTTCTCCGATCAGTTCTTTTGCGATTTTTTCATTGATATGGGAAACCGCCTTTTGAACGCCGGCTCCGCCGTACCGCTTATCGCCGTCGCGCAGCTCCACCGCTTCAAACTGCCCGGTGGAAGCCCCGGAAGGAACGGCTGCTCTGCCAAACGCCTTTTTCTTCGTCTCACGGTCTTTTACGACGACTTCTGCTTCGACCGTTGGGTTCCCTCTCGAATCCATGATTTCCCGTCCGCGTACTTCTACAATTTCCAGATATGCTTTCATCCCATTGTTCCTCCTGGTTTTTTCTTAATATCCCACATATCCGGAAAAAATATTCCCTGAAATTTTCCGGGCTATTTGAGCGAAACAACCGAACAAAGACCGCTTTCCGATACCTCATATTCAAAAGAAACGGTATCTCCCACCGTATATTTTACGATATCCACAAGCGTCATATCCGCCACGTTCACGTCAAAGATCTCCTCCGACTGCACAAGCGAGACATAATAATGCGTATTGCCTTCGACAACCACCGGCGCAATGGAAGCAATCTTCCCCTTTGCCTGTTCATAAATACCCGATGCTCCGCTCTTTGTGATGCCGTTTGTCGCAAGCAGTTTTACATATGCCTTTTCGCATTCCTGCACGGTATCTCCGATTGCCACCCACTGATATTTCTGGACATTTACCATCGCATATTTTTTTACAAGCCCCGCGCCGTCTTTTAATGCCATAAAATACGTCGGCTCGCCGGAAATATTTAACAGCAGGGGAAAGCTCGCCCGATATCCGAGATTTTGCACCTGGCCTTCCGCAGAAGACATGGCGGAATCTTCGATCGCACCTTCCACCGTATAAAATTTTGTCTCCATCGTACGCTGGTTCATCAGCACGAATCCGACATTGGACTGGTCCCCGCTGACCGAAGTAACGCCGGTATATACCCATACGTCGTCGTCCAGCGCTATATAATTGTATCCGTTTGTCGTCTGCAGGCAGTCTTTCTGCCCCAAAATACTGTTAAAATATCCGTGTTTTAACGTACCGTTATAGTTATAAAGCCTTGTCAAAAGTTCCGCCGAATACACTTTATCGATCCAGTTGGGCACATCTTCTACATCATATTCCCGGCATTCTCCGGTGATGGCGTTGCAAAGCACGACCTCGCCGATCGTCTGTCCCCCGAACAGTCCGATATTAAATTTCTTCACGGGGCAGACCCAAAACGGCGTTCCCTCATCGTCGATCTCAAAGAAAATCTGATCGTCGAAAATATACGTCGGATAACGGAACCGCAGATGACGGTAAATGTTCCGGTTGAGCAGTTCCGATTCGGAATACTTGATGCCTTCGCTTAATTTTACGCATTCCGTATTCTGCGTCGCCATATCAATCCGGATGTATGCCGGAATGCCTTCGCCCTGATTCGTCAGCCATTTGATCGGGCTTGCGTATACCAGCGGCGCAACGCGGACCGGCGTGTCCTGATAATTGATCTGCGTGTATTCGCTGCTGACTTCAAACTGAGAAACCATATCCACCATGCTGCCCATTTTCCGGTTTCCCAGCAGTTCCGCCGAATTTTTATCCAAAAGCGGAATCGTCCGGTAGCTGACTTCTTTGATATCTTTGGAAAAATCACTGTACTCTACCGTAAGCAGCTTCTGGTACCTAGAGGCGTTGACAATCGGAGAAGACAGAACCGATCCCGCCAGATACACTGCCAGCACCAGCAAGAAAAGCGCAATGCCCGCCTTTGCCAATTTTAAGCTGCCGAACGCTTCTTTCAGATCCGGTTTGCCGCCCTTTCCTCTCAAGGAATGCCTTGTTTTCGCCAAAACATAGCATACCGTAACCGCAGCGATGAAAAACAGCAGGCACTGCCAGAACCCTGCCGAATGAATATTGACTGCCGGAATGGTTACATAATAGTAAATCCCCAGCGCGGCAAGCACAATCACCGCCGCAATTATTTTTTTGATTGTTTTACTCATTTCAATTCCTCTCTTTCCGGGCTTTGCACATTCTGCACTGCCGCATGAATCTCTTCGGTTACGTTTGGTTTGCATCGTCTTCAGAAACCGCAGCATACAGCTCTTTCGCCGATTCTTTTGACAACCCGTCAAACAGATACGCGCGGCCTCCTTTCCCCGCGCCGATATGCTCTTTGGCGATCTGACGGTTCATCAGGGAAATCTCCTGCCAGAGCTCCTTTGCCGAAAGCAACAGGCAGCCGGCGCCGTGTATGATAATCTGTTCGAGCCCGTCGGAAGTTGCAACGGTCACCCGGTATTTTCTGGCGTTCTCATGCGCAAACCGCTCGATATACGCATCCGCCGTCTCCGCTTCTTTCGTATAGACGACATGGATATTATGGTAATCAAAAAATTCCGTCTTATGCCCCGCTACCCGGTACGCGTCAAATACAACGATCAAATGACAGGTTTTCATTCCCCGGTAATTGCACAGGATATCTAAAAGCCTTCCCCTTGCGCCGTCCATATTGGTCTTTGCCAGCTTACTCAATTCTTCCCATGCAAAGATAATATTATAACCGTCCACCAGCAGATATTCTTCCCTGGTATCTTTTTTTCCGGGCGGAGCGCTTTTTGGAGGAGACGCTTTTGCCGCCGTAAGCCGCCGGCTCGCTGCACCGCCTTTTCTCGTCTGGGATTTCTCCCGTTTGTTGGCGTTTAACGTTTTTGCCAGGATCGCATCCACTTCTTCCGCATCGATCCATTCCTCCTTCGTACGGCGGACGCCCGGCGCAGACCGTTCTCTTTCTTTTGCACCCTCTTTGGCTTCCCCCGCCAATATGCTTTCCAGATGCATAAATTCCGGCACGCGGTCCCATTCCACATAATATCCGGCTCCGTGCTGACAGAAAATCGAAGCCGCCGGATGTTCTAAGTCTGCTTCGCTGTCATAGCCGATCTGCGCGATCACTTCCTCTGGATTATGGCACTCCCTGTATCCGCCGTAGCTTAGATGCAGCCTGCCGGTCCCTTTCGTATATGACGCCACTTCCTTTGCATAATCCTGCATCAGCGCCGCGGGAGCCGCTCCGGTCAAAACCGCCGTTTTGCCCGAAATCTCAGGTCCTTCGATCGAGCCGTATTTTAACTCCATATCCGTCATCGCCCTGCCGATCATAGCTTCCGGAACTTCCAGGCGATATGCATAATACGGTTCCAGCAATACGGATTCTGCACAGTTTAGTCCCTGCCGCACGGCGCGCCATGCCGCTTCCCGAAAATCTCCGCCTTCCGTATGCTTCGGATGCGCCCTGCCGGACGCCAGCGTGATCTTTAGATCCGTTACCGCAGAACCCGTCAATACGCCGACATGCTGTTTTGCCTTAAGATTGGACAAAATCAGGCGCTGCCAGTTTCGGTCCAGAATATCTTCACTGCATACGGAGTCGTAGACGATACCGCTGCCCCGCTCGCCGGGCTCCAGTAAAAGATGTACCTCCGCATAATGCCGCAGCGGTTCAAAATGCCCGACGCCTTCTGCCGTATCTGCAATCGTCTCCTTATAGACAATATGCCCCGTATCAAAACCGACTGCAATTTTGAACCGGTCTGCAATCTGCCGCTTTAAGAGTTCCGTCTGGACTTCTCCCATAACCTGAAGAAGAATCTCCTGATGCTCCTCATTCCAGAGAATATGCAAAAGAGGCTCTTCCTCTTCGAGCTGGCGCAGCTTGGGCAGAATCTGAACCGGACCAATCTCCTCCGGCAGCAGCATGCGATATGTCAGTACCGGTTCCAGGCGCGCAGGCGCTGACATCCGCTCCGCGCCGAGCCCTTCTCCCGGATACGTTTCCAATAGCCCCGTAACCGCGCAGATCTCTCCCGCCCGAACCTCCGGCACCGTCTCGTACCGGGCGCCGGAGTAGATCCGTATCTGGTCTATTTTTTCTTCCCGGCCCTCTTCTTTCGCCCGCCCGTTTCGCGGGCAGACCGTCACCGTCTCTTTTACCTTTAAACTGCCGCCCGTCACTTTCAGATACGTCAGTCGGTTTCCGTTTTCGTCCCTAGCGATTTTATATACTTTTGCGCCGAATTCCCGCGGATAGGACCTGGGTTTGGCAAGGCGGCAGATATCCGCAAGAAATTCTGAAACTCCCTGCATTTTTAGCGCCGATCCGAAAAAGCAGGGGAATAGCCTGCGCTCTTCGATCATACCGCAGACCGTCCGATCCGAAACGTTTCCCGTTTCCAGAAATTCTTCCAGCGCTTCTTCTTTGCACATCGCGGCTTCCTCCCGAAAGCGCGCCGTATCCTCGTACGGGATCACGGCGTCGGACAGCCGCTGCTGTAATTCCTGCAGAATCTTTCCCCGCTCTGTTCCGGGCTGGTCCATTTTATTGACAAAGACAAACACCGGGATCCGGTAATCCTTCAGCAGCCGCCACAGCGTTTCCGTATGCCCCTGCACGCCGTCGGCGCCGCTGATCACTAAAACCGCATAATCCAAAACCTGCAGCACACGTTCTGTCTCCGCCGAAAAATCCACATGGCCCGGCGTATCCAAAAGCGTGATCTTCACATCGCCGCAGGTCAGTACCGCCTGTTTGGAAAATATGGTAATCCCGCGTTCCCGTTCATAGGCAAACATATCCAGATAGGCGTCCTGTTTATCGACCCTTCCGATCTTGCGGATGGTTCCGCCGGTATACAAAAGCCCCTCCGAAAGGGTTGTCTTCCCTGCATCCACATGCGCCAAAAGACCCAGGCAAATATGTTTTTGGGGGATCTGTTCCGATGCCGTTTCCATTCCAATTGTCCCTTTCTATTATTTTATCTCAATTTATTTTCTTCGTCTCATTCCATACCGCAAGAAAATCTGATACAAGGGCTTTTTCAACTGCTATCCTGCCGTTTTTCCGCCAGGCTTTCCGCTCAGCCTAAGAATAAACAGATAAAACGAATCCCTGGGACGAATCGGATATTCTTCCAGCAGCTTAAACGACGGACGAAGCCGCAGCTGCTTTTTGATAAAACCCGTCTCATTGGAATACAGCAGCATAATTCCGCCCGGCGCAAGCAATGTCTGCGCCTTTTCAAAAAAACATCCGTAAAAATCGTCCTGCTCTTCCTTTGTCCGTTTTCCCCGGACCGGCATATTGGCGATAATCTCATCAAAGGGATACGAATGCGTAAAATCCAGAAAATCCCTATGAATAAAATGGGTTTCAAGTCCCGCCGCTTCGGCATTGATCTTTGCCTTATCGATTGCTTCGCCGAAATAATCGATGCCGTAGCTTTCCCTGACAGGTAAAAGCCTGTGCCGTTCCACTAACATCGTCCCCACGCCGCAGCAGGGATCTAAAATCTGCGCCCGTTTTTTTAAATACGGTTTCGCAAGCGCAAATAAAAGCGCTGCCCGGGACGGATGTATGGACGCTGCAATCGTCTCCTTCCGGTAAAAAAAGCGTCCCATCGGCACGGTTGCCATTTTTAAAAACACATGAATCTTCTCATATTTATCCAACACCATACGGATTTCAAATTCATACTCATCCGGCGCGTTCAAAAGCTTCCTGCCGGTCTTTTCTTCGATGACTGCCGCCGCCCGCTTCGTGTAACGGCTTCTCTCTTCCAGCGAAAGCCCCGCTTTTATATCGATCCTGAAATAAAACGGCGCGTGTTCTTTATGGGACCGTTCTAACAGAGACAAAAGCTTCGACTCTGCCAGAGCCGTCCCAAACGCTTCCGGTCCGTCCGCAATCGTAAGCTTTTCGTGCAGACCGATTACAAACAGAAGCTCCCGAAATGTACGAATCTCAGTCAGTTCTGCCAGCCGGTCCGTCACAGCCTGTACGCCAAGCGGATGGATCGCTTTCTTATATGCCGTAATCTGATCTGCCGTAACCTGCGCGTACTTGTAATCCGTCGTAAGCAAAACCGTATACCTCTGATTCCAGCCGGTAAACGTATGATACGGCGCCCTGCCCTCCCTGCGCAAAATCCGCTCCAGGGCGTGCAGTTCGTCCCTGATGTGCTTCTTTTCCTCTTCCTTGATCTCTTGGGCACATAGCACCCGGTATCGTTCTGCAAGCTCTTTTCCATAAGGCGCAGGATCGGTTTTTTCCAGCGCACCCAAAAGTGTTCCCCGGACAAACAGCGTCTCTTCTTTTTGGTAAGCTTCAAACAACGCCTGTGCAGCCAAAGGGATCGAAAGATCCCCCAGCAATGCCGCCGCATTTTTACGCACTTTCGCATCGGAATCCTCCAAAAGAGGCAGCACAGCCTCTCCGTCCCCGAGTAACTTTTTCGCGTACTCTTTCTGCCCTTCTTTTTTTAACGCTGCCCGAAGCCGGCTTAACGCTTCTCTTACATTTTCCCGCCGCATGATCTGACCGATGCACTCTTCCATCCTGCTGTTCCTTTCCGTTTCCTTTTTATTATCCTGTCATTGTAATCGATTCCGAACCGTTTGACAAGCGTCCGTCCGTCTGTTCTTTTTTATAAATCCGGGGTTTCCGTTCCATATGTATCGATATAAGTACAAACAGCTTCCTTAAGCGCATCCCACGCATCCGGATGTTCCACATAATATTTCGGGCAGAGCTTTTCGGTCACGTCATAATGGCGGATGACTGCATCAATGTCCAGATCATATCTTCCCATCAGCCACGCCAGCAAATGTACCAGCGTCTGATAAGAAGCTTCCGAAAATTTACCTGTTTCATCCGGTATACAGCATTCAATGGCTATGGTATCTTTATTTCTGTCATTGGACGCATATGCAATCTCCTTGCAGGGAATACACTGAATCAGCTCTCCTTCAATCCCAACCACAAAATGACTGCTGGCATACGTCGCTTTCGACAGTCCCAGCCCTTCAAAATAATCCCGGTTCTGCTGCGCCGTCGTACCCGGATTTGCCGTATAATGCACAACGATCCCCGTTACCTTCTCAAGCGCAGTCCCAGGCCTGGAATACTCGTTGACCGTCAAAAGCTGCACGTCATACTCCGGCGGCGTCTGTACAATTTTTTTGATCGGCGTCTCCTTTATAACCGTCTCTGCCTTCCTGCCTTTGATTAAGCGTACCGCCTGCCATCCGGCAATAACGACAAGTACCGCACAGCCCAGGGCAAGCAGGCATTTCATCCGCATCTGCCGCCTGTGCCTTTTGATTCTCGCTGCGCGCCTTGCCGCACGTCTTTGTTCGTATTCTGTCTGTTCTTTTCGTTCTTCTTCATTCATAGATCTGCTTCCCGTAAATTCATTCTGGCAATTGCTTCTTCTTTTATCCTGCAACTATTATATCTATTTTTTCTCTATCCCTCAATGCGTTTTTTACAATTTATTTCTTTGAAAAAAGAACCCCCATACGGAAGATCTTCTCTGTCCGTATGGGGATTTCGATTCATTTCAGCTTATTTCACTACGTTTTTCTTTAAGCCCGCTTTTTTTACCATCTTCTGGAATTTACTCTTTGCTTTCTTATTCTTTTTCACAGAAGCCGGAACTTTCACGGTTACTTTTTTCTTAACGCCTTTAAATGCATTTTTTGCAACTTTGGTTGTTGCTCCCTTAAAGATTACGTTTTTGAGCGCTTTACATCCGGAGAATGCACTCTTCTCAATCGTTGCAATGCTCTTCGGGAACGTAACCTTGTTTAATTTCGTAAAGTTTTTGAATGCATTTTTGGAAATGGTTACTACCGTACAGGATACGCCGTTGATCGTAACTTTTTCCGGAACGGTTACTCTCTTTGCCTTATTGCTGTTCCATTTTGTCAGAGCTACGGTATTCTTCACCGGATCAATCACCGTGTAATCGTTATTTCCGAATTTTGCCTTCAGTCCCTTTGTGAGTTTCGGCTCGTCTTTTACTACCGGCTTCTTCGCAAGCTTAGCTTTTGCTGCTTCTAATTTCTTTAACGCATCTGCCAGCGCTTTCTTCGTCGTTGCCGCAGAACCGTTTGCCAGCGCTTCTGCTTCCTGCAAAGCTGTATTATATTCTGCGTTTGGCTGCAGATTTGCGTTTACTTCTTTTTTGATTGCGGCAATGCTGTTTTTCAGAGCCTCTCTGTCAGACGGTTCTGCAGCTTTCAGCGTACGGTTTGCAGCTGCTTCTTCTAATGCTGCAATTGCTTCGTCTACCTGTTTCTGCGTTGCAGCCGCATTTGTTTTTAATGCGTTTACTGCTTCCAGGGCTTCTTTGTATGCATCCCAGTTGTCATAGTATTCTGCATCCGCTTCATTTACGCCGCTTGTCGCTTTGGATACTGCTGCTTCAATTGCAGCCTTTTTCTCTTCTTCGTCAGCGATTTTTTCTGTGAATGTAACAGCTGCACATTTTGCAAGCGCGCTGTCTGCTTCTGCTTTTGTAACTTCCTGATCGCCTGCTGTAATCTTTGCAAGAACCGCATCCACATCCGTTTTTGCCGTCTCGTATGCAGCCGTATCATATGTGTAGTAGCCGCTCTCTGCCTTTGACGTCATCTCGTTCTTTGCTTCTTCCAGAGCCGTCTTGCCCGTAGCGACTTTATTTTCCGTTGTATCGAGAGTCGTCCAAGCAGCGTTCATCTCGTTGATGATGCCTCTTGCTCCCTGCGCCGTAATGACTCCGGTTCCTGTTAAGATACCGGATTTTGCAGTCCTTACCGCCTGGAATGCATCCCATGCTTCCTTATAATATACAACCGGCGCATTACTCTTTGCCATGATCGTCGCATACGTGGTTTTTGCGCTGTCCTCCCAGTCAGCAAAGTCTACGCTTTCATTCACTTTTGAAAAGTTTACGTTTCTGACACGCAGATTCAATCCTGCTCCTGCCGTAAGGGAAATGCTTCCCGCCGCAGCTACTGTTTTCCCTTCTAACGATACCTGATCTGCAATCACGATTTCACTGCCCTCAACTACTGTAGAATAGTCGTTTGTCAAAAAATCGCTTGCTTCCTTGTCTTCATCTCCGGAAGGCTGAACTTCCACTGCTTTTGCACTGAATTTATTATCCGCACTGAATGTCACATCGACCTTATAGTCGTGCATCCGCTTCGGTTTTGCTGCATTCTCAACTGGAGTAAATGTCTCACTTCCAATTTGATATCCCCATGCAGTTCCGTTATATCCGACTTTGATTGCCGGAGCGTTCGGGCTTGCCGGAGTTACCACTCTTGTATTCAGGTAAAATTCTTTTTCCACGTCATTCTGATTACCTAACTCAATAAACGGACGAAGCACTGCCGAAACGGTTCCTTCTCTGAAATCCTGCAATGCGCTCATCTTATTGAACAGAGTTTTATCTTCCTTAGAATCTTCTGCATTTACACTAAGATAATTCACGCCTCCGACACTGTCAAATGTTAATAGTGTTTTCGCACTATCTCCGGCTCTCGGTGATGTCCATCCGCAGTATCCGTAACGCAGAGATTCCATTTTTGTAATATCGTTTACATTTGTCATAACATTCGCGATATCTACATCTGTCCCCTCGCCATCCATCGCGCCGCCCAAAAATCCAAAATGGATTGGTTTCTGACCGTCCGGCGCCGAATTTGAAACCACATATTGTTTTACTTTATAAATCGCATCATTGTTTAATGTTGTTGTAACCGGAGACTGCGACTCATCTACAACCCATTCTTTTTCTGTCTCAGCTTCAGATTTCTTTTTCATTTTCTGCATTGTAATCTTAATTTCACGGCTGTTTAAATATTCAATCGTGATACGATGAAATTTATTTTGTTCCAACACAAAGCTTGTTAACCCACTGATTGCGCCTGTATAATTGTGCCCATTTTCCGTATGGTTTATTCCGCTTCCCCATTCCAAATACCAAGTGTTATTTTTGCCCTCCTTATTATGATTGCCGAGATATACAAAATGCGTTGGGTCTACATATTTCAAAAGGATACCAAAACGCGACTGTGTGACATCTCCCTTTGGATAAATATCAAAGCTCAGCTTTCTGTGATTCTGATCTGCACTTTCCGTACCTTCTTCCGCTGTACTTGCCGAACTGTCCGGAGCTGTAATATCAATGTCCTTTGCATACACCGTGTAAGCTGCATCTGTAGCCGATAAATCTGTATGCCCGTTGAAGTAACCCTCTTTTTCAGTGAGCAATCTCCATGTCTGAATCCCTCCCAGATTCACTCCGTCGTCAAACTCTCCTGACCAGTTACCTGCTGTTCTCTCAACTTTCCACCCATCCGTGGTGTCCTTGATTGTTGCTGCATTTGCTGTAAGCGCTCCGCCGGGCAGAATCGAAGTAATCGTAACTGCTGCTGCCAGCACTTTTGCTAAAAATGCTTTTTTTGTCTTCATACATATCCTCCTTTTTTTGTACAATGATAGGACTTTGCCGTATCATATTCTAACAACGCCCTCTGTATTTTCAATTTTATTATCTCTCTGCTTAAAAATCAATACTTATTTTGCAATTTCCAGAGATTTTCAGGCGCAAAACCTTTTCTTTTTTGTGCAATCTGCCGAATGGTCTTATGAAATCCACACCCCCTCTTCTGCTTCTTTCTTAAGATAACGTAATAAAACAGCTTTTTATTGTTTCAAAATGATAATTTTCGGATAAAACGATAGGACGGTTAAAAAAATACGCCGGGCAAAGAAAACCCCGGAAACAAAAACGTTTCCGGGGCTCTCCCTCTTTTCCCTTATCCTATTTAATCTTGTTTTTCTTAATGCCGGCTTTTGTAAACTGTTTTTTCAGCTTTTTGTTTTTCTTTAAGTTCTTCGGCAGTTTTACGCTGATCTTCTTCGTCTGGCATTTTTTAAACGCTTTTTTATGGACTTTATTTAACTTCTTGCCCACGTTTACTTTTGTCAGCTTTTTGCAGTTAAAGAACGCGTTTGCTTCTATGCTCGTTACATTGCTGCCGATTGTAACAGTTTTTAACTTCTTACATCCGCTAAACGCCTTGCTTCCGACTGCGGTCACCGTGCATTTGAAGCCGTCGAGCGTTACCTCGTTCGGAATTTTAACGGTCTTTATGTCTTTTGCTTTTGTAAGCTTCACCGTTTTCTTATCGATACTTGTTACCCTAAATTTCATTCCTGTCTTCGCATCGGTGTACTCCTGAAGTTTTAATGTCCGCTCTTTCAAACCTTGCTGTGCACGGGCCAGCGCCTGCTGCAGCCGCAAAAGCTGCGCGGGATCCTTGGAATTTTTTCCCGCCTCTGCCGCGTTGTATGCGGCAATAAATGCCTGCCAGCTTTCTGCCGTATAATTTTTTTGTCCGGCATTCTTAACAGAGGCTGCGGCAGAAAGCGCCCGATCTAAACTCTGCTTCGCCTGTGTCAGTGCGGGATCTTCTTCCTGGTCACCGTTGCCGTCTCCAATCGGCGGCTTCGGCGTCGTACCTCCCGCCAGATCGTTATATGCTTTTTCCAACGTATACAATGCGTTGTTGATGTCAAAAGAACTCGTCGTTTCCTTCTCCACTGCCAGCTTTGCCGCTTTTAATGCATTTTGAAAAACTTTCACGGAATCTGCCGTAAATTCACTGAGATCGATAGTTTCACATTTTGAGATCATGGTTTCAAGTTCTGCCTTCTTGCCTGACGTCATAGCCGTCTTGACCGCGCCAAGCGCCGTAATCTGCGCCGCAACATCCGCTGCCGTTGCATTTGCAGAAGAAAGAACCTTATTGGCGTCTTCCATCGCCTTATAGATCTTCTGCTGATCTGCTGCGCTTAAACCAAATGTATTCAGATTGGAAAGCTCTTTGATTGCCGCTACCAGGCCGCTCTTATCTACAGCGCCCTCCTCCGGATCTTTTCCGGAAAAATCCTGGTTATAATACGCTTCAAATTCTGCCATCGCCGCATAGGGTCCGTTGCTGTCATTCGTTGTCCCTTCCAGAACACGAATCTGCAGATATTTTACCGTATCCTGATTGACACCGCTGGTATCCACCTCGATCCATGCTCCGTTTTGCAGCTGCGCGCCGCTTAACGCGACTGCCGAGCCGGAAGCGCCGCCGGTAACCGTATGGGTTGATTCATTAAACTCGGTTCCCCATACGAATTGATATTTTTTGATAATACCGTTCGAGCCGCCGTCCGTTCTCTGCTGGAACCGAACGTGTTCAAATGCCGGTCCTTCGTCTAATTCAAGCGTCAGTATGGCCGGATTGTTCTCGCCAACCGCAAAGCCGCTCCACGGCGTATGCCACACGGAAGAAGAGCTGCCGTCCACAGCCTTATCAGCGCCGGTTCCTGACTGAGATGCATTTGCATATGCCTGTTTAAACGTACGATTCCGCTTTCCTCCCCGGTCTACGACAACGTCTACCGTCTGGATAAGCAGCCGGTCGCCCGCTTTCACCGTGACCGTAATGATCGTCTCGCCGAACGCAACCGGCGTTACCGTTCCGTCCGGCGCTACTGTCGCGATCGCAGTATTTGCAGAAGCGTAGGTTATCTGCGGATTCTCGGCTCCGGTCACTGTCGCTTCGATCTGCTGCGTACCGTTTACACCGTCAAATGTAAGCATTGCGTTCTCCAGGCTTAACGACGGCGGTATCGTATCCACTTCCCGGATCACCAGGTTATCCATCACAAAATTATAATCGCCGAATGTACTGTCTCCCTGGTTTGTTGGGAAATTATAGAAACCAAACCAGCTCTGCCCGTCTTCCGAGCCCGTGATATACAGCGTGTAATGGTTCGTCCAGGACTTCTGTCCGGCTACGCCTGACGTCGTCTTTTCCAACGGCAGATATTCCGAAATCGCTTCTCCCTCGCCGCTGCCGGTCACAACGTAAAATCCGTTTGTCGCTCCCGACTGGTAATCAAACGAAACCTCATAATGCTTGCCCGCTTCAAAGCGGAAATTCTGCGGAATTGTCCGGCATATCAAGCCTTCCCTGAAATAACAGTCATGCTGCTTTAAGGACCAGCGTCCGGAGATTACGTCGTCGATCAGGGCGTTCCCCCAGCCGGACTGGGTATAGGGCGCATGATATTCCGAAAGATGCGTGGAGGGATCGTTGACTCCCTGTCCCGAACCCATAACAAACGGATACAATCCCTGTACTACCGATTCAAAATCCTGTACAAACGTACCGTCCTCACGATAATTATAGATGGACTTCGGTACGACACGGATATCGTCAAAGTGCGTATATCCCTCGCCCGCTTCCCTCTTTAAGGTAAATACGGCAGTTTTATCAGCCGCCGTAAACGGAACCAGCATAATCTGCATTCTGCTGCCCGCTACCGCGGTTCTGTTATGCAGATCGGCACGAATATAATTTTCTGCTATCGAACGCAACGTATAATTGGATACCGTTTTCTTTCCGTTATTGACCTCGATGCTCGCCTTTTTGTCGGAACGGTTATCCACATAAATCTGCGCCACATAATTTTGCCCCGGAACAAGATCGGAAATCGTTGTCGAAAGCGTAATATTTTTTGCCGGATCTTCGATCATCAGGTACTGGTCGCCGCTCGCCGCTTTTTTCACGCGAACGCTTGCATCCGTAATATCGCCGGACCATACCTCAGCATCCAACAGAGAACCGTCGCCTGTTCCCGCATAGTTGTGAAATGCCGGGTCTGCAACCTTGGCATCCTCTCCGAATCCTTTCTTTAATGTCTTTGGCGCTTCTTCTCCTTTTAATACGACATACGCCGTTTTTGCCTTTGCTTCTAACGTAATGGCGCCGTCTGATACGGCAATGCTTTTGCCTGCGCTGCGTCCCTGGTCGGAAAGTTCATAGACCATAACGTTTGAAAGATTTTTCCATCCGTCTAATAATGTCCATGTCGTGTTTCCGCCGTCATAGTTCCAGTGATACAGCTTCTCTGCTTTTGTATCGCTGTCCTCCCACGGAAGAAGGTACGCGCCGTCCCGAAGAATCTCCGTGTTATTTAACGTAATGGTTCTCTCTATTATGTTGTCCTGCCGCTGAACGGGATTTCTGGTAACAACGACCGTTTCGCTTCCGTCCTCGCTCTTTAACGTAATTTCTTTTTCAATATTTCCGGACGGGGACGTATCGGAGCCCACGCCTGAATAATTCACCCATTTTGTAATCAGATAGTGCTGCAGGAATTTCGCGGGTAAATTCTCTGTGAAGGTGTTGGTAATATAGTCGTCAAAATTATCGTTGCTTCCCCAGCCTTCAAACCCATTCATATACATATGGCCAAGCAGCGGATTGTCGGCAGCGCCGCCAAATGCCGGATAATTCAAAACGAAAGAATCCTTCTGATGGTTTCTTAAAAACCGCATGACCTGAGAGTTATTTCCTTTACTGTTCTTATCTCCATAAGCGCCGTCAGTCGCCCAGTGCTGCCATGTGGAATCGTATTCTCCCGTTGTTCCAAACTCCGTCGAAAAACGCCAGCCCAGCGAATTGAACTGCTGCGCAATTTTTCTTGTTTCCCAGGAATTCTGATACCATACGTCCAGATAAATAAAGTCCATATTGGTTCCGTCCGCTATATTCTGCGCCACGGTTCTCTCGATCGTCGCCGCATCCGCAACCACTTCTTTGTCGCCGCCCTGGCCTGCAACGCCGGGCCATTTATTCGCATACAGCGACGTGCCGTTGATCCGGTCGTACAGCTGCAGAATACGTTTATAACGAAGTCCCGTACCCAGATCCTTCAATTTATTCAAGACATATGCCTGATCCATCCAGTTCCAGCCGGTTGATCCGGGACCGAGAATGATATCGTCGGAAAATGACTGTGCTTCCGGATACGCTTCCTGTGCGTTGACATGGATGCCCACCTCGGTATGATACTGATGGGCAATCTCAATTAATTTGCGGAACTCCGCTTCTCCGCCAAGTTTTTCCGCGATATCGCCGTATTCGGAATTTGCGGAATCATGCCCTTCATTTCCGTATCCTTTATGCATAATCGCCTGCTTTAAACCGTCGGTCGCCAGGTACACTTTCTTGATATTATCCGCGCTCATCAAAAACGGATTTGTCGCCTCGCCGCCAAGGTTCATCACCACGCGGTAATTTACCAGCTCGGGAACATCCTCCGAACCGTAAGGATTATTCATAATATCCCGGTAAGCGATCGCTCCATCCTGCCAGTCTGCCGTGCCGTCGTCATTTAAATCCGGTGCGAAGCAGACTTTTGCACATGGCAGTTCGCTGACCGGCGTATGCTCGTAAGTGGCCGACTCATCGGCATCGCCGTATTCATAATACCATAAGTTGCTGGTCAAAGATATGGAATTTGCCCCGTTGTTCCTCGTGACTCTCAGATCGCCCCTGGCCTCGGAATTGCTCCATAATCCGGCGCTTAATCCGTTTCCTGATACAAATCCATACACATAACTTCCGCTGTTATTCGGCTGAAAGCCCCCGCCGCTTGCAAATGTAATCTCACGGTCGCCGGTGCTGTCGACACTTCCTGAATTTACCGCTCCCATAAACTGCGCGCTACTCTGCGTACCCTCAATTGTAATCAGGTTCAGATTCGGAACTTCGATCGTACCGATCTTGGCGCATCCGTCTTTCTTTTCGATTTTAGTAATCTTCCATATCAGATCGTTTTCACTGACACTGACCGTTACTTCCATATCCAGAAGAATCTTGCTTGCACTGTTCTCAATGCCGAGACGATATACCGCAGAATCTTCTTTTTTGTCAAATCCCTGCAGCGTCGGCTGTACAGCAACGCCGTTGATTTTGATCGTATTGATTTCATTCGTCTGTCCCAGAAATTTTTTTCCTGCGGCAGAACCGGTTTTCATCTCATATTCCATAACTCTTGGGAAGGATTTGTCGATCGCGGCTTTCAATTCCTGCGATTCGATAAACGTGTCATAATCAGACGCCTGTTTTAACTGAAGCTGCATATCCTCTACCGTCAGATCGGCGTCTGCAACCGTAACAGACTTCGTCATCGGTTCATACCCTTCCATAGACGCCGCAAGCTCATAAGTTCCGTTTTCAATTCCGGTAAATGCGTACGTTCCCTGTGCGTCTGCCGTCGCGGTCTTGCCGGCAAGCCTTACCGTCGCGCCTTCGGCAGCCGTCCCGTCTTCTTTTTTCACTTTTCCGGTTACGTCATACGCTTTCACGACTTTATCTTCTATAACAGAACCAAGGTCCGAAAGCAAAAAGCTCCATCCGCTCTCATACGTTGTATCTCCGCATATCACGTCGCGAAACATAAACTCTGTCGGCACATCATTTAAGTTTCCGGCCCGAAACCCAAATCTTCCCTGCCCATTGACCGCTTCGGCAAGCTCCTTCAGAGCGGGAACGCTGCCCGTGAATTTATACTCATTGGTTCCCTCTACAACGGTCACGCCCAGCACTTCATTCGCAAGAGAAATCGTGACCGCATATTCTTTATTTTGTTCCAAAACCGGAGCCGACGGCGAAAATTCCAGTTTCGGATACGATTCCGCGTTGCCGTTTTTATACTGGTAATACCAGCCGGTAGTATTGTCATATCCTATATAAAGCCAGTGCGTAGTATCCCGATAGGTATAAAACATACCGAATCTTGCATTCTCCGCCGGCTTATCATTGGTAAAGCGAATTTTCGCACTGACCGAGCCGTTTACCGGCATCTTCGCATTGTTTAATAAAACAGCTGCGGGAGTTTTGGACGCATCCTCATAATCATGACTGTTCCCGTTGCCTGTTCCCGCTTTTACATATTTCCAGGTTGTTTCTCCTTCCGCTGCATTTACCTGCATCGCAGGCCACTCGGACAGCATCGGCAGACATGCCAGCACAAACGCCAGGATACAGCTCAGCAGCCTTTTGAATCTACGGTTTCCCATACTTTACATACCTCCTTAAACAAGTTTGTTTTCTTAAAACTTTTCCGTATACAGCAAACGATATCTTCTGTCGAATATCTTGTGATCTGCCTCCTTCCTCTACCTAAATCTTTCTTGGGGCATTTACAAAATGCCGTCAACAGTATCCATAATAATAAATGTATTTTATCAAAATTTTACAGAAAAGTAAACCGATGAACCATATATATTAGACATTTTGCGCTATGAACGCAGCAAAAAGCGGATGCTGTTTCAGTCATCCTGAAATTACAGCATCCGCTTTCGGAAAATGATGTCTTATTTCACTTTTACTTTTTTATTTCCCGCTTTTTTGATCTGGCTGATCAAGTTCTTCTTTAACTTTGCAGTTTTCATTTTCTTCGACAGCGTCACTTTCAATTTTGTGCTTGTGCCTTTCAGCGCCCCTTTGCCGAAACTGCTCAATGTCTTTGAAGCAATCTTCATGGTCTTGAGCTTTTTGCAGCCGTTAAAACTGTTTTTCCCGATTTTCGCCACATTGGCGCCAATCTTTACGGTCTGCAGCTTCTTATACCCCTTAAACGCTTTTGCGCTGACCTCGGTTACTTTGCATTCTATTCTGTTTATCGTAACGGTATTCGGAATCGTAAGGGTTTTTCTCGTCTTATTTCCGTTTCCTTTCACTGCCGTTACCGTTTTTTTGCCTGCATCCGTGACTTTGTAAAGAACAGAATCCACAATTACGGTATCTCCTTTTGCAAGCGTCACTTTCACCAATGCTGCCTGCGCCCGCTTGAGCGCGTCCGTCAGTTTTGTTAATACCGCGGCATCTTTGGAATTTTTGCCTGCCTCTGCGGCATTGTATGCGTCAATAAATGCCTTCCAGCTCGCATCCGTGTAATCCTTTTGTCCTGCGCCTTTTACGGAAGCTGCCGCAGTCAGCGCTTTTTGAAGGTTTTCACTTGCCGCCTTAACGTCCGGATCTTCGCCGCCCGGAGGATTGGGTCCCGGCTCCGACGGTTTTAATTTATCCACTTCTTCCTGTGCTTTTGAAACGTTTACTGCAGCTGTTATGATCTTCTGATCCATTTCTGCAATTTTGTCTTCTACGACCTTTAACGCCGCTTTTGCCGCGTTTACTTTCTCCAGTTTCACAGCTTTATCGGCTTCAGGCGCCTGCGCCCATTCTGTGATCGCAAGCTCTACGGCAGCTTCTTCTTTATTCTTTTCTGCCTGATATTTGGAAAGCTCTGCCTGAAGTTTTTCTACTTCTTTCTCTTTTGCCGCAAGATCTGCCTGTGCTTTTTCCAAAGCTCCCTGCGCGTCAAGAACCGCCTTATTTGCGTCTTCCAGCGCCTTATTTGCCGCATCCAAACGATCCTTTGCGGTCGCTAATGCGCTTTCTGCTTTTGATACTTCCTGCTGTTTTTCATTCAAAATATCGGCTGCCGCGGATTCCTCAACCGTTACGGCGCACACTGCCGTAAGCTCCGGATCTTCTTTCATCGCAGCCGTGATCGTTGCACTTCCTTTCCCGACTGCAGTCAGATATCCGTTCTCGTCAACGGTTACGACCGTATCGTCCGAAGACGTCCATGTCACATCCTGAAGCGTATTCAGCCTGCGGCTGTCTCCCACGCCTTTTAACGTCACTTTGGCTGCATCCAGCTGTACGGATGTTACAACCAGGTTATCCAGAATAAAATCGGTCTGTCCAAAGCTGTATTCCACACCGTTTTGCTGTGTAAAAGCGTTGCTGAACAGCCCAAACCACATCTGTCCGCTCGCAGAGCCGGTCACGGTAAATTCATAATGCTCCGTCGTCGATTTCTGTCCTTTGGCAGGAGCCGCCGTTTTGGCAAGGTATTCAGGTGACTGCCAGACATACTTACTGTCTTCTCCGTTTCCCACTACAATAAAATACATATCTTCGTGGCCCGCCTGATAATCGAAGCTCACTTTATAGTTTACGCCCGGTTCAAAATGCAGATTCTGCGGTATCGTCCGGTAGATTAATCCCTGGTTATTCCCGTGATGTTTTAAAGACCACTTTCCGCCGATCACATCGTCCAGAATCATATTCCCCCAGCCTGACTGGGTATATGGAGCGTGCAGCTCGGATAAATGCGTCACCTGATCATCCACGCCCTGCGCCGGTCCCATAACAAACGGGTAAAGCCCCTGTACTACCGATTCAAAATTCTGCGTAAAGCTTCCGTCTTCCTGGAAGTTGCCCAATGTTTTCTCCACAATACGAATGTCGTCGAAATATGTAACGCCCGCGCCCTGTTCCCGACGCAGCGTCAAAACTGCCTTGCTGCTCACCGGCGTAAAGGACACCAGCATTACCTGCATCTTACTGTTGGCAAGGCCCGCATTATTGTGCGCATCACAACGAACCCAGTTTTTCTCCAGAGATTTCAGCGTATAATTGGATACGTCCCTGATTCCGCCTTTGACGTCAATCCATGCTTTTGCGTCGCTCTGGTTATCTACATATACCGCCGCCACATACTCGGTTCCGGCTTTTAATCCTGTAATATTTGTCGTGACTGCCAGCTCTTTTTGTTCGCTTCCCATAGACAAATATTTATTTCCGGTCGTCATGCGGACTACGTTCACGCCGTCATCCTGCACATCTCCGGACCATACGCCTGCATTCAGTTTACTTCCGTCTCCCGTACCTGTATAGCTGTTGAATCCGGTATCCGTTACATGTGCGTGGCTGCTCCATTCTTTCACCGTTTTCGGCGCTTCGTCGCCTTTTAACACAACATACGGCGTATTCGCTTCCGCTGTCAGGCTGATTTTTCCGCCTGTAACGGCAACGGTCTGTTTCTCCGTCCGTCCCGTATCCGTCAGCTTGTATACGACTACGTTGTTCAGGTTTGCCCAGCCAGGCAGCAGCTCCCATTCGGTCACGCCGCCTTCGTAGTTGTAATGGTACAGTTTTTCCGCCTTTGTATCTGCGTCCGTCCAGGGAATCAGATATTTCACGTCGTCTAAGACCTTCTTGCCGTTTAATGTAATCGTACGCTCAATATAATTGTCATTTCTCTGCGTTTCATTTCTCGTTACGACTACGGTGTCTTTTCCGTCTTTGCTTTTTAAGGTAATCTGTTTTTCATGGTTTCCTACCGGAGATTCGCCCTTATTGTAGTTTTCCCATTTATAAACAAGATAATGCTGTAAGAATTTCGTCGGCAGATTTTCTGCGAACGTCGCCGTCATATAGGTATTGAAATTATTGTTAGAACCCCAGCCTTCAAAACCGCTTAACGTAAATCCTCCCAGAAGAGGATTATCCGCCGTCCCTTTAAATTCAGGATAATTCAACACAAAGGAATCCTTCTGGTGATTTCGGATAAACCGGGCAATATCGCTGTTTACGCCTTTCATCGTGGAACCGCCGTAATGACCTTCCGTCGCCCAGTGCTGCCATGTCGAGTCATACTCGCCTTCGTTTCCGAACTCTGTAGAAAATCTCCAGCCCAGGCTGTTAAACTGCTGCGCAATCTTACGCGTCTCCCAGGAATCTCCATACCACACGTCCAGATACATAAAATCCAGGTTTGTATCCGTCGTCGTCTTCTTTTCGGCTACCGTCGCCGCAATCGTGGCTGCATCCGCCACCGTTTCGTCTTCGCCTTCTCCGACAACGCCCGGCCACGGATTCGCGTACAGAGACGTATCGTTCAGCTGGTCATACAGCTGCAGCAGACGTTTGTAGCGAAGCCCGCTTCCCAGATCATACGGACGGTTAATGGTAAGAGACTGATCGAGCCAGCCCCATCCTTTCGACCCCGGTCCATTGATCAGTTTATCGTTAAAACTCTGTGCTTCCGGATACGCTTCCTGTGCATTGATATGAATGCCCGTCTGCGTATGGTACTTATGGGCAATCGTATTCAACTGTTTTAATTCTTCCGCTCCGCCCAGGCGCTCCGCAATGTTGCCGTATTCCGAGTTTGCGGAATCATGGCCTTCGCTTCCGTATCCTTTCATCATGACTGCCTGCGGCAGGCCGTCGGTTGCCAGATATACTTTTTTGATATTATCCGCCACTTTTAAATACGGATTTGTCGCCTGGCTGCTGAAGTTCATGGAAATACGATAATTTACAAGGTCTTTTGTATTTTCCCAGCCCAAGGGATTATTCATAATATCACGGTATGCAATTGCGCCGTCCTGCCAGTCCGATACGCCGTCCCCGTTTTCGTCTCCGGCAAAGCAGATTTTCATGCTCGGCAGTTCGCTTACCGGCGTATATTTATAATCTTCGCTGTCATAATCTGCATCCGTCGCCAAATCACCGTACTCATAGTACCATACGGAACTGGTCAAAGCCATACTGTCCGCACCGTTGTTTCTGGTGATCCTCTGGTCTCCCGCCGCTTCGGAGTTACTCCATGCGCCTGCGGTAATGCCGTTCGCCGTCAGGAATGCATACGCAAATCCCGTAGAATAGTCGGAAGCAAAATCTTCCCCGAACGTCATCTCTTCATCGCCGCTCGCATTGACGTCGCCCGTAATCGTCGCTCCCGCAAATTTGGCATTTTGATGTACGTCCAAAATCGTAACCGGATTCAGTTCCGGCACTTCGATGGTATTGATCTTTGCCGTGCAGCCGGCATTCTTTTTGATCTCCGTCACTTCCCAGGTCAAGTCGTTTTCCTTCACGGAAATCTTAACCGTCATGTTTATATCAATGCCGTCGTCTGCGGACTGCAGCGTCATGGGATACAGCGCGTGATCGGCGTTAACCTGTACGTTTCCCATAACCGGTGTAAGTTCTGTTCCGTTTATCTTTATGGTAGAAAGCTCTTCTTCCTGTCCCATAAATTCTTTTTCACTCCCGTTCACCGTCACTTTGCACTGATAGACCTGCGGGAATGTTTTGCTGACAGCTGCTTTTATGCTGTCCTTTTGAATCCAGTTGGTATATCCCGCCGTTGACCTGGCCGTAAGCGTAACGTCCTCCAGCGTCTGTTCGGAATCGATCACAACGCCTGATCGCTTGCTCGGCCTGTAGCCGGCTGCAGATACCGACATATCATGGGTTCCTTCCTCTACGCCGAACGAAAAATTTCCGGACGCATCCGTCTCGCCCCTGTCATAACCGATCCGCACGATTGCATTCGGGATTGTCTCACCGGCCTCATTTCTGACGGTTCCGCTTACGGTATGTATCGGCGTCGGATCTGCCACGCCGCATCCCTGTCCGTCGCGGTCTACCAGAAATTCCCAGTCGTTCGACAACGCTTCCGTGCCCAGCATCGCGTCCGTAAACCGGTACGCCATCTGAAGTTCCGAACGGAAACCAAATTTTCCGTTACCGTTTGCTTTCTCGGTCAGATCCATGACTTCCTGTTTGTTCATGGCTTTTCTGACGTTATTGACGCTGACCGTCAGCGCTTCGCGGCTGGACGATACGGTAATTTTCATCCGTTTGCCGACTTCCGGCTTCGGAAGCCCCGGGATCGAAGGATATGCGCTCTTTCCGTTTACCTTATATTCATAATACCAGTTTCCTCCCTTCCCCGTTTCATATCCCACATACAGCCAGTTGTCTTGATCCAGGTATGTATAGAAAAATCCGAACTTGTTGAGCACGTTCGTCGGTTCAAATGTCACGCTGAACGAACCGTCTTTTGGCATTCTTTTATTCGAATGCACAAGCACAGCCGGAGCAAGCTGCCCCGGATTTTCATACTCATGTCCCCCTCCGTTACCGCTTCCTCCGTGCGCCTCATACCAGATCTTGCTGGACGCCGCCTGTACCTGCGTCGCCGGAACGGACGATAAAACAGGCGCCGACGCCAGCACAAACGCCAGCAGATAGCCGAGCGCCCTTTTCAAACTACGTTTCCCCATAATCAAGTTTCCTCCCTTTTTACTGTTTTTGCAGCCTGCCGTCACAGGATGCAGCATCTGATTATGTGTATCCTATAAAATTTTTACTCTTTTTATTATACGGTCAACTTTTTAGTTTGTCAATTCTTCTCATTCTATTAAAATATCGCTTTGAAATTCCGGCAGATTGCACAACCCCAGGCATTGCCGCAGCGCCGGGCGCCGTTACCCGATCACTCCGCGCTCTATGTATCCCGCCAGTTCTTCGGCAAAGTAGCTGATGTAAATATCGGCTCCCGCCCGATAGGCACACGCTGCCATTTCACACACAACCGGCGCTTCTTCTATGTATCCCGCCGCTGACGCGGCCTTTACCATCGCATATTCGCCGCTGACACTGTACGCCGCTGCCGGCAGACGCACCGCTTCTTTGATTTCCCGGATCAGATCGCCGTACGCCATCGCCGGTTTTACCATAACGATATCCGCTCCCTCCGCAGCGTCCAAAAGCGCTTCTTTGACCGCTTCTCTGCGGTTGTGGTAATCCATCTGGTAGGACTTTCGGTCCCCGAATGACGGCGCGCTTTTTGCCGCCTCACGAAACGGACCGTAAAAGGAAGACGCAAATTTTGCGGAATACGCCATAATCGGAGTATGAAGAAATCCCTCCGCATCCAGCGTACGGCGAATCGCCGCCACGCGTCCGTCCATCATATCGGACGGCGCCACCATGTCCGCTCCTGCCTGAACCTGCGATACGGCAGTCCTGGCCAGATATTCCAGCGTCCTGTCATTGTCCACGCCTTCTTTGCAAAGCACGCCGCAATGCCCGTGGGATGTATATTCGCACATGCATACGTCTCCGATCAGATACATGCCGGGGAACTCTTTTTTCGCCCGTTCAAATGCCCGCTGCACAACGCCGTCTTGGGCATATGCCATACTTCCCATTGCATCCTTGTGCTTCGGTATCCCAAAAAACAGCACGGAAGAAACTCCCGCGCGCAAAAGTGATTCCAATTTTTCTCCCATCCGGTCCGCACTGTACCGGTACTGCCCCGGCATAGCGGAAATTTCTTGTTTGATATTTTCTCCTTCCACGATAAACATGGGGTAGATCAAAGAAGACTTGTCCATCCGCGTCTCCCGGACCATCTTCCGCAGTCCCGGATGCATGCGGAGCCTTCTGGGTCGTTCTAATAGATTCATATTCCGTTTTCTTCTCCTTTTTGCAAAATCTCCATCATCTGCGCAATGCGCTGCTCATAGGTATGATGCGCGCGGACCTTTCGGTATCCGTTTTCTGCAATCTGCCTGCGCGCATCCTCATGCTTTAGATAATATCCGCAGAGTTCTGTCAGTTCGTCGATGCTTTCAAAACAGACAAGGTCTTCTCTGTGTTTAAAATAATACGGAATTTCCGCCTGAAAATTCGTCATCAGAAATCCCCCGCTTCCCAGCACATCCCAGATCCGAAGGGGCAGTCCGCTTTTGATGTTCGGAATCGTAAAGTTTAAGTTGATCTTTGATGCCGCAAACACTTTGGGCATTTCGCTCCAATAGTCCAGTGAACCGCCGTAGCGCACGCGCAGCAGATCTCTCGTATCGCTGTTGCTGTAAATGGAAACGCGGTAACGCTTGGAAAGCTCCGTTAACGCGCGGCGGCGTTGCTGTTCTGCCGTCTTAAAACCGAGCACCGTCGTTGCAAAGATCAATCCAAGATCCGAAAAAGAATCTTTGGATTTTTCCAGTTTGAAATACCGCTCTAACTGTTCCAGCACCGGAACCGTCAGCATTTCCTCTAAAATATTGCCGCCGTTTACACACTGCTGCGCCCAGATTGCCGCGTCAAAATATCCGCGCAGATATTCCGGCAGTTCCGGGCGCATTCTGTCGTAACTGTTGCGCTCATATAAACTCCCGACAAACGCAATGTCGTTTTCATACGCAAACAGATCGCTGCAGTTGTTTAACAGATACCCGACCCGTTCCGTATTGACCGCCAAGGGCAGATACCAGATATGCTCCACGCCCATTCCCTGAAATTCCAGGCAGTTTGTCTTGTCAAACGTAAAAAAATAATTGCACGGGTGAAATACATTTTGATGATACATGCTGATCAGGGGATTGTCGCAGGTCCAGACTACATAGGGGATTCCTTCTCTGGCACAGACGCCTGTGATCAGCGCAAAATAATTGACGGTAAATACCATACCGCACGATTCCTTCCGGATCACCTGCGCCAGTTTCTCTTCAAATTCCGGATCTTCATCGTAGTTTGAAAGATCCTGCTCCAGTGTGACATATTCATACCCCAGATTGGTAAACGCCTCACAGATATCGGCATAATTGTACGCTTTCCATTGATAAACTAAAATCCGCATATGCTCTTTTCTCCATTGATGTATTCTGTCTCTATTATACCCTGAAACAGACGCGATGCAAGCACAGGATGCGAAAAAGTCATCTGCCGATTCCCTCAAATCCAAAATAACGCACGGCATTATCATAACAAATCCCGCAGACAATGGCCTGCAGCGCCTTCTCATCCGCCGGATATTCCCCGCGTTCCACCCAGCCGCCGATCAAATTACATAAAACCCTGCGGAAATATTCGTGCCTGGCATAAGATAAGAAGCTTCTCGAATCCGTCAGCATTCCGATAAAATTCCCCAAAAGTCCCAGATTTGCCAATGAAGTCAGCTGTTCTTCCATCCCCTTTTTATGATCGTTAAACCACCAGGCGCTTCCCTGCTGGATTTTTCCGACGGCCGACGCATCCTGAAAACATCCGATCAGCGTGCCGACGACGGCGTTGTCATTCGGATTCAGCGAATATAATATAGTCCGCGGCAGCTGTCCCGTCTCATGCAGCGCATTCAAAAAATCCGCCAGCTCCTGCAGCGGGGCGCCGCCGCCGATACAGTCAAAGCCGCTGTCCGGTCCCAATCTGCGGTATGCCGTCTGGTTATTGTCTCGCCTGCACCCGTAGTGAAGCTGCATCGCCCACCCTCTCGCATGGTATTCCCTGCCCAGGGCAAGCAGAACCGCCGTCTGAAACTGCAGGATTTCCGTTTGCTTTGGAATGCTCCCCGAGAGCCTTTTCGCAAAAATGGCTTCGATTTCCTGCTCCATGGCAGGGCGGTACATAACAGATTCCAGCCCGTGATCCGAAATCACACAGCCTGCGGCGGCAAATGCGTCCATCCTGCCGTGCAGCGCGGAAAGCAGCGCCTGGTAGGAATTGACTTTAACGCCCGATGCTGTGCCCAGCTGTTCCAGGTAATCCAGATAATCCGGTTTTCCGATCTGCAGTGCGCGGTCGGGGCGAAACGTCGGCAGCACCTTCACCGGAAAACTTTTATCTTCCGCAATCTTTTTATGCCAGATCATTGAATCCGCCGGATCATCCGTCGTACAAAGCAGCGTTACATGAGATGCGCGAATCAGTCCCCGCGCAGACATTTCATCCTGCCGCAGCTTTTGATTGCAGAGCTCCCATACCGCCTTTGCGTTTTCTTCCTTTAAATGACCCGTAAAACAGAAATAACGCCTCAGTTCCAGATGGCTCCAATGATACAGGGGGTTTCCGATCGCCTTCTCAAGCGTCCCTGCCCATGCCTTAAATTTTTCAAAATCCGGCATATCTCCCGTAATATAGGCTTCCTCTATCCCGTTTGACCGCATCTGGCGCCATTTATAATGATCTCCTCCCAGCCAGATCTGCGTGATCGTTTCAAATTTTTTATCTTCCGCAATCTCCTTTGCACTGATATGGCAATGGTAATCCAGAATCGGCATGTGCTCTGCATACGTATGATATAATTTCTCCGCCCATCTTGTTGTCAGGAGAAAGTCCCTGCCCATAAATTCTTTCATTTACAAAAAGACCTCCTTGGCATTTATCGTTTACTTCTAATATCTGCCAAGAAAAGCGTCTTATTGCATGGAAACTTATGGAATAAAATCTTTAAGCGTTCCAAACGTATACCCCAGGTCCTCCCATTTCGTCAGAAGTTCATCCAAAATTTCCCCATTTGTTTTTGACGTCGCATGCAGCAGCACGACGGCGCCCGGGTGGATTCTCGGTAAAAGCTTACTGTAAGCTTCTTCTGCCGACGGCTGGTCGTCTTCGTACCAGTCCACATAGGCAAGGCTCCAGAAAAACGTACGGTACCCCAGCTGTTTTGCCATGCTGAGATTTTCCGTGTTAAACTTTCCCTGCGGCGGACGGTAGAGTTTTATCATCTCTTCTCCGGTGATCTCTTTGTATAAATGCTCCACATCCTCGATCTCTTTCCGAAACGAATCGAGATCGCCGATTTTCGACATATCCGGATGATGATACGTATGATTTCCTACCAGATGCCCTTCTTTCTGCATCCGCTTTACAATTTCCGGCGCGGTTTCCAGAAAATTTCCGACCACGAAAAACGTTCCCGTCGCATTGTGTTTTTTCAAGGCGTCCATGATCTTTTCGGAATTGCCGTTCTCATATCCGCAGTCAAACGTTAAGTAAATCGTCTTTTTTTCCGTATCCCCGACGTAAAACGCATCGTACTCCGCCAATTCTTCTGAGCTGACATTTCCGGTCGGAACTTCTCCTTCCGTCCCAAATCCAAGCCCCCAGTTTTCCGTCGATTTCTGCATAAACCGGGAGCTGCTAAAAACATCTACGATTTTAGCAGCTCCTGCGCCTGCTCCATACATAAACAGAAAAAGTACCGCAAGAAACAGTGTCTTCTTATATTTCATATGCACCATTCCCGTTTCTTTTTTTCTATTCTATGAGCCGGTTTTTATTTTATTCCCGTCCGCTCCAGCAGTACGTGCACAATTTACATTTATCTATGCCGACCGCATCCGTCATATCGTCCAGACGATTAAATCTCAGAGAGGTAAAATTCAGTTCTCTGCGGATTTCCTCTACCATCCGTGCATATTTTTCGGATTCCGGGTCCGCGTACTCCTGCAGGATTTCATCGGTTACACTGCCGCCTTCCAGCCGGTCGATGACCCTGCGCGTAATCAGGTCCATCTCCGATGTGGACCGCGAAAAATTCAGGTATTTGCATCCGAACAAAAGCGGAGGGCACGACGGACGGATATGCACCTCTTTTGCCCCGCTTTCATACAAAAACTCGGTCGTCTCACGCAGCTGCGTCCCCCGGACGATCGAATCGTCGATCAAAAGCAGTCTCTTGTCCCGGATCAGATCTTCCACCGCCAAAAGCTTCATCTTTGCGATCAGATTCCGCTGGCTTTGAATCGTCGGCATAAAAGAACGCGGCCAGGTAGGCGTATACTTGATAAACGGCCGGGAAAACGGAATGCCCGATTCATTGGCGTACCCGATCGCATGCGCCGTCCCCGAATCCGGTACGCCCGCCACGATATCCGGCTGCACATTGTCCCGTTTCGCCATTTTACGGCCGCATTCATAACGCATCTGTTCGACGCTCATTCCTTCGTATGCGCTGGACGGATATCCGTAATATACCCATAAAAACGTACAAATCTTCATATCCTTACCGGGCTGTGCCAGAGTTTTACACTCTTTTTCCGTGATCACGGCAATCTCTCCCGGTCCCAGTTCCTTATAGTCTTTATAGCCGAGATTCTTATATGCAAAATTTTCAAATGAGAAACAAAACGCGCCCTCTTTCTTCCCGACAACCACCGGCGTACGCCCATAGCGGTCCCTTGCCGCATAAATCCCACGCTCATTCATCAGAAGAATGGATACGGAACCGTCTACCGACTCCAGTGCAAACCGGATCCCGTCGATTAAATTTTCCCTCTGGTTGATCAGGGACGCGATCAATTCGGTTGCATTGATATCGCCGCCGCTCATCTCCAGAAAATGAGAATGCCCGTTTTCAAACAGCATCCGGGACAGCTCGTCCATATTGTTGATCTTGCTTACGGTTGTGATCGCATAAGTTCCATGGTGGGAACGAACCAGCAGAGGCTGCGGTTCATAATCCGAAATACAGCCGATTCCCATTCTTCCGGACATCTCCTGGACGTCTTTATCAAATTTGGTCCGAAACGGCGCATTTTCAATATTGTGGATTGCACGGTCAAAACCGCCTTCCCCATACACGACCATGCCGCCTCGCTTCGTCCCAAGATGCGAATGGTAATCAATTCCGAAAAACAGATCAAATACGCAGTCCTCTGCGGCTGCAACTCCAAAAAATCCTCCCATATATTAGCCTCATTTCTTTCTATCCATGCCTGTGGGATCCCGCGGGTATCCCCGTTGTAACTTCATGATTATAATAATCGTTCATCGGAAAAATGTAAACCTATATTATAAAAAAAGAATCCTGACAAACAGGATTCTTCTTTTACTCTTCCTCGTGAATGGCATTCACCGGACACCCTTCGATACATGTTTTCACGGATTCTTGATTCGCATCCGTGGTTTCAGCAGTGGCAACAGCCTTGCCGTCATCGTCGATCTGGAACACATCCGGCTCCGTAGAAGCGCACAGGCCGCAGCCGATACAGGTATCTTTATCTACAACTGCATGCATAAGATCCCCTCCTTTTTCTGGTTTCTCCACCATTGTTCCCAAAAAAGGAAATCTTATACCGTTACGCTTTTTTCATCGCCCGGAATAAGGAACCGAATTTCGGCTTTGTGCCATAGAGCAGAACGCCCGCGCGGTAAATCTTGGCGGAAACGACGCCGACCGCCGCAACGCTTAAAATCAGCACACCGATGGAAAGGACAATCTCGTAGACCGGCACCGTGCTCATTGCAATTCTCGTAAACATCGCCATCGGGGATACAAACGGCACATAAGAACAGATCCGCATGAGCAGGCTGTCGACACTGCCGTTTGACATAGCCATCATAACAATGATAAATCCCGCTACAAATAAAAGCGTAACCGGCATCACGGAAGTATTGATATCCTCAACTTTTGACGCCGTAGAACCGATCGCGCCAAACATAAACGCATAGATAAAAAATCCCAACACAAAGAATATCAGCATATAAACCAGAAGTTCCAGCGGCATGTCAAAAATAGAAGCGATAATCTGGTTGCCCTCCCACTGCTGCTGATTGATATTATAGAATAAAATCGCAGAGCCGAAGACTGTCAGAAGCTGCAAAAATCCTGCCAGACAGGATGCCAGCACTTTACCGAACATCATGCTGACGGGTTTCGCGCTGGTAATCAAAAGTTCCATGGCCCGGGAACTTTTTTCCGTCGCCACGTTTGTCGCAATCATCTGCCCGTAAAGCAAAATCACCAGATACAGCGCAAAAATCATAATATATGTGTAAAAGAAATTCTGAAGCTGGTCCTTTCCCAGGCTTTCCGTATCATGGCTGATCTCTACCGCAAGGACGCCTGCGGCCTCATCCGCCGACATGCCGCCGCTTACCATCGCATTCATGCTGTATGCATTCCGAAGTACGGAATCTGCAATTTCCGCGTTCCTGTCATATAACGAAAGATTGTTTACATAATAAGTATACGAAGTGGGCCCGTCGATCACAAACGCACATTCCGCATCGCCGGACGTTACTTTCTTTTTCACGTCCTCTAGGCCGTCTTCTGTCAGGCAGACTTCATAGCCTGCAAATGCCTCCTGAAACTGAGGCTCGATAAAACTGCCGAATTCCGCGTCTTTTACCGAAAGAAGCAGCATACCGGACACTTCTGTTTCTCCCTCCGAATCGGAATCGCCGCCGGTAAAACTGTCGGCAAATTTCGGAAAAAACATCACAACCGCGATCGCCGCAACCAAGAATACGGTAACGCCCACAAAGATCTTGTTTTTCAGATAATTGTTTAATTCAAATTTGAATATTGTTCCAAACTGTTTCATTCTCCTGCCTCCTCATTCCGGTCCTTTGTGTATTCCACAAAAATATCGTTCAATGACGGTTCAAATACTTTTACCTCATCGATATCATACGTTTCCGTCAAATGCTTCATCATATTCTGTTTCTCATCCGCAGAAGATAATTTCAGCAACAGCCCGCCGCCTTCTTTCCGCGTACAGCAGGAAGCAAAATCGCTTAAAATTTTATCGGCTTCCTCTGAACGTACGACGAGTTTATCTCTTACATAATTATGTTTAATCTCCTGAATATCTCCGCGCAATACGACGGATCCCCCGTTTAAAATAGAGATACTGTCGCAGAATTCTTCAATATAATTCATCTGATGGCTGGAAAAGAGAACAATCTTGCCTTTTTGTATCTCTTCTTTTACCACGTCTTTTAACAGCATGGCGTTGACCGGATCCAATCCGGAAAACGGCTCATCTAAAATAACGATCTGCGGATTATGGGCAAGCGCCGTCACAAGCTGGATCTTCTGCTGATTTCCTTTGGAAAGCGTATCCAAACGCTTTCCTCTGTGTTCCTCCATGCCAAGACGTCCCAGCCAGTAATCCACGGATTTTACGGCATCCTGCTGCTTCATTCCGTGCAGCCTGGCAAAATACACCAGCTGATCGATAATTTTCTTTTTCGGATATAATCCGCGTTCCTCAGGCAGATAGCCGATGGAAACCTCCCTGGCGCGAATCGGTGTTCCGTCAATAAAAATTTCTCCGCCGTCTGCGCCAAATACATCCATCAGAATCCGTATCGTCGTCGTTTTTCCCGCGCCGTTTCTTCCCAGCAGCCCAAACGCCCTGCCGCTGTCCGCCGAAAAAGAAATCCCTTTTAATACTTCTTTTTCTCCAAAACTCTTTGTAATATTTTTTAATTCCAGTCTCATACTTCCTCCATTGCCGATTCCCGTTGATTGTTATGTTTCCAAAACAGCAAAAGCAAGATTGCGGCCAGCAGAACGACCGTTACCGCAATGCCTCCTTCTAAGCCAAACTCCCCGCCATGAAATATCTCCCTGCCGTCTGCCGCAGCAGCAGAAAATATGCTGCAGGAAGTTTTCATGCCGCTGACATTCCCTCCGTACACATTACCCTGAACCAGGTTCCAGACCGAATGCACGGCGCCCACGAGCCAGATATTTTCCGTCCGGATAAAACAGATCGATGCAAAAATACCAAATAAAATCAGATTGGCGACTGCAAGCGGGGAAATACCCGGATTCAGCAGATGCAGCGCCGCAAAAGCACACGAATTGAACAGCACTGCAGCCGACATCGGATATCTGCGCCCGACCGATACCAGAAAGTATCCCCGGCAAAGCACTTCCTCCGCCATTCCCTGAACCATATAACCTGCCATAAACAGTAAAAAAACTGCCGGAGAAACCCCCTTTGGCGCATAAGAAAACGATAAGGATCCCGTCAGTACGCAAATGCCTGCCGCCGCCGAAAACATCGCAAATCCCAGGCATACGCCCTTTGCATATTCTTTCGCAAACCCCCGCCGTACAAATCCGAGGGAAGAAAGCGTTCTTTTCTGGATCAGCCGGCAGAATAAAAAAACGATTCCGATCATAGCCGCCGTTACAAACAGGGAAATCATCATATTCGTATCGGAATTTACGACACGGTTCACCGCTTCGTCGATACGCAAAATATCCCCGTTTTCCAAAGCATCCTGATAATCCGGATCCCGCAGGAGCAAACCCATCTGCACCGGAAGAGACAGTAAAATCTCTCCAAACGTACAGACAGCAAAGACCGCCAGAAAGATCAGAATTTCCAACGCCCAATGCAATCCCTTTTGCGACGCCTTCGCCTCCTCCACTGCCGGCGGGCAGTTCCATAACTTCTCCATAACGAACCTCCTCTCCCAAAACGTGTTTTATACGTTTAAACCGCATCTTCCTCCCTGGAACACGCTTGTAAAAACTATTTTGATGCCACGCCTGCGTTCACTTTACTATACCACAGTGTTTTAACGCGTACAACAATGCAAATCTTAAGAATTTATTATATTATTTCTTGAAATATGACGCAAAAAAAGGTCTCTTTTGCAAAGAAACCCTTTTTTCTTACACCTCTATAAACGATTCATCGGCAGCTCCGGCAGCGGCTGCAGTCGCCGCCGCAGGATGCCTTTCCTTTTTTCTTATCCCGGACTATGCTGCGGACGGCAAGGCCGACGCAGCACAATACGATCATTCCAACCGCACACGTTCCCATAGATTCCTCCTTCTGCCGCACATATGCGGCGTTGTTCTAATTCATTCCTGCTGCCTTTCTCCGATATGTTCCGTTTTCCTGATAAGGCCGAACCATCCGGTACAAAAATCCCGCAATCACGAGTATCGCTGCAACCGTTCCGATTCCGAAGGTTCCCGTCGTAACGAAAATTCCGATCTGATAGATACAAAAAGATACAAAATATGCCAGAGCTGTTTGATATCCGATCGCAAACCAGAACCATCTCCCGCTGTTCATCTCCCGTTTTATCGCTCCCATAGCCGCAAAGCAGGGTGCACAGAGAAGATTAAATACCAAAAACGAATACGCCGCGACTGCAGGCATGCTCGCTGCAAGCACGCTCCAGATTTCCGATCCGTCCTCCGCCACATTTGCATATCCAAACAGCACGCCGAATGTCGTCACTACGTTTTCTTTTGCAATCAGCCCGGTCATAGCCGCAACCGCCATTTTCCAGTCTCCCCAGCCAAGCGGAGCAAATACGGGAGCCGTGATACCGCCGATTGCAGCGAGGATACTCCTGTCAAGTTCTTCGGCTTCAAGCATTGCAAATCTTCCGTCCACCCAGCCGAATCCCTGTAAAAACCAGAGTGTGACGGCAGAAACCAGGATGATCGTTCCGGCTTTTCTGATAAACGACCACGCCCTCTCCCACATGCTCCGCAGGATATTTCCGGCCGTCGGCATATGATACGCCGGAAGCTCCATCACAAACGGCGCCGGATCGCCGGCAAAGAACTTCGTTTTCTTTAACAGGATGCCAGAACAGATCACGGCTGCAATTCCTACAAAAAACGCACTGAACGATATCCATCCCGAGTTTCCGAAAAATGCCCCTGCAATCAGCGCGATAATCGGCAGCTTTGCCCCGCAGGGAATAAACGAAGTCGTCAGGATCGTCATTTTACGATCCCTGTCGTTTTCAATCGTTCTGGAAGCCATAATACCCGGGACGCTGCAGCCCGTGCCGATCAGCATCGGGATAAAGGATTTTCCGGAAAGCCCGAATTTTCGGAACATACGGTCCATAATAAACGCAACGCGCGCCATGTATCCGCATCCTTCCAAAACGGCAAGGAATAAAAAGAGCACAAGCATCTGGGGCACAAACCCGAGCACGGATCCGACGCCGCCGATTATGCCGTCTAACACAAGCCCTTTGAGCCATTCTGCACAGCCGACCGCCGACAACGCGCTCTCTGCGATAACCGGAATTCCGGGAATCCATACGCCAAACAGGCTCCATCCCTCGCCGAATACCCCGTCGTTTGCCCAATTAGTTGCAAAATCCCCAACAGTCTGCACAGATACATAATACACCAAAAACATGACTGCCGCAAAGATCGGAAGCGCAAGGATCCGGTTTGTGACGATCCGGTCAATTTGATCCGATCTGCTCATTGTCTTCTTTTTATGTTTCGTACAGCATTCGCCGATCATGGCAGAAATAAATTCATACCGCTCATTGGCGATAATACTTTCCGTATCGTCGTCAAACGACTGTTCCAATTGTTCAATTTCCGCCGATACATCCGGTACTCCGTTCATCTGCGCTGCAATCTTATCGTCTTTTTCCAGAAGTTTAACCGCAAAAAAACGCTTTTGTTCTGTCGGAATTTCCGCGTTTATTTTCTCTTCTACCGCACGGATGACGTGTTCCGCTTCTTTTGAAAATGTATGAACCGGCGGCGCGGCTCCTTTTCTTTTCGCCAGAGAAACGGCTTTCTGCGCCGCTTGTTTAAGACCCTTTCCTTTTAACGCCGAAATCTCTACGACTTCACATCCAAGTCTGCTGCTTAATCGGTCCATATGAATCTGATCCTTATTTTTTTCCACGATATCCATCATGTTGACCGCCATAAGGACCGGAATCCCAAGCTCCAGAATCTGTGTAGACAAATACAAATTCCGTTCAAGATTCGTACCGTCTACAATATTTATAACTGCGTCGGGACGCTCCAGAATCAGATAATTCCTGGCAACAATCTCTTCCGGCGTATACGGGGACAAGGAATAGATCCCCGGCAGATCTACGACCGTTACGTCTTTGTTTCCTTTTAACTTTCCTTCCTTTTTTTCTACGGTAACGCCCGGCCAGTTCCCCACAAACTGGTTGGAACCCGTAAGGGCATTAAACAATGTTGTTT
>OFHM01000324.1_pt1 | contig 43221 bp, 30 predicted proteins | sample 1521311 | NCBI WGS metagenome assembly OFHM01 (sample SAMEA3504083, study PRJEB24116) | mouse gut metagenome | biome: mouse gut; feature: mouse-associated habitat; material: faeces | place: Denmark | collected 2011 | reverse complement strand
CAGGAGAACAGGGTCACCCCGGGGAATTTGATCAGCCCGTTGTTCAGGGAGGTGATGGACTCCATGTCCAGATGGTTGGTGGGCTCGTCAAACACAAGGCAGTTGGCGCCGCTGATCATCATCTTGGATAACAGACAGCGGACCTTCTCGCCTCCGGAGAGGATTTTTACCCTTTTGACGCCGTCTTCTCCGGCAAACAGCATACGGCCCAAAAATCCCCGTACATAGGTCACATCCTTCACGGGAGAGTAACCGGTGAGCCATTCCGCGATGGTTAAATCATTGTCGAATTCCGCCGTGCTGTCCTTGGGGAAATACGCCTGAGAGGTGGTGACGCCCCATTTGTAGCTTCCTTCATCCGGATCCAGCTCTCCCATGAGAATCTGGAACAGAGTGGTCTTGGCAAGCTCCTGGCCGCCGACGAAAGCGATCTTGTCGTCATGCCCCATGATAAAGGATACATCGTCCAAAACTTTTTCGCCGTTTATCGTTTTTGATAAATGCTCCACAGTGAGCACTTCGTTTCCGATTTCACGGTCCGGCCGGAAGTCAATATAGGGATATTTTCTGCTGGAAGGCTTCATGGTATCCAGCTCGATTTTCTCCAGGGCGCGTTTTCTGGAGGTAGCCTGCTTGGACTTGGAAGCATTGGCGGAGAAACGGGATATGAATTCCTGCAGCTCCTTGATCTTTTCTTCCTTCTTCTTGTTGGCCTCCTTCATCTGACGAATCAGCAGCTGGCTGGATTCATACCAGAAATCATAGTTGCCGGCATAGAGCTGAATCTTGCCATAGTCGATATCCGCCGTATGGGTACAGACTTTATTCAGGAAATAGCGGTCATGGGAAACCACGATGACCGTATTATCGAAATCGATCAGGAAATTCTCCAGCCAGGAGATAGCATCCAGATCCAGATGGTTAGTGGGCTCGTCCAGCAGCAGAATGTCCGGATTGCCGAAGAGAGCCTTTGCCAGAAGGACTTTCACCTTGATACTGCCGTCAAGATCCTTCATAGTGGAATAATGCAGATCCGGGCCGATTCCCAGACCGTTTAAAAGCATGGCGGCATTGGATTCCGCCTCCCAGCCGTCCATCTCCGCGAATTCCCCTTCCAGCTCGCTGGCGCGGATGCCGTCCTCATCGGAAAAGTCTTCCTTGGCATAGATGGCATCCTTCTCCTTCATAATCTCATACAGACGCGCGTTTCCCATGATCACCGTGTCCATGACAGGATATTCGTCGTATTTGAAATGATCCTGTTCCAGCACGGAGAGACGCTGCCCCGGTGTGATGGTGATATCCCCCCTGGTGGTCTCCAGGTCACCTGACAGAATTCGTAAAAAGGTAGATTTCCCCGCACCGTTGGCGCCGATGACACCGTAGCAGTTCCCCTCGGTGAATTTAATGTTGACATCTTCGAATAACGCTTTTTTGCCGATTCGCAAGGTTACGTTGTTTACACTGATCATTATAAAACCTCACTTCCCGTGCCTGTCGGGGAACCAGAGTCCGCCCGGCACTTTATTTTCGCTTGGATGCATTTCTTCTATATTAAAATGCATTTCTTATACCATTATACACAAAAGGGCCGAATAAGCAAGGAAATTTATTCCGGAGGGAAAAATTCCGCAAACGGGAGAATGGGGACTGGTTTTGGTCTGTCCCTGCCTGTCGGGATCCCGGCGACACTATTGGGATGCATCTGATGCGGCCGGGTATGGCTGCATCCGCGGAAATAATGCTTGTGACCGCCGGGAACGTGACAGGGAAGAGATTACAGCCGGGTAATTTGGGCCGCGGCATCGTAGGTATGGGGCTCCTTGACGACAGCCTTATGGCCGAAAGCGATGGCGATCTTGTATTCATAGGAAGGTGGCAGTCTCAGAGCCTCGGAGAAATAGGATTTCTTCTCCCCCAGTATGGCGTCGGAGATGCAGCCGATGATCAGATTTCCCAGGCCGATGGATTCCGCGGCCAGGGCCATATTTTCCACAGCAATCCCGGCGTCCAGGGTACCCCATTTAAAGTTTGCGTCAGCACTGATAATGACGACAACGGGGGCTTCATAGTAGAAATTGTGGGGCGGAGCCGTGATATTGCGGAGCCGGTTTTTCTCCTCCTCCAGCTCCTGCAGGACGGGATGGGAGCCGTCCAGTACAGTGAAGTGGATTTCCTGTCTGTTTGCCGCGGTAGGTGCCTGCAGGCCCGCATGGAGCAGGATCCCCAATTCTTCCTCCGTGAGCGCATCGCCGGTATAGCCTCTTGTGGAGCTTCGTTCTTTGATGGTTTCGATGACTTTGTTCATTGTTGGCCTCCTTTTGGAAATTTTTTTCTGTATTTTGTTTCTTTATTGTACCACTTTTGACTAAAAATTCAAGTTGGCGGCAGATTTGAATTCTTTGAAGCCGGGAAAATTAACTGCATCCGTTGGCCCAGCCGGTTGACGCCGGGACGGCTGCCTGTTACAATGAACGCATCTAAGTACCCCAAGGACAAGGCTGAAGAAAGTGTATCAGAGGTCAAATATATTACGGTGGAAGCAGTCCCTGAGCGATGTGATGGGGATTCCCCTGAAGGAGATGAGGGAGGTGCGGATAACCGCACCCTTTCTAGTATGGAAACGGAGAGTCAGGCAGAAGCAGGGGATTCTGGACATGGCGCTGAAACTGAACAGAGGTATTGAGGGACGGAAGCGGTAGACGACTGGATCCGCATGCTTAATGCGGATAGCGAGGAGAAGAGCAGGATTGACGATGAAAGAAAAGATTTGATATTCCATACCGAATCGATTATAGTAATATTGGATATTGAAATAGCAGAAAAATTTGTTAAAGCCATATGCAGAGGGGATTGCCGTATTTGAAATTAGAAGGCGAGGAGGAAAAACACGATGCAAGACCTATTCACAAATGAATCACCATCCGTTTCCACTGCCCGTATCCTCTATACCCCTTCGCCCTTCGCGAGATCCTCCCTCCTCCATCTGCAGGAGGTTGGTTCTCTGACGGCGATCAGGCCCCACACCAGCAGGCGTGAGAAGCTCCAGTCTTACCTTTGCTTTGTAGTGGAGGCCGGCGAGGGCGAGTTGGCCTATGAGGGGAAAAATTACGCGCTGAGGGCCGGTGATGTGGTTTTTATTGACTGCCGGAAGGCGTACAGCCATAGTACGAATGAATTCCTTTGGTCTCTAAAGTGGTGCCATTTTTACGGTACGTCCATGTCTGCGGTCTGGGAAAAGTATCGGGAGCGCGGAGGTAAGACGGTGTTTCATCCTGCGAATCGCTGCTCATTTTCGAACCTGTTGTCGGAGATTTACACATTGGCTTCTTCACAGGATTACATCCGCGATATGCGGATTAATGAGAAGTTAAGCAGATTGCTGACCCTTCTCATGGAACAGTCCTGGCATCCGGAAGGCGGCATGATTTCTAAGAGAAGGAGAGAAATGGAGAAAGTAAAAATCTATCTGGACGAACATTTTACCGAGAAGATCAGGCTGGCTGATCTGTCCGAGCGTTTTTTTATGAACAAGTATTATTTGACCCGGGTTTTTAAAGAGATTTACGGCGCTACAATCAGCCATTATGTTTTGTCCAGGCGTATTACAAGGGCGAAGCAGCTGGTCCGCTTTTCCGATATGACAATGGATGAGATCGCCGCGGCTGTGGGAATGAATGACGCGAACTATTTCAGCAGAGCTTTCCGGAAGATTGAGGGTGTCAGTCCTACAGAGTATCAAAAGCAGTGGTAGGAACAGGACAAAGCTGTGGGAAAGAGCCGCAATAAGTCAATCCAGTGCTAATTTTTCTGCAGATTTGCACTTCAATACGGCTGGTGGATTCTGTAAAATAGTGGAAGAAAACAATAAAAGAGAGGTTCGACATATGAAGAAAGCACTTATTACCGGTATTACCGGTCAGGACGGTTCCTATCTTGCAGAGTTTCTCCTGGAGAAAGGCTATGAGGTGTACGGCATTGTCCGCCGGGCATCTGTTTCCAACACTGGCCGTATTGACCATATTTTGGATAGGATTACCTTGTATGACGGCGATCTGTCCGATTCCGCCGGTCTGATCCGTATCATCGGCGAAACCGAGCCTGACGAGATCTATAATCTGGCCGCACAGAGCCATGTGCAGTTCTCCTTTGATGCGCCGGAATATTCCGGGGACGTGGATGGAGTAGGCGTCCTGCGGATTCTGGAGGCCGTGCGTGTCTGCGGGCTCATCGGCAAGACCAAAGTGTATCAGGCTTCTACTTCTGAGCTGTATGGCAAGGTGGAAGAGGTTCCGCAGAGCGAGACCACGCCTTTTCATCCATATTCCCCGTACGCGGTGGCCAAGCAGTATGGCTTCTGGATGGTGAAGGAGTATCGTGAGGCGTATGGCATGTTTGCGGTCAACGGGATTCTGTTCAACCATGAGTCCGAACGCCGCGGCGCGAATTTTGTCACCCGCAAGATCACGCTGGCGGCAGGCCGCATCGCCGAGGGGCTTCAGGATCATCTGGAGCTGGGCAACATGGATTCTCTGCGGGATTGGGGGTATGCCAGGGATTATGTGGAGTGTATGTGGCTCATCATGCAGCAGGAGAAGCCGGAGGATTTCGTCATTGCCACCGGCGTGCAGCACAGTGTCCGTGATTTCACTGAGAAGGCCTTTGCTGCCAACGGCATCACCATCCTCTGGGAGGGTGAGGGAATCAATGAGAAAGGTTATGATGCGGCCACCGGCAAGATGCTGGTCAGCGTGAATCCTCAGTGGTTCCGTCCCACTGACGTGGACAACCTGTTAGGCGATCCTACGAAGGCGAAGACGCTCCTTGGCTGGAATCCGCAGAAAACCAGCTATGAGCAGCTGGTTGAGATTATGGCAAAACATGATCGCAGGCTTGCCAGAGGTGAGAAGGCGATGAGGGAGGTTGAGTGATTATGATGGAGAAAAATGCGAAAATTTATGTTGCCGGTCACCGCGGCATGGTAGGTTCCGCCATTGTCCGGGAGCTGAACCGGCAGGGCTATACCAATATCATCACCCGCACCCACAAGGAGCTGGATCTGTGCCGTCAGGATGCTGTGGAGGCATTCTTCGCGGAAGAGAAGCCGGAGTATGTGTTTCTCGCTGCCGCCAGGGTGGGCGGGATTGAAGCCAATCAGAGCGCACTGGCGGATTTCATGTATGACAATATGATTCTGGAAATGAATGTGATTCATTCCGCCTGGAAGAACGGCTGCAGGAAGCTGGAATTTTTGGGCTCGTCCTGCATCTATCCGCGTATGGCGCCTCAGCCTATGCCGGAGAGCTGCCTGCTGACAGGAGAGCTGGAGAAAACCAACGAGGCCTATGCGCTGGCAAAGATCAGCGGCCTGAAGTACTGCGAGTTTCTGAACCGTCAGTATGGTACGGACTATATCAGTGTTATGCCAACCAACCTCTATGGCCCCAACGACAATTATCATCCCACGCACAGCCATGTGCTGCCGGCCCTGATCCGCCGCTTTCATGAGGCGAAGGAGGAGGGGAGGGGCTCCGTTACCTGCTGGGGCGACGGCAGTCCGCTGCGCGAGTTCCTGTATGTGGATGATCTGGCTAACCTATGCGTATTTTTGATGAACAATTACAGCGGAAACGAGACGGTCAATGCGGGTACTGGCAAAGAGCTGACCATCAAGGCCCTGACGGAGATGGTGGCCAAGGTAGTGGGCTATGAAGGCGAGATTCTGTGGGATACCGCAAAACCAGGCGGTACCCCCCGGAAGCTGCTGGATGTATCCAAGTCTGCCAGGCTGGGATGGACATACCGGACCGAGCTGGAGGACGGTATTCGTCTGGCCTATGAGGACTTTCTGAACAATCCCATGCGTGCGGAGCGCTGAGCGCAGGAGGTATAATCATGAATATTGTATTGCTTTCCGGCGGCTCGGGCAAGCGTCTCTGGCCTCTGTCCAATGATGTCCGTTCTAAACAGTTTATTAAGATTTTCAGGCAGGAGGACGGCAGCTACGAGTCCATGGTGCAGCGGATCTACCGCCAGATCAAAAGGGCGGATGCGGATGCCGACGTGACGATTGCCACAAGCAAGTCCCAGGTATCGGCGATTCATAATCAGCTGGGCGAGGGCGTGGGCATATCGGTGGAACCCTGCCGCAGAGATACCTTTCCGGCGATTGCGTTGGCTAGCGCCTATCTGGTCGATGTGAAAAACGTAGACCCGGAGGATGCCGTGGTTGTCTGTCCGGTTGATCCTTATGTGGAGGATGCCTATTTTGAGACATTAAAAGAGTTATCTGAACAGGCCAGGAAGGGAGAAGACAATCTTGTCTTGATTGGTATCGAGCCCACTTATCCTTCCGAAAAATATGGTTACATTATTCCCGAAACAGCCGGTAAGACTGCAAAGGTCAGAAGCTTTAAGGAGAAGCCCTCTGCGGATGCGGCGAAAGAGTACATTGCGCAGGGGGCGCTCTGGAACAGCGGCGTATTTGCTTACAAGCTGAAATATATGATGGATATCGCCCACCGGCTGATCGACTTTACAGATTATTATGACCTGTTTGCCAGATATGCCGGACTGACGAAGATTTCCTTTGACTATGCCGTGGTGGAAAAAGAAGACAAGATACTTGTTCAGCGGTTTGCCGGGCAGTGGAAGGATCTGGGGACCTGGAATACGCTCACCGAAGCGATGGAGGAGAACGTTATCGGTAAGGGGGAGCTGAATGACAAATGTTCCGGCGTGCATATCATCAATGAGATGGATGTTCCGGTGCTGGCCATGGGGCTGCATGACGTGGTCATCTCGGCTTCTCCGGAAGGAATTCTGGTTTCCGACAAGGGGCAGAGCAGCTATATCAAGCCCTTTGTGGATCAGTTCGAGCAGCAGATTATGTTTGCGGAAAAGAGCTGGGGCAGTTTCAAGGTCATTGATGTGGAAACGGAATCCCTGACCATCAAGGTGACGCTGAATCCCGGCCACAGCATGAATTACCACAGCCACAGGAACCGGGATGAAGTGTGGGTGGTGATTTCCGGCGAGGGGAAAACCGTCATAGAAGGCAGAGAGCGGAAGATCGGGATCGGCGATGTGATTAGCATGTCCGCAGGCCGCAGGCATACCGTATTTGCAAAAACCGAGCTGAAGATGATTGAGGTTCAGCTCGGCAGGGATATTACCGTCCAGGATAAGGAGAAATTTGAACTGAAGAAATCGAAACGTGCCGGGAACAGAAAAAGCCGGCAATCTGTGTTGCAGTGAAAAAATGAAAAAGGATTTAACTATTATGAAAAATTTACTATCCCTGTTTCTCTCTCAGTCCTACCAGGATTGTTGGGACGATTACAATCGATTATTGAAGAATCCAACCTATCCGCACTGGGACTATATCGTTCTGACCGCATCCAACGAACAGCAGGCGGAGGGTTTCCGCAGACAACTTAAGGAGAGGGAGGCTTTCCTGCCGTCCCATACGAAATTTGCCGTAATTCCGGATCGCGATGGCAAGCGTGTGGGCTCCGGCGGGGCGACGCTGTCCGTGCTGAAGTATCTTTATGAACAGGAAGGAACTTTCCGGAACCTGCGTACTTTAGCCATCCATTCCGGCGGGGACAGCAAGCGCGTTCCCCAATATTCCGCTCTGGGGAAGCTGTTCAGTCCGGTGCCCCACCAGCTTCCCAACGGGCGGGTGTCCACGCTGTTCGATGAATTCATGATCTGTATGAGTTCCGTTCCCTCCAGGTTTCGGGAGGGGATGCTGCTTCTTTCGGGAGATGTGCTTCTGTTGTATAATCCGCTGCAGATCGATTATGGCGGAGGGGGAGCGGCGGCGATTTCCTTTAAGGAGAAGGTAGAGACAGGGAAAAATCACGGTGTCTTTTTGAATAGCGGGAATGGAAATGTGAAGCGTTTTCTTCACAAGCAGTCTGTGGAGACATTGCGGGGCTGTGGTGCGGTGAATGAAAGTGATTGCGTGGATATCGATACCGGAGCAGTCCTTTTTTCGTCGGAAATGCTGGAGTCGCTCTATGATCTGGTTTCCGCCCCGGCGGATTACGACAGATATGTCAATGAACGGGTCCGGTTGTCTCTGTATGGGGATTTCCTCTATCCGCTGGCGGAGGACTCTACGCTGGAGCAGTTTTATGAGGAGAAGCCGGAGGGGGAGAGATGTGAGGAACTGCTGGAAGCCCGCGGAAAGGTATGGGAGGCGCTTCGGCCCTACCGCCTGAAGCTGCTTCGGCTGGCTCCGGCGAAGTTTATTCATTTCGGAACTACCCGGGAGATTTTGGAGCTGATGGGGGGAGGGGTGGAAGAGTATCGTGCCCTTGGATGGAACCGGCAGGTGGGAAGCAGCATGAAGCGGGAACATTGCGCCGGTTACAGCAGTGTGTTAAGCAGCAGGGCGGTCATCGGGGAGAATTGCTATCTGGAGGTTTCCTTTGTTCATGGGGAGGCCCGGGTAGGAAGTAATGTAGTTTTGTCATATATCGATATCCATGACGAGACGATTCCGGACAATGTGGTCCTACACGGGCTGAAGCAGAAGAACGGCAAGTTTGTGGTCCGTATCTACGGAACGGAGGACAATCCCAAGGAGAACAGGCTGTTCGGGCAGGATTTGGATGCGATCGGCAGGAAGCTGGGTGTGAAGCTCTGGGAGGGAGAGGACCATAGCCTGTGGACGGCGCTGCTGTATCCGGAGAAGGATACCATTCGTGAGGCTGTTGCCGCCGCATTGGAGCTGTATCGATTGGTAACATATCCAATGGATGTGTCCAAGGGAGGAACTGCGGAAGAACATGCGTACGAAGGAGGTTCAGGTACGGAGGAAGAATCGTCCCCGGAGTATGCTTCCCTGTTAGGATCCTGGAAAAATTCCCACCGAAAGTCCCTTTGTTCAGGATTCCATGCGGCAGATCCGGACGCTATCATTGCATGGGACAGACGGATGCAGGAGCTGGTTCAGATGGATGAGATTACCAAGGCGATCTGTCAGCATACTCCGGCGAGACAGCAGAAGGCATTACCGAAGCTTACCGGAATACAGCGGGAATGGCTGGACAGTCGCCTGGAGAAAGCGGATTTCGGGGAGGAGATGCGGCTCCATTACTATCTAGGGACGGCGATGAATTCCGAGACGGAGATTCAGGCCTGCTTCAGGACGATTCAATCTGCTGTGCTGAAGGCGACGCTGAAGAAGCTGCAATACAATCCCGGAGCGCGGATTGTGATGAACCGCCATACGGTGCGGCTGCCGCTGCGTGTGAACTGGGGAGGCGGCTGGAGCGATACGCCCCCATATTGCAATGAGCATGGAGGTACGGTATTGAACGCGGCCATTCAGTTGAATGGGGAGAATCCGGTAGAGGTAATGTTGCAGAGGATTCAGGAGCACAAGATTGTGTTCGACAGCCGTGACATGGATGTTCATGGGGAGTTTGACACCATCGAATCGTTACAGGCAGCCGGCGATCCGTTTGATCCTTTTGCATTGCAGAGAGCATGCCTTCTGGCCTGCGGTATTATTCCGAAGGAGGGCCACAGTCTGGAGGAAATATTGGAACGGCTGGGCGGCGGCTTCGAGATGCACAGCGAGGTGCATAATGTGCCGAAAGGATCCGGTCTGGGCACCAGCAGCATTCTTTCGGCCGCCTGTGTGAAAGCGGTTTTCGAGTTCATGGGAATCGCATATACAGAGGAGGATCTTTACAGTCATGTGCTGGCTATGGAGCAGATTATGTCCACAGGCGGCGGCTGGCAGGACCAGGTGGGCGGCGTGACGCCGGGCCTGAAGTTTACGACGTCCATGCCAGGCATCGAGCAGAAGATTAAGGTAAGCCATGTTGAATTGGAAGAGGAGACAAGGAAGGAGCTGGATGAGCGTTTTGCGCTGATTTATACCGGCCAGAGAAGGCTGGCGAGAAATCTTCTCCGGGATGTGATCGGCCGATATGTGGGGAACGAGCCGGACAGCCTGTTTGCTTTGAACGAGATTCAGAAGGTAGCCGCCCTGATGCGTTTCGAGCTGGAGCGCGGTAATGTGGACGAGTTCGCAAAGTTGTTGGATTATCACTGGGAGCTTAGCCGGAAAGTGGACAAGGGCAGCACGAATACGCTGATTGATCAGATTTTCAGCAGTATCGACGATTTGATTGACGGCAGGCTGGTCTGCGGCGCCGGCGGAGGAGGCTTTCTGCAGGTGGTTTTGAAAAGGGGCGTAAGCAAAAAGGATGTTCATAATCGTCTGAAAGCAGTATTCCAGGACAGCCTTGTGGATGTGTGGGACTGCAGGCTGGTGTGGTGAGAGGATATCATGGTTAAAATCAGGATAGCCAATCTGGTCATTGGCATTGAAAATAGATACGATTATGTCCGCAGGTTGTGCAGGGAATACGAGACAGATACGGGAACGCCGGACTTTTACGTTGCTGTCTCGGAAGAGGATATTGGGAGCGTAAACCACTGTTTACTGCAGTGCGGTCAATGAATGACACCGCTGCAAGCTGTGGGGCAGGGAATTTGATGCGCCCAGGGGGCGGGGATTGGTCTAACGGTATTCGCCGTACAGCCATACAGATATGGTAAAGAAGACGGGCATACAACGGGGAACAGGTGATTGATATCTATCCCATCATGAAAGTATTTGGCTATGCAGGGGTATGACGCTGTCGGAAAACTGCTTTCCGGGAGCTGATGGCTGTATGAGCCATTACCAGTTTTTTGAGCTTATGGATGCGGGCTGGGAATGCTGTCTGAGATGGGAAGAGATAAATGCGGACGATTGGGTATGAGATTGCAGCCGGCTGGCTGGAGAAACAGGAGTTGACTGTCCGAAAGATGTATATTTTCCAGGAGATACCTATAACAGTGAGATAGATGATTTCCTTATAAAAAACAGTTTAGAACAGCTGCGTATCACGGACAGGGAGTATTGGAAGAACTGAACCAGAGAATAGACGAAATCATTCTAAAATACGGAATAACCAGATAAAATCTTGAAGGCCTACGGTAATAGAAAGCAAATCACCATGGAACTGACAGAACTTTTAAAATACGCAATCGCCCAAAACGCATCGGACGTATTCATCAGTGCGGGGCTTCCCCTGTTCTTCCATAAAAATGGGGAACTCTGCCAGGAAAAGGGAGAGAAGCTGCTTCCTGAAGATACACGCAGGATGATATGGTATCCATGGACGGAAGTATTCTGGCTTTGTATAAGCAGGGGATGATTACCAGGGATACGGCAGTAAAATATGAAGGGATGTCCGATAATTCAATTGCAGGCAGGCTGCAGAAATACTATGATATGACAGAAGACAACGCTTGGGCAGCATTGAAGGACGGCATTCTTTATCCTCAACAATAAAAGTATTTACTAAATAGAAGTAGGGGCCGGGATTGACAAAGTGATTCCGGATGGGTATAATACAGAAAGAGAGATGAACCGGGGGCTTTTCGGGCAGCTCTGACACAAATGAATAATGGAGTAAGAACAGGGCAAAGGCGCCGGGGAAGCATTTTTATGCAGGGTGTCTTTGTCCTTTCATTTTGCCTTAGACGAAATTGCAGGGGGCGCGGAAGACAGCTGAGAAAGCTATTCTTGGACTTGATTGTGCTTTCGCAGGGAACGTATCGGGGAAGCATGTTTCGCGTGACAGTGATGAGAACAGGAGGTCAGGAAAAGTATGGATTTGCATGAAGAATGCGGTGTATTTGGAATCATCAGCCCCAGGGCTGCGGATGTGGCCGGGGCGGCGTATTACGGTCTATATGCTTTGCAGCACCGGGGCCAGGAGAGCTGCGGTATTGTGATAAACGACGACGGCGTATTTTCGTCCTACAAGGATCTGGGACTGGTCAGCGAGGTGTTTACCGCAGATACTTTGTCCGGGCTGCCCAGGGGAAACATGGCGGTGGGACATGTCCGCTACGGAACCACAGGCGGAAACAACCGGAACAATTGTCAGCCCATCGAGGTCAATCATCAGAAGGGGAAAATGGCGCTGGCCCACAACGGAAATCTGAGCAATGCGGCGGAACTCCGTTCCAGACTGGAATTGTCCGGAGCGATTTTCCATACCACCAGTGACACGGAGACCATTGCCTACATCGTGACCAGGGAAAGGTTGAGGACATCTTCCATTGAGGACGCTCTCAGCGCCGCCATGTATACGCTTGATGGTGCGTATTCTCTGATTTTGATGTCCTCGCAGAAGCTGATCTGTGCCAGGGATCCCTATGGCTTCCGTCCCCTGTGCTATGGAAAAACGCCGGATGGCATGTATGTGGCGGCCTCGGAAAGCTGTGCGCTGAAGGCTATAGGCGCTTCCTTTGAGCGGGATTTGGAGCCGGGAGAGATTCTGGTATTCGGTCCGGAGGGGATGTGCTCCCGCAGAGAACATTGCGGCAGGAAAGATAAAAAATTATGTATTTTCGAATACATCTATTTTGCAAGGCCGGACTCGGTGATAGACGGAGTATCGGTTCACGGGGCCAGGCTGAACGCGGGGCGGATTTTGGCCAGAAAGCATCCGGCGGAGGCGGATATCGTGATCGGTGTGCCGGATTCCGGGATGGATGCCGCGCTGGGATTTTCCATGGAGTCAGGTATTCCCTATGGCATCGGATTGATCAAAAATAAGTACATCGGCAGAACCTTTATCTCCCCGGGGCAGGATACCAGGCTGGATCAGGTGCGGATCAAGCTAAGCGCTGTGGAGGAGAGTGTGAGGGGAAAGCGGATTGTGCTGATCGATGATTCCATTGTGAGGGGGACTACCAGCAGGCGGATCGTGAAGCTTCTTCGGGAGGCCGGAGCGAAGGAGATCCATATGCGCATCTCTTCGCCGCCGTTTCTGCATCCCTGTTACTATGGCACGGATATTGATTCCAGAGAGCATTTGATCGCGTGCCGCCATTCCGTGGAGGAGACGGCCGTCATCATCGGGGCGGACTCTCTGGGGTATCTGCCGGTGGCGGAACTCTGCAATCTGATCGGGAATCATGGATATTGCAGTGCCTGCTTTGACGGCTCCTATCCCACGGTGGTACCGGAGGATACCAGGAAGGATCGATTTGAGCAGAAACTGTCGGAAAGGAGAGGGGCGTCATGTGCGACTTGCGAGTAATAGTTTAGACAGTCCCCTCAGGGAATTTTGGCGGGAAAAGAGAATCATACACTTGCTTTTTTACCAACCATCCGTCATAATAATTCTGTAAAGATATGAAGGAGGAGAAGTATTATGAAGAAACGGGTATTTTTATGCCGGATTATAGTATTGGTTATTTTGGGGGTATCGGCCTGCGGCCGGACAGACATAGAAGCTGAAAGTGCGCAGGGGAACCGTTCCATGGAGGCAGAGCTTTCCAGGGAAGGAGAGCCGGCGGCCGAAGGGGAAGAGGGAACGGAGGGCGGGCCGGAAGAAGGAGCTGTCAGCACATTTACCGATGATCTGGGCCGGGAAGTCAGTGTGGGCGCTCCGGAGCGGGTGGCGGCACTGCTGGGCAGCTATGCGGATATGTGGGTATTGGCCGGCGGAAGCGTCTGTGCGGCCCCGGATGATGCTTTTGAGGATTTTGATCTGCCTCTTGCGGAGGATACGGTAAATCTGGGAGGGACGAAGAGCTTAAGCCTGGAGCTGCTTCTGGCTTCGGAGCCGGATTTTGTATTGGCCAGCACTAATACGCCCCAGCATCTGGAGTGGCAGGAATCTCTGGAAGGGGCCGGGATTACCGTGGCTTACTTTGACGTAGCCTGTTTTTCGGACTACCTGCGGGTGTTGAAGATCTGCACGGATATCACCGGGGAGAAGGAGCGGTATGAACGGTATGGAACGGATATCCAGATAAAAATAGATGAAATTCTGAACAAATATGCAAGTGAAGATCCCGGGACGGCATTGTACATGAGGGCTTCCGCTACCAGCATTCGTGCAAAGGGAAATCAGGGGAATGTGCTTGGGGAGATGCTGGAGGGCTTTGGATGCGTGAATATTGCAGACATTGAGGAAAGCCTGCTGGAGAATCTGAGCATGGAGAGTATTGTGCTGCAGAACCCGGATCGGATCCTGCTGGTGCAGTCCGGCGATGACATAGAAGGAACCCAAAAGAATATCGAAGCCATGTTTCGGGAGAATCCATTGTGGAGCGAGACGGACGCCGTGAAGAATGGACAGGTTTATATTTTAGACAAGTATCTCTATAATTTAAAACCCAATGCCCGGTGGGCGGAAGCCTATGAGAAGCTGGCAGAGATTTTGTACGAAGGACATGGCGGAGAGACATTGGGAGAAGATGGGCAGTAGGCTCAGAGGTTGAGGGAAGAGGGAGCATACTAAAGAAGAAGGGACAATTCAAGGAAGAGGGAGTAATTCAAAGAAGAAGGGCAATCGAAGCAAGAAGGGGCAATCCAGGGAAGAAGGAGCGATCCAAGGAAGAAGCAATCGAAGCAAGAAGAGACAATCCAAGTAAGAAGGAGCAATCGAAGCAAGAAGGAACAATCCAAGGAAGAGGGAGTATTCTGAGGAAGAGAGCGTTCCAAGGAAGGCATTCCGGGGAGGAATTTTGCGTATGGGGAAAAACAAGCACAATTGGAGACTGTACTTCTGGGGAGGAACCGTGGCCTGCCTGCTGATTGTGGTGTTCAGCCTGTGTCTGGGAAACATACAGTTTACGCCAATAGAGCTGATAGCGCTTTTAAAGGGCAGCGGGGACAAGGTGAGCCGGAGTATCCTGCTCTATGCCAGGATTCCCCGCACGCTGGCTGCGTTGTCCGCCGGGGCGGCTCTGGCGGTATCCGGGGCCGTGCTGCAGAATGTGCTGGCCAACAGGCTGGCGTCCCCGGGAATCATCGGTGTCAATGCGGGGGCCGGGCTGGGGGTCACGCTGTGCTGTGCTGCCGGCGTTTTTGCTGGCTTTCCTGTTTCCGCTGCCGCCTTTGGCGGAAGTCTGCTCAGCGTCCTAGTGATTTTTCTTTTTTCCCGCCGTTTTCACGCTTCCCGGACCACCGTTATACTAAGCGGTGTTGCGTTGAACAGTATTTTAAATGCCGTCTGCGAGTCGGTGACGGTTCTGGATACGGATTTGGCGATGCTGAGCATTGATTTTCGGGTAGGCGGGTTTTCGTCTGTGTCCATGCCCCGGCTGCTTCCTGCGCTGGCACTGATCGGAGGGGGATTGGCCGTACTGTTTACCCTGTGCAATGAGCTGGATGTGTTGACGCTGGGCGAGGATACGGCACAGGGCGTGGGGCTTGAAGTGGAACGGTATCGCATGGTCTTTTTGGTGCTGGCCGCATTGCTTGCCGGGGCTGCGGTGAGCTTTGCGGGACTTCTGGGGTTTGTGGGACTGATCGTACCGCATTTTGTCCGCAGATTTACCGGCAATGAAAGCGGGAGGCTGCTGCCGGTGTGCGCAGTGGCAGGGGCGGGATTTGTCATCCTCTGTGATCTCATCTCCAGGCTGGCCTTTGCTCCCTATGAGCTGCCGGTTGGGATTTTGATGTCGGTGATCGGCGGTCCGGTATTCCTCTTTCTCCTGGTGCGCAGTAAGTGTGTGCATACATGACGTCTTTTGGACACTGCATGAGGGATGAAAGTATGGCAGAGGCAGGTAAGGAGCATACCTGTCTATCAGAAAACGAATATACAAAGCAGGACAAATGGCAAGACATACAAAAAGGAATGATTTTCAGTCTGCGGGGAATTGTATGGTTGAAATGAAAAACGTATGCGCCGGATACGGAAAAGCGGAAATTCTGCACGGCGTAAGTCTCAGAGCGGAAAAAGGAGAGATCACCACCCTGATCGGCGCTAACGGCAGCGGAAAGAGTACGATGCTGCGTACGCTGCTGGGATTTCTGCCGTTGACAGGCGGCGAGATCAGCGTGGGCGGTAGCTCGCTGAAGGGTCTGTCCCGGGGGGCTCTAGCCAGAAAGATTGCCTATCTGCCCCAGGGAAAAAATATTCCCGATATATCGGCAGGACGTATGGTACTTCACGGACGCTTTCCCTATCTGCGCTATCCCAGACGGTATGGGGCTGCGGATCTTCGGATTGCTCAGGAGGCCATGGAGCAGATGGGGATTGCGGAATATGCAGACAGGCCTATGGCTGAATTGTCCGGCGGCATGCGGCAGAAGGTTTATATCGCCATGGCGTTGGCCCAGCAGGCGGAGATTATTGTCATGGACGAGCCCACCACTTATCTGGATATCGGGCAGCAGCTGAAATTTGCTAAAATGATGAAACAATTGTCAGAGAACGGGAAAACGATCATTCTTGTGCTGCATGATGTTTTGCTGGCATTGAAGCTTTCAGACAGGATCGCAGCGCTTGGGGAAGGGAAAATCCTGCAATGGGGTACGCCGCAGGAGCTCCTGCAGTCGGATGTTATCAGGGAATTGTATGATGTGACCGTGAAATCCCATCGGACAGAGGCAGGAATACAGTATTTTTATGAGATCGAGTAGTGCGGCGGAAGCGCGGGGACGGATTTTCGTGTGCAGGCATTTTGCGGATAGGAGATTTCCTTCCAAAGGATGCCGTCCGGGGACAGCGCGGAAGGTATATATAGAGTCAGTGCCGGAAGAAACAGGAGGGGCGACATGAATTATTTTCCCATGTTTATGGATATCAGAAATCGGGAGATTCTGCTCTGCGGGGGCGGAGTCCATGCACTGGAAAAGCTGGAGCGGCTGCTGTCCTTCGGACCCTGCATCCGGATAATTTCCCCAAAGATTACGCCTGAGACACAGAGGGCGGCGGAAGCATTTCACGGGGCGATGCTGGAGCGTCGTTTTTTCGAGAAAAAGGATCTGGACAGCGCGCCGGTTTTCGTTATTGCCGCAGAAGAAAGAGAGGAGAATGTCAGAATCGTGAACGCCTGCCGTGAGAGGAATATTCCCGTAAATGCGGTGGATATGCAGGATCTGTGCGATTTTATTTTCCCCGCCATGCTGACCTCTGAACATTCCTGCATCGGGATCAGCACGGGAGGGCTTTCGCCCGCAGCGGCGGTGGAGCTGAAAAGAAATGTGGCAGAGGCGGTGCCGGAGCATTTGGACGACATCCTGCTGTGGATGGCCCAAATAAGACCCGCAGTGCGGGAGCGGATCAGGGACAAGACGAGTCAGAGAGCCGTTTTGCGCGGACTGGTACAGGAGGCTTTCCGGCTGGACCGTCCGCTGACGGAAGAGGAAGTGGAGCGGAATTTTGATAATAGAATCTGTTTTTGATTCTAGGATATATTTATTTTCTTTTTTGTATTGCGTTTTTTGGCTGTAAACCGAAATGCTTTTTCCATGGCAGGGGTAAGCTCTGGAGAATCCTCATCGAATACGATCTCCCTTTTTGCCGCTTCTCTTATTTGTCGGATTTGTTCCTCTGTAGGCTTTTGGTTTCTATCTAAAATAGCTGTCCGTATTATAATATATACTTTTCTATTTTAGTGGCAAGTCTGGCACATATCAGACGTATATTTTCTTTGTGTTCTGTATAAACAACGAATAGAACATCGTGAACCAATCTAATTGTGTTATAGCGATCTTCATGAATACTATGTTCAACATCATATATTTCAATACGCTGTAAATCATTAAAAACGAGCATCGCCGTATATTTGATTGATTTTTTGATTCTCTCATTCAAATTTCAATGCACATACCTCATCTGTATAACAATTTCTTAGAAAGATCCTATCATGCTTAGAATAAAATCTCAACAGGTATATGTCAAGATACTGTCAAAAAATCTCCCATTCCCTCTTGACAACGCCAGACTATCGTGATAGTCTATATGTGACGTCAGACTATTGCGATAGTCCAGCTCGAGAACGGCAAGTCCTGCCAGGCAATCGGCAGCGGCTGCCCGGACAGTACAGCCGGCAAAGGTACCGGAGGGGCAATCGGCAGCATACGCAGCGCAGGATTTACAGGAAAGGAGATGCCATGGATGTTAAACTTTTTGACTCGGAACTGAAGGTTATGGAAGTATTGTGGGAACAGGGGCCGAAAAATGCGAAGGATATCGTGGAGATATTGGCAAAAAGCATCGGTTGGAACAAAAATACCACCTATACCGTCATCAAAAAATGTATTGAAAAGGGTGCGGTAGAGCGGAGTGAGCCAGGCTTTCTGTGCACGCCCCTGGTCACGAAGGAGGAGGTGGCCCGGAGCGAGACGGAGCAGCTCATCGACAAGATGTACGGCGGATCCAGCGAGCTGTTCTTTTCGGCATTTTTAAAGAATCAGGGAATATCGCAGGAGGATGCCCTCCGGTTAGCCCGCATGATAGAGGAGGCGAAATAAATGCTGCATTTTAGAATGAATATGCCTTATTTTTATATGGCGTTGTACGGAAGCGTTATGATCGCGGCGATATTTGTGCTGCGGACGCTGTTGAGAAATAAATTGCCCAAGTTTGTGTTTCCGATTCTCTGGGGCGTGGTATTATTGCGGCTGCTGGTACCTTTTTCTTTCAGCAGCCCTCTCAGCCTGCCGGTGCCTGCCGGTTCTTTTCTATCGGGATTGTTTTCAGAGGAAGTGGCATATTTGGAAGAAGAAGTGGTCGGGGACCGGCTAAATGAGGGCACATGGGAGAAAGGGCAGGAGGAGTATACCATGGGCACAAACGCCCCCATTTCGCAAGTTGCCATCACGGAGGAAGCGGTAACTACAGTGGTGGGCGAAGGGACAGGATCCGGCGCCTACGGGATATGGGATGGTCCCGTATTGTCCTATTCTTTGTGGAGAAGGCTGCCGGTTCTGTACTTTTTGGGGCTTGCCGCCGTGGCGGGGATCTTGGGAAGGCAGAAATATGGTTATAACAGAAAGCTGAAAAACGGTCTGCTGATAGAGCATAACGAGACGGTGAACAGTCTGCTGCGGGAGATGAATATGGGGCATGTGCTGGTATTTACCAGTGACGACATTGCTTCGCCCATGGTGTGCGGCCTGCTCAATCCCCGCATATATCTGCCGGCGGGAATGGACTTTTGCAATACCGTGCTGCTGCGCCATGTCCTGGCACACGAGACCATGCATATCCGGCGCAGGGATAACTGGATGAAGGCAGTAATGCTGGCTGCAATCGCTCTGCATTGGTACAATCCGCTGGTCTGGATCATGTCGAAGTGCCTTTCCTCCGATCTGGAAGCGGCCTGTGATGCAGCGGTGCTGGGGCAGTTTGGGGAGGAGGAACGCAAGGGCTATGCTTACAGCCTGCTTGCCATGGCCATTACCGGCAGCCGTACCACGCTGCTCTACAGCGCCTTTTCCAAGACGGAAGTGGAGAAGCGTGTGAAAGGCATTCTTCATTATAAAAAGGCAACCATATTTGTGATGTTGTTTGCCGTTCTGTTTACTTTTGGAAGTGCGGCCGTTTTCGCCACAGGAGGGCAGGCGCCGTTTCCCTCCTATTTGTCGGCTTACTGTGCCAGCTCCAATTGCAGGTGGGGTGTGAAGGCCACGCTTTCCAGAGATATTGCACTGGGAGAGAACCCGCAGATGCGGGCGGACAATGCCATACTATCGGTTTTGAGAGAGGATACTACCGGCGATCCGGATATCCTGAAACGGGAGATTAAAGCGGCCCTGGCTGCGGAGTTCGGGGTGGAAAGAAGGGCTTTTACGCTTGATATCAGTCTGTGCCTGGATCAGAAGACTCTGGAGAAAGAATATGCGGCATGGGGAATTACACCACAGGAAGACGGCACCTGGCTGTATCAGGGGGAGTCTGTGCGGACATATGAGGATAAAATGCTGGGCTCTTATCAGTCCAGAGAAAAGGGAGCCGCGGACATCAGCGTGCAGCGCAATCGCCTGGGAGAGATTACCGAGGTTACGGTATGGCGCCAGGGGGATCCCCAATATGACCGGCGCGGCGAGAGAATAGAGCAGGGGCGGTTCAGCAATCTTCCCGCAGCAGAATACTAGGCTTTTTAAACCGGATGTACATTTTTGTGCGGACATCCGGTTTCTTTTGGTGAAATTCACCCTTTTACAGCCGTACAATATGTGCTATACTGTTTTGAGAATAAAAATACTTATTGGGCCGAAGGAGAGGCATTTTCTCCGGCCGGTACGGGATACAGGGATGATACAAAAGGAAAAATTATCACAGTTCTATTTTGCCCAATACAGGGACAGCGTAAAGCAGGTAAAAAAGAAAAATAACGGAGGAAAAAAGACCTACGGAGAGCGGCTCGATCGCCTGCTCAAGGAGATGAAGCAGGCGAAGGACGGCAAAGTAAGTCAGCCCCATCTGGAGGAATATCACCGGCAGATTAAAAATCTGGTCTACTATGCACTTCGGGAGAATAATCAGATTGCCCTGATGAAAATCCGAGATTTGATGATGAACGAGCTGGTGCGCCTGGACATTACCAGTCTGAAGGCGGAGGAGCAGGAGCTGGTTACGGTCAAATTTCTGGAATATTTAAGGCGGGAGCAGTCCTTTGCCATTTGTCAGAAGACGCTGCGATCCATATTGAAAAGGTATGTGGATGTGGAGCTGAAGAATCAGATTATCGATTTGGTTCCTACCAGACCGGAGACGGAATTCCCTCATGCGCTTGAGATGCAGAGGAAATTCGTGCTGCACATCGGACCCACCAACTGCGGCAAGACCTATCAGGCGCTGGAGCGGCTGCGGGAGGCGGAAAACGGGGTCTACCTGGGGCCGCTAAGGCTGCTGGCCCTGGAGGTCTATGAGCGGATGAAGGATGCAGGAGTGCCCTGCACCATGCTGACAGGGGAGGAGAGGATCTATGAGGAGAACAGCCGGATCACATCCTCCACAGTAGAAATGCTGGATCTGGACCAGAAGTATGACGTGGCTGTAATCGATGAGACCCAGATGATCGCAGATTCCGACAGAGGACATTCCTGGACCAGAGCGATTCTGGGTGTGCAGGCCAGAGAGGTTCATGTCTGCATGAGTCCGGCGGCGGAGAAGGTGGTCAGCCATCTGATTTCCCTGTGCGGGGACAGCTTTGAAGTACATCGGTACGAGAGAAAGACCAGACTGCTGTGTGAGGAGGAGCCTTTTTCCTTTCCGGAGGATGTGCGGGAGGGAGATGCGCTGATTGTCTTTACCAAGAGGATGGTGCTGGATATCGCCGGACGGCTGGAGAGGGAGGGGATTCACGTCAGTGTGATCTACGGCAGCCTTCCCCCGGAAATCCGGCGCAGACAGATTCGCATCTTTGCCCGGGGGGAAACCCGGATCGTGGTATCTACGGATGCTATCGGCATGGGGCTGAATCTTCCGGTGCGGCGGATTGTGTTCGTGCAGACCGATAAATTCGACGGGAAGAGAACCAGGCTTTTAAAGACGGAGGAAATCCGGCAGATTGCGGGCCGGGCAGGCCGTTTCGGACTGTATGATCCGGGTTATGTGACGGCTGTGGGAGAGGAGAATCTGCAGTATATCAGGGAGTACTTTAGCAGGGAAGAGCCGGAGGTGGATCATGTGAGTCTGGGATTTCCCCAGGTGCTTCTGGATATGGACGAGCCTCTGGATGCGGTGATGACTATCTGGAAATCGGTGGAGATTGAGGCGCCGTTTGAAAAGGTCAGCATCGAAGAGGTTCTGTTTCTATATGAGAGAGCCTACAGGGACAGAAAAGAAATCGACGGTTTCGAGGACAAGCATATGCTCTACCGTATGCTGACCTGTTCCATCGATACCAGGAACCGGGATGTGGTGGCGCTCTGGCTGTATTATTGCAAGACCTACACGGCGGATGTATCCCTGCATTTTCCTGCGCTGATGATGTGTTCGGACACGGGATTGCTGCGATACGAAACCTTTTATAAGCTGCTGGATCTGTATTACCAGTTTTCCGTGCGTATGGGAAAGGAAATCGATGTCGATCGTCTGGAACGGGAGCGGGAGAAGACGGAGGATACCATCATGCGGTATCTGTCTAAGAATAAGAAAAACTATATCCGCAAGTGTCAGTACTGCGGGGCGCCTCTGCCCTTTGATGCTTCCTTCGGCGTCTGTGAAAGCTGCTATGTCCAGATGAGGAGAAAAAAGTCCGGCAGGGGCGAGATGGCCCGTCCGAGACTGACAGGATGACGGGATGCACAATCGCAGCCCGCTGCGGCAGTATAGTACAATGGAAAGGGAAAATACCGGTCTATGCAAGACAGAAAACAGAAGCCCGTCACTAAAGTGCAGGAAAGCATGACGGAAGTACATGAAGATAACAGAGACAAAGAGCAGGAATACATTATATTAAACCGTCAGGAAGAAGATGATTCTGCGTCTGAAGAATCGGTGAGAAAGCTTGCAGGCTACAATGCATTGGGAAAGTACCAGTACTTCAATGCTGATATTCTGCAAAAGAGTATGCGCCTGACCCAGGCGATTACCCAGAAGGGAGAGAAGCTCTGCCAGGAGAAGAAGATACGGCTGGATACGCTGGACTGTGGCTATGTGGAAGGCAGGAATGAGTTAATTGCGGAGGCTGTCGGCGAGGGCAGGGAGAACAGGAGCTCCTTTCCGATCCATATCGTGTTTAACCGGGAGGAGGTTTTGTATTCGGAATGTCAGTGTTCGGAATGCAGGCGCCATTATTATTCCATGTATTATCGGAAAGCGTACTGTGCCTATCTGGCCGGAATGGTCATGCTGGTGGAGCAGGAGCTGAGGGAGAAGGAGCTGGGAGACGCTACGGATAAAAGGGCCATAATGCTGATGAACGCCTTTACGGAGCAGCGGGCCAACCGAGTGGTTTCCGATACCATAGGCAAGGCCGAGAGCCTGAATCTGCTTCCCAGGGTGACATTGCGGAATCAGGATCTGTCCGTTTCTTTTAAAGTAGGGGAAAAGAAGCTTTTCGTAATTAAAGACCTGTTTGAATTTTATGTCAATGTACAGGAATCAAGAACGGCCGCTTATGGGAGCAATACCGAGGTCAATCATGATATCAATAATTTTACCGAAGGCTCCAGGAAGTGGATCGATTTTATCGGCCGGATTGTGAAGGAGGAGCAGGCCTTTGAGCGCAGGATGATCGAGGCCCGCAGTTATTCCAGGAGGGCGGCCTCGAAGATTGCGGAGTTTGCGCTGTTTGGCTGGAGACTGGACGAATTCTTCAGATTGATTGGCCGGGACAGGTTTGAGTATGAGGATAAAGACAGCGCGGAAAAATTCAAGACCACGCTTTGTGCTAAAGAGCAGAATCCAAAGATTTCCATGACTATCCGCAAGAATGACCTGGGAGAGAGGCGGGGCTTTCACGGGGTTACCGTGGACTGCAGGATGCCTCGTTTTTATTACGGTGTGGGAACGGCATATTATGTGGACGTGGAAGCCCTGTGCAGGCTGGAGGAGGATTTTCAGAAAAAGATCAGGACCATTGCCAGGTTTTGTCCCAACGGTTCCCTGCAGTTTCAGGTGGGGCGAAATTCTCTGGCAGAGTTTTATTACAGCGTGCTGCCCCAGCTGGAGGGGGTGGTGGATATCATGGAGGAAAACGCCGAAGAGATTGCCGGATACCTTCCTCCTCAGGCGAAATTTGTCTTCTATCTGGACGCGGAGGAACATAATATGAGCTGCCGGGTGGCCGCCGGATATGGGGAGAGGGAGTTTGCAGTGCCGAATCTGGTGGAAGACGAAAAGGCGATACACACCTTGGAGCCTTTCCGCGAGGCGTCCAGAGAAGCGGAAACCATGTATCTGGTCAGTCAGTGGTTTCCCTATTGGGACGAGGCAAAACAGGAACGCCACTGCGGCCAGGAGGAAGAGCGGATGTACCGGGTGCTGGATCAGGGGGTGGAGGTGTTGCTGGGGCTGGGAGAGGTCCGGTGCACCAGGCGTTTCACCAATCTGAACATCGGGCGCAGAGTGAAGATGTCTGTGGGGATTTCGGTGTCCAGGGATCTGCTGAATCTGAATATTTCCACCCAGGATGTACCGCCCCAGGAGCTTCTGGACATTCTGAAAAGCTACCGCCAGAAGAAAAAATACTATCGATTGAAAAACGGTAATTTCTTAAGTCTGGAGGATAATTCGCTGCAGACATTGGCGGAGATGATGGAGACGCTGCGGATGTCGCCCAAGGATCTGGCGAAGGGAAATGTGAAGCTTCCGCTGTACCGTGCCCTGTATCTGGATAAGTTGCTGGAGAAAAACGAGGAAATCTACAGCAGCAGGGACAGCTATTTCCGGGAAATGGTGAAGAATTTCAAGACCGTGAACGACGCGGACTTTGAGGAACCGGCTTCCCTGTCCGGGATTATGAGGGGATATCAGAGAAACGGCTACCGTTGGCTGCGGATGTTGGAAGAATATCGGTTGGGAGGGATTCTGGCGGATGACATGGGACTGGGGAAGACGCTGCAGGTTCTGGCGGTGTTGCTCTCGGCGAAGCAGGAGGGGAGGAAGGGAACCTCTCTGGTGGTGGCGCCGGCTTCGTTGGTGTATAACTGGGGCGAGGAGGTGCGCAGCTATACTCCGGAACTTTCCTGCGGCTTTATCACGGGTACCCAGGAAGAGAGGCGGCAGCGGCTGGAGCAGTATCAGGACTATGACGTGATCGTCACCTCCTATGATCTGCTGAAGCGGGATATCGAATATTACGAAGACAAGGAATTTTATTATCATATTATCGATGAGGCACAGTATATCAAGAACCATATCACCGCCGCCGCCAAAGCGGTGAAGGTGATCAGAAGTCGTGTCCGTTATGCGCTTACCGGAACGCCTATCGAAAACAGGCTCAGCGAGCTGTGGAGCATTTTTGATTTTCTGATTCCGGGATATCTCTACGGCTATGATGTCTTTAGGAACGAGTTCGAGTCGCCCATCGTGCGTAATGAGGATCAGGGCGTGCTGGAGCGTCTGCAGAGGATGACAGGTCCTTTCATTCTGCGGAGGATGAAGGAGAATGTGCTGAAGGATCTTCCGGAGAAGCTGGAGGAGAATCGGTATGTGAAGTTCGAATCAGACCAGCAGAAACTCTACGATGCCCAGGTCATCCATATGAAACAGCGGATCGGCATGCAGGATGCCCAGGAGTTTCAGCGCAACAAGATACAGATATTGGCAGAATTGATGAAGCTGCGTCAGATCTGCTGTGATCCGGGATTATGTTTTGAAAATTACAGGGGCGAGTCTGCGAAAATGGAAGCCTGTGTGGAGCTGGTGAAGAGCGCGGCGGAGGGCGGACATAAGATGCTGCTGTTTTCCCAGTTTACTTCCATGCTGGAGCTGCTTGCGGAGCGGCTGAAGGAAGAGAAGATCAGCTTTTACACCATCACCGGAGCTACGCCCAAGGAAAAGCGTCTGCAGCTGGTGAAGGCTTTCAACAAAGATGAAACGAAGGTATTTTTGATCTCCCTGAAGGCAGGCGGCGTGGGGCTGAACCTGACAGGGGCGGATGTGGTGATCCATTATGATCCGTGGTGGAATCTGGCGGTACAGAACCAAGCCACAGACCGAACCCATCGGATCGGGCAGACCAGGATGGTGGTAGTCTACAGACTGATTGCAAAGGGGACCATCGAGGAGAAAATCCAGGAGCTGCAGGAGAGCAAGAGAGCGCTTTCGGAGCAGATTATTCAGGGAGATGCGGGGCAGCTGGGAGGGATGAGCAAAGAGGATTTTATGTCATTATTGTCCTAGCCGGTTTTCCCGATTCTTTTGGAGGGGCTATGCCTGTGCGGTTTTTCATGCTTTATAGAAGAAGTTTTTGCTTTTTGGTATATTTTTCCGGTCTTGTCCATATACTGGTAGAAAAGGGTTGGGAGCAATCCGCTGAAAGGAGACGTGTATGGCGAGAGGACAGCGTAAGAGCATCGAGGAAAAGATCGCTGCAAAGGAGGAACTGATTGAGGCACTGACCGCAAGGATCGAATCGGAGAGGCGGGAGCTGGAAGAAATGTACCAGGAGAAGAGGCGGAAGGAGCTGGAAGTGGTCAGTGATATCATCACAGAGTCCGGGCTGGAGCCGGACGAGGTGGCTGAAGTGCTGCAGCAGTATCTGGAAAGCCGCGAAGAGGCGGCATCCTGACTCTGCCGGAGAATTTAATTGAACAAAATGGGATCAGGAAAGGTGCAGGCCGTCCGAATGGCAATGCACCTTTTTCGCAGGAGCATAAGGCAAAACGGACACAAGATCCAGGGTTTTGTGACCTTTTCGGAAGGCAAGATAGTACATCAATTTTCTCATCTGTGCAAAAAAGTACATTGCACTTTAGTGAAGTAACGCCTATACTTTTCCAGATGAGAAAAGAGGGTGATTTTATGACAAAAGATATGACAAAGGGTTCGCCCATGAAGCTGATATTGGGATTCTCCGTCCCGCTGCTTTTCGGATTCGTGTTCCAGCAATGTTACAGCCTGGTGGATACGGTGATCGTGGGACGGTTTCTGGGTAAGGAGAATCTGGCGGCAGTGGGCGCTACAGGTTCCGTGAATTTCCTGATCATTGGATTCTGTATGGGGGTCTGCAGCGGGTTTTCCATTCCGGTTTCCCATAAATTTGGGGCAAAGGATGAGGAAGGCCTTCGTAAATATGTGGCAAACTGTGTCTGGCTGGCGATTGCATTCGCGGCGGTGCTGACGGTGGCGACTACGCTGCTGGCCGGCCGGATTCTGGGCTGGATGAAGACTCCGGAGAATATCATCGACAGATCCCATGCATACATATGGGTGATTTTTTTGGGAATTCCGGTGACTTTTCTATACAATATGACATCGGGCATCATCCGGGCGCTGGGAGACAGTAAGACACCGGTGATCTTTCTGGTGATGTCTTCCTTTTTGAATGTGGGGCTGGATCTGTTCTTTATTATATATATGGAGAGCGGTGTGCAGGGAGCAGCCTGGGCCACCGTGATTTCCCAGGCGGTGTCCGGGATTTGCTGTCTGCTGTTCATGATCCGGAAATTCGAGATACTGCGGGTGAAAAAAGGAGAATGGAGGCCGGATAAGCATATGATGCAGGCACTTTGCGCCATGGGCGTGCCTATGGGGCTCCAGTATTCTGTTACGGCTATCGGTAGTGTGATCCTGCAGAGTGCCACCAATACCCTTGGCTCCGACGCTGTGGCGGCTGTCACGGCGTCCGGCCGGATCTACGGCTTCCTGGCCTGTCCTTTCGATGCCATGGGATCTACCATGGCTACCTACGGCGGACAGAATGTGGGAGCGGGCAGGCTGGACCGCATCAGTCAGGGGCTGAAGTCATGTATCATGCTGGGGGCGGGGTACAGCGTCGCCGCATTGTTTATCAGTATCTTCCTGGGCAGACCTCTGGCCACGCTGTTTTTGGATGTGTCTGAGCTGGCGGTGATAGACAATGTGCGCTTTATGCTGATTATGAATACGGTTTTCTTCTTTCCGCTGGCATTGGTGAATATCATCCGATTTTTGATTCAGGGAATGGGTTTTCCCACCTTTGCGATTTTGGCGGGTGTGTTTGAGATGCTGGCCAGGGGGCTGGCGGGCTTTCTGCTGGTGCCCCTGCTGGGATTTACGGGAGTGACGCTGGGAAGTCCCATTGCCTGGATTTTTGCGGATGCGTTTTTGATTCCGGCCTATTTCCATGTGCGCAGGACATTGGAGGCGAAACTGGCCGAAGGAACAGTTGTATAGTTCCCGGGAAATCCCTGTGACGCTTTTTCGCTATGATGCAACTTTGATGGAAGTGTGATGCGACTTTGATGTTTGTTCGGCGTATATTGAATGTATACAGACCGGACGGGAGTATATTTTATATAAGGATCAGGATTTTGGAAAGCGGCCGGTGTGCTCCCTGTACGGGAGAAACATTGGCCGCTTGTAATGTGTTTTCGGGAAGTTTGCCGCGCAGAGGCCATGCAGGCCGCACAGCAGGCGGAGGAGGGCATTCAGCTGCCCGGATTTGCGCAGGAACTTCGGCAGACCGGTTGTATACTTGTGAGAATCAATTTCAGGAAGAAAGAGGAGGAGCGGATGAAAAAAAGAATTATATCAGTTATTATGACATGCGTTTTGATATTGCTTTCCTGTGCATGGGGGACAGTGTCTGAAGGTGCGGGAAATCTGACGGAAAATAATGTGTTCGGGCATTCAGACACGGTACAAGTCGGGCCTGTGAATGGGCAGAGAATAGAAACAATTCTGTATTCGGATTCCGATTCCATATGCACCGGGGGTGCTGTGCAGAGTGTTAAAATCAATAACGGAGAGATTGCAGGCCTGATCGGCGGAAGGCTGTATCAGATTGACCCGGCCGGGGGAGGGGAGCAGGCGGTTACTTCGCTGCCTTGCCCGGAGTTTTGGCCGGCTTATTGCCCGGATGGGCAGGGGCATGTATATGCAGTCATCAGCCGGGAAAAAGAAAACGGCAGAGATTTTTTATTGAAAAAATATAGCCCGGAGGGAGAGGAGGAAGTCTGCGGGCTGAACGATTTCTATCGGGACGGGAAGGATGATCTCATGCGCTGGAACTTGACGGCGGATTCCGAGGGGAATGTATTTGTCTGCTCTCCCTTCGGCTGTCTGCTGCTGGACGGAGAAGGACGGGAACTTGGAAGTGTTTTCTGGGAGGAGGAGAAGGACTACACCCTGGAAGGAGTGAACCGGCAGTATGTGCTGGCATGTGTCAGCGAGGAGGGAGAGCGTATTTTTATCCTGTATGATAGGGAATCCGGGTTGGAGCGCAGGATTGAGGCGTATCCGTCCCGATCCGAATTCCGCTGCGCCGCATCCGGTTTTCAGGAGGGTGAGTTTGTGATCTGTACGGATTGTGCGTTGTATGGATGCAGCGGGCAGGGGGAATTGACCAGGTTATGTACCTGGACTGACTATGGGGTTGTAGGCGATGATATTCTGGCTGTCTATCAGGGAGAGGAGGGTATCCACTGTGTGGTGAAGGAAGACGGCATATTGATTGATGTTGCTTATATGGAGAACGGAGAAGAAAAGGCAGATCAAGGGCAAATGGTACAGCAGGTGTCCCGGCTGACCCTGGGCTGCATCGGGGAGACGGCGCTGTTGCGCCGTGCCGTGGCCGGGTATAACAGAGAGTCAGGATGCCTGATTTCCATTGCGGATTACTGGCAGGAGGATACGGAGGAGGCGGTGAAACAGCTGAACGCGGATATCCGGGCAGGAAAGGGACCGGATATCATTGCCTTTGAGGCGTATTCCGGCATGGCGGAAGCCTTGGGGCAGGAAGGTCTGCTGGAGGATTTGGTCCCCTGGATGGATAAAAGCACGGTTATAGGGCAGGAGGATATCGTGGAGCCTCTGTATGAGGCGTTGCTGCAGGAGGGAAAGCTGTACATACTGCCTGTGAATTTCGGTATAGAGACATTGATTACCAATGAAAAATGGGCCGGCGCGGAGAGAAACTGGACGGCGGAAGCGTGCCTCGAAAGTATGGAGAAAGCGGCAAAAGCACAGCCTCTTTTGGATTATGGGATGGGCAGGCAGGAATGGCTTAAGAGTCGCGCCTTTTACGGCTGTCAGGAAGAGGGCGGATCCGGAAAATGTGATGCCTGCAGCAGGATAGAGACGATTTTGCCGGAAAATTATGTATACAATCCCAGTGACGTTAGCCGGCGGGAGGGCGGGATGTTCTGGGAGAGCACGGTGATTGGCGATGTGGAGGGATATCTGTACCGCAAGTCCGTCTGGGGAGAGGACAGCCTTTTTACGGGCTTCCCGGGGGCGGAAGGAAACGGTATGGCGTTTGTGCCCGTTACAGCTTATGGAATCAATGGAAACAGCGGATATAAGGAGGAGGCATGGCGCTTTGTGGAGAGGTATTTTACGCAGAGCGGACGGGAGTCGGGAACATTTCTCTATCCCTTTTCGTCTGACAGAAAGGTATTGGAAGAGCAGTTTCGGGAAGCGCTGGCAAAGGACAGTGAAACGCCGCTTATCACCTATATGATGAAGGATGAGGCCGTGGATGTATATCCGGCAAAGCAGGAAGATATTGACAAAATAAGGGAGATGATAGAGGGGACGGCCCGGGTGCGCTGGTAAGTATTACAGCAGCAAGGAACTGCGTCGGGAAGAAAGCAAACTGCCTCATTGGAAAATTCCGGAAAGTGTGTTACAATGCTTTCAGAGTAAGAGTGGAGACTCTGTGAAGGAAGGCATTTCATATGACGAACGATTTTTCCCGGGGAAAGGTCTGGCAGAATATTATCTATCAGTCCATTCCTTTGATTCTGGCACAGCTGGTGCAGTTATTATACAATGTGGTGGATCGGATCTATATCGGGCATCTGCCGGGGGCCGACAGTATGGCATTGACAGGCATAGGGCTGGTTTTTCCGCTGACGATATTGATCGCGGCGTTTACCAGTCTCTTCGGCACAGGCGGGACGCCGTTGTTCTCTATTGCCAGAGGGGCGGGTGAAGAGCAGCGGGCAGAGAAGATTCTGGGCAATACCTTTGCTCTGCTTTTTGGTTGTTCGCTGGTGATGTTCCTGTTTTGCTTCTTTTTCCGCAGGCCGGTTCTCTATCTGTTCGGTGCCAGCGATGCCTCCTACGGTTATGCGGATGCTTATCTGCGCATTTATTTATTCGGTACGACGTTTACCATGCTGGCGACGGGGCTGAACGGCTTTATCAACGCCCAGGGATTTCCCAGGATGGGGATGCTGACTACCCTGATCGGGGCGGTGCTGAACCTGGTGCTGGATCCGGTCTTCATCTTCTTGCTGGATATGGGGGTGGGAGGCGCGGCGCTGGCTACCGTGCTGAGCCAGATGGTCTCCTGTGTCTGGGTTCTGCGGTTTCTTACGGGGAAAAGGGCACTGCTGCGCATAAAGACAGAGCATCTGCGGGTGGATTGGAAGCTGACCCGGGAGATTATGGGATTGGGAATGTCCGGATTCATCATGCAGGGAACCAACTGCCTGGTGCAGATAGTGTGCATATCCACGCTGAATACCTATGGGGGCGATCTGTATGTGGGAATTATGACGGTGATCAATTCGGTCCGGGAGATTCTGTCCCTGCCGGTGAGCGGTCTGACCAGCGGTTCTCAGCCTGTATTGGGCTATAATTACGGGGCGAAACGCTATGACCGGGTGTGTCAGGGGATCCGTTTTACGGCGCTTCTGGGCATTTTGTATACCCTGTTTGCCTGGTTTATCGTGATACAATGCCCGCATTTCCTGCTGTCGGTCTTTACTGAAGATGCGGCCATGCTGGAGGCGGGGATGGGAGCGCTGCAGCTGTACTTTTTCGGCTTTTTCTTCATGGCATTCCAGTTTTCCGGGCAATCGGCCTTTACGGCGCTGGGCTGCTCGAAACGGGCGGTGTTTTTCTCTCTGCTGCGCAAGGCAGTCATTGTGACACCTCTGACATTGATTCTGCCGAGGCTGGGAATGGGTGTGGACGGAGTGTTCTGGGCGGAGCCTGTCTCAAACTGTATCGGCGGGCTTGCCTGTTTTATCACTATGTATATTACTTTGTATCGGAAATTGAAGGCGGAAGCAATGTGCCCGCAGAACAGAGAAAAGAGCTCCTGATTATTTGGTAGAGGCTGCCGCGGTTATGTTGTCGGATTCAGAGAGGGGACAGCTATGTTTTTAAGGCAGTCTCCTCAAGCCATTTTCTGTTTTCAGTGCCCTGTCCCCATGCGTCAAGGGCCAGGTTATAGCTGTCTTTGATCTTGCGGTCAATTTTGTAAAGCTCTCTTTTTATGTCAGATTGTCCGACTTCCGGGCGCGAAACTCCTTGGGTGATATCTTTGATTTCCGTCTTGAATGAAACGGAATGGCTTTTGGAAAAAACCTTCCGGCATCTGTTTATATGCGCAGGCCCGCATATGGAAATCTGCTGCTGACGCAGCATGCGGACCCCGCGGGCGAGTAGGGAAAAATCACCCCTACTCGATTTTTGTCAGATTTTTCTGTGCGGTAGACAGCATCAGCTTGATCCGGTTGAGCTGGTTGACTTCACTGGCGCCGGGATCATAGTCGATGGCCACGATATTGGACTCCGGATAGGCTTTCCGCAGGGCCTTGATGACGCCCTTTCCAACCACATGATTGGGCAGGCATCCGAACGGCTGGGTGCACACGATATTGGGCACCTTTTCGTGTATCAGTTCCACCATCTCTCCGGTGAGAAACCATCCTTCGCCGGTCTGATTGCCGATGGACACGATGGGCTCCGCGTAGGAAACGATTTCCCGGATGGGAACGGGAGGAGTAAAGTGCCTTGACTTGCGGAATTCCTTCGTCATGGCTCCCCGCAGGATGTGCTCGATTGCCCATATGCCCAGGGAAGCATATCTGGCAGCTTTTTTGCTGGTACCCAGGTGCTCCGCCTTATAGATCTGATTGTAAAAACAATACAGCATGAAGTCCATCAAATCCGGCACCACGGCCTCTGCGCCCTCTGCCTCCAAAAGTTCCACCAGATGGTTATTACCGGCGGGAGAGAACTTGACGAGGATTTCCCCTACCACGCCTACACGGGGCTTTTTCACATTTTGCAGAGGAATCCGGTCGAAATCCTGGATGATCTCCCTGCACATTTTCCGGAACTTCAATAGGCTTATATGTTTTCCGGATACAAATTGCTGTGCCCGGGCCAGCCATTTTTGATGCATGGCATTTACGCTGCCCGGTGTGCGTTCATAAGGGCGCATTCGATATACACAGCGCATAAAGATATCGCCGAATTCCGCAGCCACAGCTGCCCGGATCAGCAATTCCGCATTCAGATGGAAGCCGGGATTACTCTCGATTCCGGCCAGATTCAGCGAGATTACAGGAATCTGCTCCATGTTGGCTTTTTTCAGAGCCCGGCGGATAAAGCCTACGTAGTTGGTGGCCCGGCATCCTCCGCCTGTCTGGGTCATGACGATGGCTGTTTTGTCCAGATCGTATTTGCCGGACAGGAGTGCTTCCATGATCTGTCCTACCACCAGAAGCGAGGGGTAGCAGGCATCATTGTTGACATATTTCAATCCCACATCCACGGAATGGCGGTTGTCATTATCCAGGACTACAAAATTATAGCCGCAGGCGTTGAAGGCCGGTTCCATGAGCTCGAAATGGATGGGCGACATCTGAGGACAGATGATGGTATAATTTTTCCGCATTTCTTCCGTAAAAGACACCTTTTCAATGGCTGTGGAGTGGGGCGTGGGATGCTTGTGGTTCTTTTCCCGTACATGGATAGCGGACAGCAGGGAACGCACACGGATTCTGGCAGCTCCCAGATTATTCACTTCATCAATCTTTAAACAGGTATAAATTTTGCCGGATCCGGACAAAATATCATTGACCTGATCCGTGGTGACTGCATCCAGGCCGCAGCCGAAGGAGTTTAGCTGTATCAGATCCAGGTTTTCCTGGAGCCGGACGAAGCTGGCGGCGGCATAGAGCCGGGAATGGTACATCCACTGGTCGGACACGATAAGCGGTCTCTCCGGGCAGCCCAGATGGGAGATGGAATCTTCCGTCAGCACTGCCATATCAAAGGAAGTGATTAGTTCCGGAATGCCGTGGTTGATTTCGGGATCGATATGATAAGGCCGTCCGGCCAGCACAATGCCCCGTTTTCCCGTTTCCTCCAGATATTTGAGAACTTCCTCCCCTTTTTTCTGAATATCCCTGCGCGCATTGTCAAGCTCCGTCCAGCCGGACGCAGCTGCGGCACGTACTTCACCCGGAGGAAGTTCTTTAAATTCTTTCAGCAGAGCCTCCGTGACGGTGTCCAGATCCCGGAAGGACATAAAGGGATTGCGCAATCTGGCCTGCCCGCTGCTGATTTCCTCCACATTATTTTTGATATTCTCGGAATAGGAGGTGACAATCGGACAGTTATAGTGATTATTGGCGCCTGCCACCTCATCGCGCTCATAAAACAGGGCGGGATAGAACACGAAGTCCACGTTTTTCCGGATGAGCCATACCACATGTCCGTGGGCAAGCTTGGCGGGATAGCATTCGGACTCGCTGGGGATGGATTCGATGCCCAGCTCGTAGATCTTGCGGTTGGACACAGGGGAGAGTACCACACGGAAGCCCAGTCTGGTGAAAAAGGTATGCCAGAAAGGGTAATCCTCATACATATTCAGCACTCTGGGAATTCCCACCACACCCCGCGGCGCGTCGTCCGGTTCCAGAGATGTGTAAGAGAAAAGCCTGCGCAGCTTATATTCATATAAATTAGGTACATTGTGGGCGTTTTTCTGGCCGCCGATGCCTCGCTCACAGCGGTTGCCGGAGATAAATTGACGTCCTCCGGAGAATTTGTTGATGGTCAGCCGGCAGCTGTTGGTGCAGCCTCTGCATTTTGCCATACTGGTTTCGTATTTCAGGGCACATAGCTTTTCATAAGAGAGCATGGAGGTCTCATAACCTGCCTCATAGTGCTCTCTGGCGATGAGGGCTGCACCGAAAGCTCCCATGATACCGGCGATATCCGGACGGATAGCCTCGCATCCCGCGATTTTTTCAAAGCTCCTGAGGACCGCATCATTATAAAAGGTGCCGCCCTGAACCACAATCTGGCGGCCCAGCTCCGAGGCATCCGATACTTTGATTACTTTGAACAATGCATTTTTGATGACAGAGTAAGCCAGGCCTGCGGAAATGTCGGCTACGCTGGCGCCTTCTTTCTGGGCCTGCTTTACCCGGGAATTCATGAACACGGTACAGCGGGTTCCCAGATCGATGGGATGAGCGGCGAAGACGGCGGCGTCCGCGAAATCCTCCACGCTGTAATTCAGGGATTTGGCGAAGGTTTCGATAAAGGAGCCGCATCCGGAGGAGCAGGCTTCGTTGAGCAGCACGCTGTCAACGGTCTGATCCTTGATCTTAATGCATTTCATATCCTGGCCGCCGATATCCAGGATGCAGTCTACCGCAGGATTGAAAAAGGCGGCGGCATAGTAATGGGCTACGGTTTCCACTTCGCCGTCGTCCAGAAGGAAGGCGGCTTTCATCAGAGCTTCCCCATAACCGGTGGAGCAGGAACGGACGATGTGTACATCTTTTGGCAGCAGCTCATAGATTTCTTTCAGAGAACGGATGGCTGTTTTCAGCGGGCTGCCGTCGTTATTGGAATAGAAGGAATACAGCAGGGAGCCGTCTTCCCCCACCAGTGCAATTTTCGTGGTAGTGGAGCCGGCATCAATGCCCAGAAATACGTTTCCCTGATAAGAGGAAAGCTCCGCCGTTTTCACATGATTGCGGCTGTGGCGTTCCTTGAAAACTTCATATGCAGCCTGGCTGTCAAACAGGGGCTCCATACGCTCCACTTCAAATTCCATCTTGATCTTGGAAGAAAGCCGGCGGAGCATTTCCGTCATGGAGCAGGATACGTCCTCTTTCGCGTTGAGGGCGGAGCCGATCGCAGCGAACAGATGGGAATTGCCCGTGTCGATTACATGCTCGCTATCCAGCTTCAGGGTTCTGATAAAAGCGGCTTTCAGCTCAGAAAGAAAGTGCAGAGGTCCGCCCAGGAAGGCCACGTGTCCCCGGATGGGCTTTCCGCAGGCCAGTCCCGAGATGGTCTGATTGACCACTGCCTGGAAGATGGAAGCAGCCAGATCCTCTTTTGTAGCGCCTTCGTTGATCAGGGGCTGGATATCCGTCTTTGCAAACACACCGCATCTGGCGGCGATTGCGTATAGAGAACTATAATTTTTCGCATATTCGTTCAATCCGCCGGCGTCGGTCTGGATGAGAGAGGCCATCTGATCGATGAAAGAACCGGTGCCGCCGGCGCAGATACCGTTCATACGCTGTTCTACATTGCCGCCTTCAAAATAGATGATCTTGGCATCCTCCCCGCCCAGTTCGATGGCCACGTCCGTCTTGGGGGCCAGTTCCTTCAGGGCAGAGGCCACAGCGATGACCTCCTGGGTAAAGGGAACCTCCAGACAATTCGCCAGGGTCAGACCGCCGGAACCGGTGATCATAGGATACAGCTTCAGGTCGCCCAGTTGGCTGTGCGCTTTTTCCAGCAGGGAGGAAAGCGTCTCCTGAATATTGGCATAGTGGCGCTCATAATCGGAAAAAAGAATATGATGGTTATCGTCCAGTATCGCTATCTTTACTGTGGTGGATCCTATATCAATGCCAAGAAGGGATTTGGCATCGCCAAGAAGGGCCTTGGCATCGCCAAGAAGGGCCTTGGCATCGCCAAGAAGGGCCTTGGCATCCTCTTTTTTTGTTAATTCCATGTAAATCATCCTTCCTGAAAATGTCGTTCCGTTTATTCTGTGGATTGGCACAGGTATTTGGGACAGGGCCGACATGCCCTGACATTCTAAGACATTATAGTACATGCAGCGAAAATTTGCAAATACCAAAAGCTGTGAAAAATTTATTAAAATTAAGATATTTCTATAAAAAAAGGAAAAGTCCGGTTTACTTATGGGATGGGGAATGTTAAAATACTAGTGGTATGCTGATAGGAGGAGTGGTGATATGAGCAATTTTGAAAAAAGGTTCGGAAAGTATGCCATCAGTAATCTTTCTTTGATACTGATTTTATGTTATGTGGTGGGTTATATCATTGAGCTGATCAACGGGGGATTCCTGAATTATCTGACTTTGAATCCCTATGCAATTCTGCACGGACAGGTGTGGAGGATATTCACCTGGATTATTATACCGCCGTCTTCGCTGGACCCCTTTACGATTATTATGCTTTTGTTTTATTATAATATCGGAACCAGCCTGGAGCGCACATGGGGGACTTATCGGTATAATGTCTACCTGCTGTCAGGAATGCTTTTCACCGTGCTGGGCAGTATGGTATGGTTGGGTATCCAGTATATAGTGGGAGGACCTGCCCAGAACCTGGGAGCCGTCAGTGCAGTGGCTTCTTTCTATTTCAGTACCTACTATATTAATATGTCCATTTTCCTGGCATTTGCCGCCACGTTCCCCAATGTGCAGGTGTTGCTGATGTTTTTGATTCCGGTGAAGGTAAAGTGGCTGGGGATACTGTATGGGCTGGTACTGGTATATGATTTCCTGTTTGCGGGCAATCTGGTTACCAGAATTGCCATAGCGGCATCTCTGCTCAGCTTTGTGATCTTCTTCTTTACATCCAGAAGCCATATTCACATGTCGCCGAAGCAGATGAGGCGCAGGGCGGAGTTTCGACAGGATATCAGGCGCAATTCCAGGGTGACAAAGCATAAATGTGCGATTTGCGGCCAGACGGAGGACGACGATCCCAGCCTGGAGTTCCGCTTTTGCTCCAAATGTAACGGGAATTATGAATACTGTCAGCAGCATTTATTTACCCATACCCATGTGCAATAAGAATTTCTAAGGAATCAAAGGACGAGGGGGTAGAAAATGATATCTAACGAAACTGCATTTGCGGAGAGCCTGGAGCGTATACGGCGGATAGCCAGAGAGCAGGGAAACTGTATAGAGGAGGAACAGGTCCGGGAAGAATTCTTTGATTTGGAATTGAATGATGCCCAGTTGGAGATGGTCTTTGCCTATCTGAAGGAGCATGGGATCGGCGTCGGTGAACCTGTGAATCCGGATGCGTGTCTTACGGAGGAGGAGAAAGATTACCTTCAAAATTATCTGGAGGGGCTGGAGGCGCTTCCTGTCTGCAGCGACGGAGAGCGGAGAGCCTATACCATTTCAGCCATGGCCGGGGATAAAGCGGCGGCGCAGCGCCTGACAGAGAGCTATTTAAAGGATGTGGCGGATATCGCCAGACTTTATACGGGACAGGGTGTAATGCTGGAGGATTTGATCGGAGAGGGCAATGTGGCCCTGGCTTTGAGTATGGAAATGCTGGGAAAGATGGGTGAATTGTTCCGGGCGCAGGATCAGGAGGCCGGAGAGACAGGGGAGGATGATCCTTCCATGGTGGAGGGAATCGTCATAAGGCGGATTATGGATGCCATGGAGGATTTTATCCGGGAGAATGCCGATACGAAAAAGCAGGACAGGAAAGTGGCTGACAGGGTGAATAAGGTGGCTGACAGGGCGAAGAAGCTGGCCGGGGAGTTTCATAGAAAGGTCACACCCGAAGAGCTGATGCAGGAGAGCGGCATGTCTGTGAAATTTATTCAGGATACCATGAGGATGAGCGGGTTTCAGATAGAGGATATTGCTAATGCGCAGGACAGTGTATGAAGATTATAAATATAGTGTGCAGGATACCGGCCGGATCTATGTGGGCTGCAAATATACCTTTGGAGAATTCCTGGAGGAGGAAGAGATTTTATTTAAGTTCAGGCTGGTCATGCAGAAATACATTTTGCCGGAAGCCGATCCGGAGGATACCCTGGAGACGCATCTGTACTATCTGCCTCCGGAGAGTTTTCTGGTGAAGATTTACCGGCAGATGAAAGCCAAAGTCCGGGTCATTGTCCTGGAGGAGAAAAAATCGCTCTTCGGTGGGACGGGAAAGCTCCGCTATGTGACAAAGCTGCTTACGGTGGAGGAACTGGCGAGGGTGTCTCCCCAGGAGAAGGAGCGGCAGGGATATGTGATACAGGAACTGTCCGTGAGTAAGCTGGCGCTGGCCGCGCTGTAAGGAAGAGCGCGTATGCCGGGAGGCAGCGCTGTAAAGGGGGAGAATGAGCGCCGGTAGGCAAGTCAGTAAAGGGGGAGAATGAGCGCCGGTAGGCAAGTCAGTAAAGGGGGAGTGTATGCCGGAGGCAGTCTTGTAAAAGGGAAAATGTGAGCCGGGAGAAAGCCCGCAAAAGGGAGAATGTGAACCGGGAGACAGCTCCATAAAAGGGAGAATATATGCCGGGAGACACAACTTATACTGCAGACCGGCTAAATTGCAGTAAGACCCGACTGCAGACCGCCAGCCAGGTACTTTCCCGGAGGCGTCAATGTATATCCTGACGGTCTGCAGTATAATAGAGAACAGAGAGTATGAGAGGAGAAGCAGGTAATGGAAGAAAGGCATTCCATGGAAGAAAAACATTCCATAAAAGAAAAACATTCCACACAAAAAATTCGTTCCGTAGAGGAACTGACAAGCTATGAGGTGCTGGAGAAACGGAAGATTGCGGATATCGACAGTGTGACATATCTATGCAGGCATAAGAAGACAGGGGCACGGGTGGCGCTGGTGTCCAACGACGATGACAACAAAGTATTTTATATCGGATTCCGTACCACGCCGAAGGATTCCACCGGTGTGGCGCATATCCTTGAGCATTCCGTGCTCTGCGGTTCAAAGGAATTCCCGATCAAGGATCCCTTCATTGAATTGGCAAAGGGCTCTCTGAACACTTTCCTGAACGCGGTAACCTATCCGGACCGTACCGTATATCCGGTGGCAAGCTGCAATGACAAAGATTTCCAGAATCTGATGCATGTGTATCTGGATGCGGTATTTTATCCGAATATCTACGATAATGAAGCCATTTTCCGCCAGGAGGGCTGGCATTATGAACTGGATGAAGCGGGTGAACTGAGCATAAACGGCGTGGTATACAATGAGATGAAGGGGGCATTTTCCTCTCCGGATTCCGTGCTGTATCGGGAGATCAGCACCGCCCTGTATCCCCATACCACCTATGGATGCGAGTCCGGCGGAGATCCCGGGGAGATTCCGGAGCTGACATATGAGCAGTTCCTGGATTTCCACAGAACATACTATCATCCGTCCAACAGTTATATTTATCTGTACGGCAATATGGATATGGCGGAGAAGCTCAGCTTTATTGACGAGCATTATCTCTCGGCCTTTGACGCCCTGGATGTGGACTCGGAAGTAGCCTCGGAGCCGGCTTTTTCCGCTCCGGTGCGCAAGGTCAGGGAATTTCCCATCAGCGAGGGGGAAAAGGCGGATGAGAATACGTATCTGGCATGGAGCCTGTCCGCGGGAGATACGCTGGACAGAGAGCTGTATGTAGCCTTCCAGATTCTGGATTTTGCCCTTTGTACCGTGCCCGGCGCTCCCCTGAAGAAAGCGCTCATTGAGAAAGGGATCGGCAAGGATGTGTTCAGTATCTATGACAACGACATCAAACAGCCCTACTTCAGTGTGGTAGCAAAGGGCACTTCCGTGGACAGGGAAAAAGAGTTCCGGGAAACCATCGATGCGGTTTTGCAGGAGATCGTCAGGAACGGTTTCGACAAAAAGGCATTGCTGGCCGCTATCAATCATTTTGAATTCAGATATAGAGAGGCGGATTTCGGCAGCTTTCCCAAGGGATTGATGTATGGCATTCAGATGCTGGGAAGCTGGATTTATGATGATCGGAAACCTTTTATTCATATAGAAGCCAATGAGACATATCGGAAGCTGCGGGAGAAAGTGGAGGAGGGTTACTTTGAGAAGCTGATAGAGCGCTACCTGCTCAAAAATCCCCACGGGGCTATGGTCATTCTGCAGCCTAAGGAAGGGCTGGCAAAGCTGGAGGAGGAAGCGCTGAAGGCAAAGCTGGCTGACAGGAAGGCAGGGATGTCTAAAGAGGAGATTGCCGGTATCCGTCGTATGATGGATGCGTTGGATGCATTCAGGGAGACGGAGGATTCCGCGGAGGATCTGGCAAGGATTCCGCTGTTGAACAGAGAGGATATGAAGAGAGAGGCCGCGCCTTTGTTTAATGAGAAGCGGACGCTGGCCGGGATTCCTGCTTTGTACCACAATATATTTACCAATGGGATCGGTTATCTGAGGCTGATGTTTAAGATCGAGAATGTACCGGAGGAATATTATCCCTATATCGGGATCCTGCAAAATACCTTTTTCCAGGTGGACACGGAGCATTATGCCTACGCCGATCTGTGCAATGAGGTCAATCTGACGGCAGGAGAGATGGTTGTGACCAACAATAATTATGTCAGTGTGGAGGATCCGACCCAATATACCCTGACGCTGGAAGTGGTTACCAAGGCGCTGTATGAGAATCTGGACAAGGCTATGGAGCTGACAGAGGAACTGATTCTTACCAGCAAATTCACAGATTCCCGGAGATTGAAGGAGATTCTGGCAGAGTGCAATTCCAAAGCCAGGGAGTATATGACGGAGGCGGGTAACAGTGTGGCTGTGACCAGGGCGCTTTCCTATGTTGATGCAAAATATGTGATAAGCGACATGATGACTGGTGTGGCGCAGTATCGTCTGACCTCGGATCTGGAACGTAATTTTGAAGAAAGGCAGGAGGAGCTGAAGGAGAAACTGCAGGAACTGTGCCGGATGATTTTCCGTCCGGAGAATCTGATGGTGGACTTTACAGGGGATAAGGGGGAGTTTGAGAAAATAGAGTCTTCCGTGAATAGACTGCGGGAGAGATTATATGACTGTCAGGTGGAGAAGGGCACATTTGTGCCTGTGGTTTCCAGGAAAAATGAAGGATTTATGACCTCAGGTCAGGTTCAATATGTGTGCAGGGCCGGGGATTTCCTGAAAAAGGGATTGCCTTATAAGGGAGCGCTGAAGGTATTGAGCGTAATGATGGGATATGAGTATCTGTGGACGAATATCCGGGTCAAGGGCGGCGCTTACGGCTGTATGTGCGGCTTTGCCAGGACCGGAGAGTGCTATTTTGTATCTTACCGTGATCCGAATCTGGGCCAGACCATCGACGTGTATGAGAGGGCGGCGGATTTCGTGGAGGCATATGATGCAAATGAGAGAACCCTGACCCAATATATCATCGGCACTTTCAGCCAGATGGACGTGCCGCTGACGGCTGCGGGCAAAGGCCGGCGTTCCAGAGAGGCTTATATGAGGGGCATTACCATTGACATGATTCAGAAGGAAAGAAATGAGGTCATGGATGTGACGGCGGAAGATATCCGCTCTCTGGGAGCCTATATCCGGGCTTTTATGGGAGATGAGTGCTTGTGTGTAGTAGGAAATGAACAGAAAATCAGGGCGGAAGCGGATCAATTTATGAAAATTGAGAACCTTTTCTAATATTTCTCGTCATTAGAGGTAGAAAGGGAACGCTGAGGCGGTGGAGGAAGCCGGGACTTTTCAGCAGGAAGGTCCCGGCTTTTTCAGGCAAAATGCGCGCCGGAGTGCGCAAGGGGGTATTAGTATGAAAAAGAGGACAAAAAGAACAGCTGTATTGGCAATCGCCGTTCTGACAGTGTGGTGCACAGGATGCGGTGCGGCATCCGACAGGACAATGTCGGAAACCATAGCGACGTCGCCTGCTTCCAGGAACGATTCCTATGATATTGGCGGCGGAGACTATAAGACGGAAAACGGCGGGATGACGGAGGAAAGCGGAGAGCTGGCAGAGGTAACGACGGAAAACGGGGATCCGGGGGTGCAGGACGGCCGGAAGCTGATCGAGACAGTAAGGCTGGAAGTGGAGACCAAAGAATTCAAAGAGACCATGGCTGCGCTGGAGACCCAGGCGGAGGAGCTGGGCGGTTATATTGAAAGTATGGATACTTACAACGGCAGCAGCTATTCCGAATACGGACATAACAGAAATGCCAGCCTGACAATACGCATTCCCAGCGGGAAGCTGGACGGATTCCTGCAGACCGTGGCCAGAGCCGGCAGTATTGTCCGGCGCAATGATACGGTGGAGGATGTGACGTTGTCCTATGTGGATATGGAAAGCCGCAGAGATACGCTGCGTACGGAACAGTCCAGGCTTCTGGAATTTCTTGACAAAGCCGAGACCATAGAGGAGATTATCACCATAGAGCAACGCCTGTCGGAGGTGCGGTATCAGATGGAGAGTATGGAATCCAGGCTGAGGACCATGGACAATCTGATAGACTACAGTACGGTATACATAGATGTATCCGAGGTGCACGAGCTGACGCCGGTAGAGACGCCTACGGCATGGGAGAGAATAACAGGCGGATTTGCGGAAAGCCTGGAAAGCATTGCACATGGCGGACTGGAACTGTGCATCTGGTTCCTGGTGCATATTCCTTACCTGGTGATCTGGGGGATTCTGATCGCGGCAGCAGTGATTCTGGTGAAGAGGCGCCGCAGAAAAAAGAGGGAAAGGTTGGAGGAACAGCTGAGGAGAGGCGCTTCAGCGGAAATCGAAAAAAATAAGTAAAAAAATAATGAAAAAAACGCAATTCGTTCTTTGCGAGTTGCGTTTTTTATGGTATACTGTTACAGAAAATGACCATGGGGGCATTTGCGGTCTTGCTGTTGCGATTCGTCAGGAGCTGCCGATTGAGAGGTTAGAGGCGGTTTCTCAGTCACGGCCCGCGAGAGGTTTTGTTGTTTCAGGCCCCGCTGTCAGGTTGTTTGTATTTATTCATTATAAATGGAGGACTGAGAGCATGAGTACTACTTCAAAAGCGAGCCAAAG
>OFHM01000323.1_pt1 | contig 43281 bp, 43 predicted proteins | sample 1521311 | NCBI WGS metagenome assembly OFHM01 (sample SAMEA3504083, study PRJEB24116) | mouse gut metagenome | biome: mouse gut; feature: mouse-associated habitat; material: faeces | place: Denmark | collected 2011 | reverse complement strand
GCGGTGCAGGTTCTGTTTCTAGTGGCGTGGGCGGCGGCATCGTTGGTGGGGCTGGTGCTCTTGGTGATGTGGATTTTGAAAAAATCGAAGAAGGCGAAGCGGTTGCCAGCGAACTGGAAAATGCTTTGAAGTCCATATGGGATGTATTCCAGCAGGCATGGGAATCCAAAGGGGAGGGTGTCATTAACTCCGCAAAGGCAGCTCTTTCCAGTTTGCTTGAAGCTGCAAAGGCTATCGGGGCTACTTTTTATGAAGTGTTTACAAACGGGACTGGGCTAGGATGGCTAGAAAGTTTATTGGAGCTTCTGCGTTCCATGTTTGACGTTGTAACCTCTATTTCTGTAGCATTTACAGAAGCATGGAATGCTGGGGCTGGGTTTGAGAATGTCACGGCATTGTTTGAAATGCTTACAAACGTCAATTACCTTCTGGCTGCAATTGGGGATTCATTTTCCCGGGCTTTCAGCAATGGTATAGGGGTTCAGATATGGACAAATATACTTGGGATAATAACAGGAGTATACAACATTATTGGGAACCTGGCCGCAAGCCTGACAGAAGCATGGAATACGGCAGGTATTGGTGACAGCATATGGGCTGGGATATTAGGGATTATAAACACTGTCCTTGAAACAATGCATGGGATAGCTGATTCCACAGCGGAATGGGCTGCTAAATTAGATTTTGTCCCATTATTGGAATCAATAGACGAATTATTGAAGGCAATACAGCCGCTAACGCAAAACATTGGAGAAGGCCTGCAATGGTTCTGGGATAATGTGCTGCTCCCCATAGCTGGGTGGACGATACAGGAAGCGGTTCCTGCCTTCCTTGATATGTTATCAGAAGCAATCCGTACTGAAAACGAAGTGATAGAAGCATTGAAGCCACTTGGCATATGGCTGTGGGAGAACTTTTTGCAGCCATTGGGGCAATGGGCTGGTGATGTAATTATATCAGCCATGGAAACAATCACAGATTTACTCAAAAAATTCGGGGATTGGATATCAGAAAATCAAAGTTTGGTGGAAGGTTTTGTTATTGTGATAGGTTCATTTTTTGCAGCTTGGAAAGTTGTAAGTTTTGCATCTACCATAGCTGGAATAATTAAATCTATGGCTCTATGGATTGCGTCAATAATTTCATACACAACAACTGTAGGGCTTGCAACGGCAGCAACGAGCGCATTTAAATTAGCAATGGGTTTCTTAACATCACCCATAACAATTGCTGTTGCTATCATAGGTTCCCTTATCGCAATAGGTGTCCTCTTATACAAAAACTGGGACAAAATCAAAGAAGCCGCCGGGAAGCTGAAAGACTGGATTGCAAAAAAATGGAAAGAAATACTGAAAGCCATTAGCGGCGCATGGGAAGGGATACAAAAAGCATTAAGTAATGTTTCTGCATGGTTCAAGAAGAAATTTGATGATGCAATAAAGAATGTCCATAAAGCTTTCGAGGGGATTGGGGGATGGTTTGGCGCAAGGTATACGGATGTTACAAATGCATTTAAAGGCGTGGGGGGCTGGTTCAAAGAACAATTTGATAATGCAGCAAAAAATACACATTTGGCATTTGAAACCATTGGGTCTTGGTTTGGGGACAGGTGGGTTGATATAACAACAGCACTTTCAGACGTTGCAAACTGGTTCAATAAGAAATTCGATGAAGCAAAAAAGAATGTACATTTGGCATTTGAAAAGATTGGAGAGTGGTTTGGCGCAAGGTATACAGACATACAGAACGCACTTAAGGAAGTCAATACTTGGTTTGGGGGGAAATTTGAGGATGCAAAAAAAAGTGTGCACGATGCATTTAAAACTATTGGGAACTGGTTTGGAAATAGGTATGCGGATATTCAAAATGCATTTAAAGGCATAAAAGGATGGTTCAAAAAGAAATTTGATGAAGCATATTCTAGCGCAAAAAGTGCATTTTCCGGTGCAAGAGCAGACTTCGGGACCATATGGGGAAACATAACTGGCGCATTTGGCGATATTGCCGGGTGGTTCCGAGATAAGTTCTCGTCTGCATGGCAATCAGTGACAGGTATATTTTCTGGTGCTCGGGAATTTATGGAGGGCGTCGGGAAGAACATAGTAAACGGAATCATTGATGGGATTCTGGCAATCTGGAACACGCTTGTTGACATGGCAAACAAAATAAAGGAATTATTCAACATTAAAGTCAATGTTTCGGGAGCGTCGGCAGTCGGTGGTGCATTTGGCGGTCTGGTCGGCGGTATGGGGAAGGCGGCCGCTTATTCCCCCCAGGCCGCAGCCCCGTCCCCGGCCATGGCATCATTTTCGGACATGCAGATACCACAGCTTGCATCCGGTGCGGTAATCCGCGGAGGGGATCCGTTCCTGGCAGTACTTGGGGACCAGAGGTTTGGGCAGACAAATGTGGAAGCCCCCCTGTCCACGATTGAAAAGGCCGTTTCCAATGCCATGGGGAAGGCCGGGGGGATGGGCGGGGACATAAGCGTCCGGGTATTCATTGGGGGAAAGGACGTTACCCGTGCTGTTAAGACGGAAGCAGACACATATTTCAAAAAAACCGGGAAAGATTTATTCATGCATTAAGTGGAGGGGAGAACGATGTTTGATGGATGGCTGATAAAATTCGGGAACGTGGTGCTCCCCAACAGCTTCATCCTTGCGGACGGCTGGGAATCCACGCCGAACCAGCGCGTGGAGCTTGACGCATACAGGGATGCAAATGTGTTGCTGCACCGGGAAACCAGTGAGAATTTCAAGACTTCTTTGACGCTCAATATCCGCTCCATGGACTTGGCGGAAATGACGGCCTTCAAGAACGTGGTAGGGCTGGCAACCTTAGAAATAACCAGCAAAAGGGAGAGAAGGCTTGCGGTTACATATTGGAATGACGAGGAGCTGGCTTATAAAAACGCAACAATGTACATGCCAGACGTTACATATTCCATACATACCGTAGATGAGTCTGCAAAAGGCATAGAGTATAACCCATTTTCCATAGAGTTGATTGAGTATTAGGAGGGATGGCATGGTTAACTATACGTATTTTGATTTATTTTTTAAAAGCAGCATACCAAAGCAAGTTTCAATCAGCTTTGATGGGGTAGTGCTTACCAATGATGATTTATACAACCAAGAGATGGAGCTTGAGGAAAACCTTTGTTCGGAAGGGGAATTGCGCTTTGGCTCCTGCGAAGCAAGCATCCTAAAATTCAAGTCCTCTGACATATTCCTTCCAATGGTCGGGAAATGGCTGGATGTTAGGATGGGGCTGGAAGGGGGCTCCGATGCGCCCCTTCCTCTCGGAAGGTACAAGGTAGATTCCGACAGTATTTCCAATGACAGGAAGTACCGTGAGATAGTGGCCTATGATGCCATGCACGGCATTTTAAGCACAGATGTGGCCGCGTGGTATAACAGCCTGCTCCCAGGGGAAGGCAGCAAAGTCACCATGAAACAGTTCAGGGAATCCTTCGTAAGATATTTTGGGCTGACGGAAGTAACCCCAGAGGGCGGCCTTGTGAATGACGGCATTGTGGTAGCACGAACAATCCAGCCAGGGCAGATAAGCGGAAGGGATGTCATCACGGCCATATGCGAAATCAACGGGTGCTTCGGGCATATTGGCCGTGATGGGAAGTTCCATTATATTTACCTTGGGCAGGACATAGGGGGGCTGTACCCTTCTGACGGTTTATTCCCAGACCATGCCCCGGAGCACCTGGCGCAGTCAAAGACAGGGCATCTGTACCCGCAAGACCCAGATTCCTACAGGATTGGGGCAAGCCAATACATACAATGCGAATCCGGAAAGTTTTACACAAAGCGCATTGAAAGGCTGCAAATCAGGAACAGCGAAAATGAAATAGGGAAAACCTGGCCGGAAGAAGGTGGGGGCCCGGATGATAACTGCTATGTCATTGAGGACAATTTCCTTGTGTACGGGAAGTCAGACCAGGAGATGAAGGAAATCGCGAAAAATATTTTTGGTAAAATCACAGACATTGCGTACATGCCGTTCAACTGCGACATGATTGGGAACCCGTGCATTGAGGTCGGGGACGCCATCAGGATTCCAACCAAATATGAAATCGTGGAAAGCTATGTGTTACAAAGGACCCTAAAAGGAATCCAGGCCTTGAGGGATGAAATTAGGGCAGATGGGGTTGAAAAATATGGTGATAAGGTGAACGGCGTCCAGAAGTCCATTATCCAGCTAAAAGGGAAAACAAACGTTCTTGTCAGAACTGTTGATGAAACAAGAAGTGAACTAAAAAATCTGGAATCCAGCACGGAATCTAGGTTTATACAAACAGCAGAAAAAATAGAGCAGGAAGTGCTTGCAAGAACAGAAGAAGGAGTGGAAATAAAAGCGTCGCTTGCGTTAAAAATAAATAAAGATGATGATGGGACAATCATCTCCCTTATAGAAGGAAGCGCAGATAGGATACATTTTAATGCAGACAATTTTTTTACTGTGGATTCCCCTAATTTTAAAATTGATGAAAGTGGGAATGCGGAATTTAGCGGCAATGTAGTTGGGGCAAAAATTTCAGCATCTTCTATATCCGGAGGAAATATAACTGGGGCAAGCATCAACAATGGAAACGGTACATTTTCCGTGGATGAGAACGGACATGTAAAAATGACTTCCGCGGAAATAACAGGGAAAATAGTCGGGAGTGAAATATCTGGGAGCAAAATATCCGGGAGCGAAGTTGTCGGCGGGAAAGTAACTGGTGCTACCATAAAGGCAAAAGAAGGGATTTACCTGCAATATACCAATGCAAATACTATCCCCCCAATATCTGGGGAATATGTCTTTGCAAGAACCGGGTACGGGTATGAATCAGAAGTTGAGGGGCTTTCCAATGGGGCTTACCTTGAACTGGTTACACCTAGTGGAAGTGCCGCAATCGCAGTTGGCCTTATGGGCATGGGTGGGGGAAATTTTGGATCCATGGCTTATTTCCCTGACGGCGCAATCATAAGCAACGCGGAAATAAGAAATATCATCCTGACATATTCAATGGAGAATTCCTTCATTGCAGAGGGCGAGGAAGGAACCAGGAACCCGCACGAAGCGCAGGTTTTCGCAAAAGTTTTCGGCGCATTTGCCTGCGTTTATGGGAAGTATAGGTTCCATGAGCATAGGGCAGGGGAAAACGTTGACATAAAAGTGGGGAGCTCTGAGGATGAGCACATACCAAAATGGGCAAACGTGGAGGTATGCACAAGCTATAAGGGGAGCCCGTTTGTATTCATATTGCAGACAAATGGGACGCTCCGTGTAATAAATGCAAGCAAGACGGACATTTTTGCCACAGGGGATGATGCAAATAGCTATATCACGATAAATTTCAGGTTCGATTTTTTTAGGGCATAGGAGGTGCAGGGATGGTTCATGGGGATAATATAATATACGTTCGAATTGACTGGGAAAACCACCCAAGTGACAAGACCCCGGTAAATGAACGGAATTTAAACAAGATGGATTTAGCCCTGCACCTTCTGGATGAACGTGTGGTTTGGCTGAATGAGAATAAGTTTGACAAAACGGAATCATTCAAGCTGGTTAAGGATATCAGTCTGAACGAAGAAAATGGTGTGTTTACAATCACGTTTTATGACAATACCAAGAAGCAGATTGACACAATTCTTGAAAAGATTGCTGTTAATTTTGATTTTGACGAGGAAAGGCAGCAGCTCATCATTACCCTTGACGATGGGACAGAAAAAAGAGTGGACTTGTCCGCCCTCATTACGCAATATGAGTTCCTTACTTCTGAAACAATTTCCCCGGAAGTGGAAAGTGGGAAAGTGAAATTTGAAGTCAGGGAAGGCAGCATCCAGGAAAAACACCTGCGTCCGGACTACCTAGCAGACATCAGGGTGGAACAGGGGAAGGCACAGCTAAGCGCAGCGAAGTCCGAAGAATTCGCAAAACTGTCCGAAAGCTATGCGCATGGAGGAACCGGGGTGAGGGAAGGGGAAGAAACGGACAATGCCATGGAGTATGCCAGACAGGCAAAGGAGAGCGCGGACAGGGCAGAAGATATAATTTCACAGGGGGATACATCGGAGATAGTAACCATAGAAAAATCTTTGTCCCCAGGAGTTGATTGGATTAGTACTGGAATCCAAAAGGAGGACTTAAAAACTGGAAGTTATGTGGTTACTTTATATGTCAATGAATCCGAATATGGCATAGTGAATGAAACGTATGTCGGGATAATGCATTGGTATCCTCACGCCTCATATGGTAAGGAATCCAACGAAATATTGCTACATTCTTCGGGATCTCATTCAGTTCCTGAAAGACGTCTTTTTTTAAGAACAAGAGCGGCAAGTAATTATGGGCTTATTTTAGAAATTGCAAGTTTGAAAAATCCTATCATTGAAAAAACATTAGACTTAGTCTTTAAATTCAAAAAAATGTTATGATGGAGGGATTGAATATGGGAATATATTTAAAAGACACTATTGAGGGGACATGCCGGAAAGCCATCAATGATGAAAGAGGCAATAACATATTAGAAACATACCAGAAAAAACTTGGGATTGGGGAATTCATAGGGAACATTGACTTGATAAGTAAAAATAGTGTATGCCTGTGCTGGAGTATCAAATGTGAAGGAACTTTCCCGCTTGACAATATGGTTTGTATTTTAAAAACAGAAAATTATGAAGAAGCAGGGGATACGCAAGCATTTGTATTTCAGACAGCATTGCCAGTTGATGGGAAAAATGAAGGGAGATGCTTCATAAGGAAAAAACATCTGGTAGGAGATGAAGTTTCAGCTTCGGATTGGCATGAAATCCCATCTGATGCGACGATTAACAAATTTGAAATAAATTTTGACAGTGAAGACGATGAAAACCCAGTAGCATGGACATCCATGCGGAAAATAGTCAGCGGGAAGATAAAAGACTTATTTGGGAATGTTTCCATCATGGCTAAAAATATCCGGTGGCTTTATAAAATGCTTGGGACAACCGATATCGCAAGCATTGGCGGCGGGACGCTGACAGGGGCAATTAGTAAACTAAACACCGATTTCCTGAAGGCAAACGAGGTTAAGTACCTTGAGATGCCACAGCCCCCAACCAATGGCATGTTCGTTAGCTTTTCCCACTGGGTATTCCATGTCACTAAAGTCGGGAGGGTGGTGACAATAACGACAAATTTTGCAGGGCATATGAAAGCATCATGGGACAACCAATTATTATTAACCCTCCCAGCAGAATATTCCCCATATGACTGGTATGAGATATTTCCCCATATTACGCAAGGTGGCAATACTGTCTTAGTTAGTATTTCACATGACGGGAGTGTAGAGTTCAACAGCCTTGGGAAGGAAATAGATGATTGGTTAGCCAGGTGGTGCATTACGTATATAGCTAGGGAATGATTCAGTCATGTTTTCTGTATAACCGTCCACCCCTCCCAGACAGCCATGTCATTTACATTATAAGAAGAACGAAAGGCAATCTTCCTCTTTCCATGGCAGATCCCAAACTGAGCTTTGTAATATTCATTTGTTCCAAAGCAGAAAACCCTCCAGCCTCCCTCTGCTGTTGGGGCATGTATTGTTTCAGGGTAAGTGTATGCACAACCGCCTATAGGAACCATGTCACAGTCAATATAGTCGTTTCGGGATTCTGTAAGGAAAATACCCGTAAGCCCTATTTTGCTCCCTAAATCGGTGTTTAGTGAACAGAATAAAAATGGTACAAATAGTTTTGAAAAATAATTTACAATAATAAAAAAGATTAGGAGAAATGCCTATGGAAGAATTGAAAAGGACAGAACATGATAAATTTCATGGAGAGTTTGCAGCAAGGATGGTGGAAGCAGATAAAAGGCAGAATAGACGGCTTGACCTGATGGAAGAAAACATTAATCGCATCAATGATCTCACCGTATCCATCGAAAGGATGGAAGTAAGCATGTCAAATATGATTGAAGAAATCAAAAAGCAGGGCGAGAGGTTGGAAAAGCTGGAGAACGAACCTGTAGAAACCTACAATCAGGTGAAACAGTCTATTATCACTGCGGCTGTCGGAACGGTCGTAGGTGCTGCCGTAACTGCAATTTTAATGATTTTATAAGGAAGGAGAACGCATGAGAAACAGAGATTGGAAAGAATGGTGGAGAGCAGCAGGTGTCAGAGCCGTGAAGACCATGGCACAGGGGGCTTTGGCATTAATCCCAGCAGCTGCAACCATCACAGAGGTTGACTGGACAGTGGTTTTTGGTACAGCGGCATTGGCAGGTGTGGTATCTTTGCTGACATCTATCAAGGGCTTGCCTGAATTAAACGAAAGCGAGGTAAAATAATATGAGGGACATTGCAGCGTTGCACCCAAGGCTACAGACAAAGGCAGCACTTTTAAAAGAGGAGTGCAAAAAGCAGGGAATTTCTATCCTATTCAGCGAGTGTTTAAGGACGAAAGCGGAACAGGATGCATTGTATGCACAGGGAAGGACAGCTCCCGGTAATATCGTTACAAACGCAAAAGGCAGTACATACAGCTCTCAGCACCAATGGGGGATTGCCATTGATTTCTATATTAATATGGACGTTGATGGGGACGGCGATAAAAAGGACGATGCCTTTAACAATTCCACGGGGCTGTTTGAGCAGGTCGGCGCCATTGCCAAATCTGTAGGCCTAGGATGGGGCGGTGACTGGACAAGCATCAAGGATAGGCCGCATTTGTACCTTCCTGACTGGGGAAGCACCGCTTCAAAGTTAAAGCAGCAGTACATAACACCAGAAAGGTTCATGCAGACTTGGGGTGATGGGAAGGTTACTGTGGATGCAATTCAGGAAATTAACAAAGTTTCCCCTTCAGGGTACGAACGAACACAGTTCATTATGGATGTCCAGGCAGCAACTGGCTCTAAGGTGGATGGGAAGGCCGGAAGTGAAACCATTAGGAACACCATTACGGTATCCGCGTCCAGGAACCGGAAGCACCCAGTGGTAGTACCCCTGCAGAAACGGCTGAACGCCCTTGGGCATGATTGCGGAAAGGTGGATGGGATTGCGGGCCCTAAATTTACAGTGGCGGTAAATTCCTACCAGAAAAATGCCCTTGGTTACAGAAATTTGGACGGGGAAGTTACGGCAGGAAAGAAGATGTGGAAATCCCTTCTTGGAATGGTTTAAGAGAGAGCCCCGGTTTATCCGGGGCTTTATTGCCATACAATAATATGTCCGCATAATGTACGCAAATTGCCTTTAAACTATTGAAAATAAGGAAAAGATAATATGACTTTTAATCAAGTTGTCCGGGGTTCGAATCCCCGATGTCTCATTTGCAGGGAATAGCGGAAAGCTGAATGGAAAGCTTTCCGCTATTTATATGGCTTATTTTTTCAAATTTCTTCCATAAAAATCAGGCGTTTTCTTCACACAGCCGGTTTAAAAGGCTGAGTACCAGAATCATATCACTGTCATTGAGCAATTTAAATTTTGATAAAGCTTTATTCACTAACTCCGGGTTCTGTTGTTGCTGGTCGAAAAATTCCACAGGCGTTATTTCAAAGTAATCACATATGGAAAAAAATTCCGTTAGGGAAGGAAGTGATTTGCCGGAAGAAATGTTATTGATATACCCTCTGCTATGCCCTAAGTCGTAACTCATCTGATATTCTGAAATTCCTTTTTTTATCCGAAGCTGTGTAATCCGGTTCCTCACAAATTGGTCCATAAAAATCTCCCTCCTGACTATATACATATTATAAATGACAAAAATAAGGAGTATTCTATATAAATATGTTATAATATCTTGAAACATCTATTTTAAAATGTTATTATATGATAAAAAATGATAATAGAAGAAATTTGGAGAAAAAAGACATTTATAAGAAGATAATAAAGGAAGCATTGGAATGGAGGCAGATATGTGGAAAAGGACAGGACATAATTTGCAGATGTTATTTTTATGCCTTTGCGGCCTATTTCTGTTTCGGGGCTGGACGGTAAGTGCAGCGGTGGCAGGAACAGCAGAAAACTATGAGATGGGGGAAGAATTTGAGGGTGGGATGGGGTATGATGGGGAAGTAAGGGTGTTCCAGTTTATGATTTTGGAAAAATCCCGTGTCACCTTGAATTTAAAGTGCAGTGGGAGGGGATGCACAGGGGCAATTTATGACTCGGCGGGGCGGGAGGTACTGCACAAAGAGGATTTAGAATTTACAACAAATTTTTTTACTGGATGGTCGTCGGCAGAATTAACAAGAATTCTTGAGCCTGGTATTTATAATCTGCAATTAAAGCATGAAAGAAAATGGAAATGGCAGAAATGCAGGTTTTTGTTTCAGCTTTCGGCACAACGGCAGATACATTTGTCAAAAGGGGTATTAAATTCCTTGGAAAGCAAAGGCTCTGGGCAGCTTACCGTTACCTGTAAGCCAGTAAAAAATGCCATTGGATACCGGATACAGTATGCAAGGGATGCACAGTTCCAGATTGGCGTAAGGACATTTTATGCCCCAATGCCTACAGAAACGATAAAGGATTTAGAAAAGGGAGTGCGCTATTATGTGAAAATATGCCCATATACTGTATACGATGACGGCACATATGTATATGGGCAAAATTCTTTTGTAAAATCAGAAATTACCAAACCATAAAAAGTATGAAAATTTTATATAATTGAGAAAAAGTGTTGAAATTGCTTGGAAATTAATGATAATATTTATACAGATTCCGTATAGGGATTGCAAAGAGAAAGGAGAAGGAAAATGGCAAACAGATTTGTATTGAATGAAACATCATATCATGGGGCAGGCGCGATTCAGGAAATTGCGGCAGAGGCAAAAGGCAGGGGGTTCCAGAAGGCTTTTGTATGTTCTGATCCAGATTTGGTGAAGTTTGGGGTAACAAAGAAAGTTTTGGATGTACTGGATGGTGCAGGATTGGTATATGAATTATATTCTGATATTAAGCCAAACCCAACCATTGAAAATGTGCAGACGGGGGTAGCAGCATATAAGAAGTCAGGGGCAGACTATCTGGTTGCAATTGGCGGTGGTTCTTCTATGGATACGGCTAAGGCAATTGGCATTATTATCAATAACCCGGAGTTTGAAGACGTAGTGAGCTTAGAGGGGGTTGCTCCTACCAAGAACAAATCTGTCCCGATTTTTGCAGTGCCGACTACGGCAGGGACAGCAGCAGAAGTAACGATTAACTATGTAATTACAGATGCAGCAAAGAACCGGAAAATGGTGTGCGTAGACCCGAAAGATATCCCAGTTGTGGCGTTTGTAGATTCAGATATGATGGCTTCTATGCCAAAGGGGCTGACTGCAGCTACTGGCATGGATGCTTTGACCCATGCAATTGAAGGGTATATTACCGCAGGGGCTTGGGAATTGTCCGATATGTTCCATATTAAGGCAATTGAAATCATTGCAAAGAGCCTGCGCGGGGCTGTTGACAATACCCCGGAAGGCAGGGAAGGCATGGCTCTGGGGCAGTATGTGGCAGGCATGGGATTTTCCAATGTAGGGCTTGGGATTGTCCACTCTATGGCACATCCCCTTGGTGCGCTGTATGATACACCGCATGGCGTGGCAAATGCAATTATCCTGCCTACAGTAATGGAATATAATGCAGAAGCGACTGGCGGCAAATACCGGGAAATTGCCCGGGCTATGGGCGTGGAAGGCGTAGATTCCATGACACAGGAAGAATACCGGAAAGCAGCTATTGATGCAGTGAAACAGCTTTCCGCGGATGTTGGGATTCCAAAGGACTTGAAGGAAATTGTGAAAAAAGAGGACATTCCTTTCCTGGCACAGTCTGCTTTTAACGATGCATGCAGGCCGGGGAACCCGAAGGAAACCAGCGTGGAAGATATTACGAAATTGTATGAAGCCTTAATTTAATCTGGCAGCAAAGGATTTTTGTGGAAAAGGTATTTATGCTAATTTAAGGGTCTGTTGCAAAATGCAGCTTATATACCATGTATGGATGGGATTCTTGAGTCCCGAATGCCATATTTTGTATATAGCAGCTATTTTGCAACAGCCCCTTTTGCACTTTTTATGTTCCATAAAAAGTGCTATTCGAAATACAAAAAAACAGCAGGGAATAGGAGAAAGAGATGAAATATGATTTTACTTCGGTTTTGGAGCGCCATGGCAAGGATGCCATGGCGGTAGATAGTTTGGGGAATGAAGACTGGGCTCCGAAAGCGCCGGAAGATGGGTTTGATGCCATTCCCATGTGGGTAGCTGACATGAATTTCCCTACTGTGCCTACCGTCCAACAGGAAATTATGGAGCGGGCGGGGCATCCGGCATTCGGATATTTTACCCCCTCGGAGGAATATTACCAGTCCATCATACAATGGCAGACAGCCAGAAATAAGGTGGAGGGTCTGTCAAAAGAGTGTATTGGGTATGAAAATGGGGTGTTGGGCTGCGTGGTTTCTGCTTTGGCTGCTTTTACATCCCCAGGGGACAAGGTTTTGCTCCACAGCCCTACATATACAGGGTTTACCAATAGCATTGGGAATATAGGGCTTGGAATTGTCCACAGCCCCTTAAAACAGGATGAAAACCATGTCTGGCGGATGGATTATGGGGATATGGACAGGAAACTGAAAGAACACAACATCCACGCGGCGGTATTTTGCAGCCCCCATAATCCTTGCGGGCGTGTCTGGGAGAGGTGGGAGCTTGAAAAGGCTATGGAGGTTTACCGGGCGAATAGATGTGTGGTAATATCGGATGAAATTTGGTCGGACATCCTGTTAAACGGCCATAAGCATATCCCTACCCAGTCCGTCAGTGAAGATGCAAGGAACCGTACAGTGGCTGTTTATGCCCCCAGCAAGACATTCAATTTGGCGGGGCTGGTAGGCAGCTACCATATTATTTATGATAAATACCTTAGGGACAGGGTACGAGCCAATGGTAGCAAATCCCATTACAACAATATGAATGTGCTGTCCATGCATGCCCTGATTGGGGCTTACCAGCCAGAAGGGCATAGGTGGGTGGATGAGCTTTGCCAGGTATTGAGCGGAAATATTAATTTTGCATGCAGTTTCATTGAGGAACATTTTGAAGGTGTGCAGGTAAGCAAGCCGGAAGGGACATATATGCTGTTTTTGGACTGTTCCCAGTGGTGCAGGGACCATGGGAAAACAGTCGGCGACGTGCTGGAAGCTGGATGGAAGGTTGGTGTGGCGTGGCAGGATGGCAGGATGTTCCATGGACCCTGCGCCATCCGCATGAACCTTGCGCTGCCCTTGGCAAGAGTACAGGAGGCTTTCCGGCGGTTGGAAAAATATGTATTTTAACATGCTGGATTTTGTGCAGGCTTTTTTCTTGACTTTCCAACAGTTCTATGGTAGTCTTTGATATAAATCAGAAGATGGAAACACAGTGAAAAAGAGAGTACGCATACCAGAATGGCAAAGAGAATCCCGGCGGGTGGGAAGGGACGCAGGAGGGTATGCGGAAGATGGCTTTGGAGTGGCATTGGTGAACTGTCTTAAATGGGCAGCTAGGCAATGACAGGACCGCCTGTTACAGCGGGAAGTATAGAGGGGCGCTAAGGTTATCTGAAAACGTTAGTTACGCCATATGGAAGGGAGTTTCAAGCGCGTTCTGGGCAGTTCCCAAAATACTTGCAAAGGCCTGTGCTGTGAAGGGCAGGCAAAGAGAAGTGGTACCGCGGGACAGTCCGCCTTCTATCTTATGGTAGGAGGCGGATTTTTTGCTTTATAGGATTAGGGTATCAAAAGCACCTTAATCTATATGGGAAATTACACCCTATAAAGAAAAATGCCCCGCAGGTACCATGATAATTGGAACATTTATGAAGGAGGCAAAAATTATGTGTACAAAATGCAGCAAAGGAAAATACTACCTTACAACGGCTATTGCGTATACGTCAGGCAAGCCCCATATTGGGAATACTTATGAAATTGTATTGGCGGACAGCATTGCAAGGTTTAAGCGTCAGGAAGGGTATGACGTTTATTTCCAGACCGGGACGGACGAGCATGGGCAGAAAATCCAGATGAAAGCCGAAGAAGCCGGCGTTACGCCAAAGGAATATGTGGACAACGTTGCAGGGAAGGTAAAGGATATCTGGGATTTGATGAATTCTTCCTATGACAGCTTTGTACGGACAACAGATGCAGACCATGAGGAGCAGGTAGCAAAGATTTTTAAACGGCTGTATGAGCAGGGGGATATTTATAAAGGGGCTTATGAGGGGCTGTACTGCACCCCGTGTGAATCCTTCTGGACAGAATCCCAGTTGGAAGACGGAAAATGCCCGGACTGCGGCGGGGAAGTGCAGCCAGCCCAGGAGGAGGCATATTTCTTTAAAATGAGCAAATATGCGGACCGTCTGATTGCCCATATTAATGAAAATCCGGATTTTATCCAGCCAGTGTCCCGGAAAAATGAGATGATGAACAATTTCCTGCTGCCAGGACTGCAGGATCTGTGTGTTTCCCGGACCTCTTTTAGCTGGGGCATCCCAGTGGATTTTGACCCCAAACACGTAATTTACGTGTGGCTGGATGCATTGAGCAACTATATTACCAAAATTGGCTATGAAACGGCTGGGGATTCCAGTGAGCTGTTTAAAAAGTACTGGCCTGCAGAACTGCATTTGATTGGGAAAGACATTATCCGTTTCCATACCATTTACTGGCCGATTTTCCTGATGGCTTTAGATTTGCCCCTGCCAAAACAGATTTTTGGGCATCCATGGCTGCTGCAGGGGGATGGAAAAATGAGCAAGTCCAAAGGGAATGTGCTTTATGCAGATGATATGGCAAAGGTATTTGGCGTGGACGCTATGCGTTATTTCCTGCTCCACGAAATGCCGTTTGACAATGACGGGGTGATTTCTTGGGAACTGGTGACGGAGCGGCGCAATTCTGATTTGGCAAACACCCTTGGGAACCTTGTAAACCGGACAATTTCCATGAGCAATAAATATTTTGACGGGATAGTTACCAATGAAAATGTAACAGAGCCAGTGGATGAGGACCTGAAACGGGTGGTGACAGGCGTCGTGGACATAGTTACCGCAAAAATGGATGAGCTGCGGGTAGCCGATGCCCTGACGGAAATCATGAATTTATTTAAGCGGTGCAACAAATATATTGATGAAACAACCCCATGGATTCTGGCAAAAGAGGAGGCTTCCAAGCCCCGCCTTGCCACTGTGCTGTATCACTTAGTGGAAAGCATTACGATTGGCGCCAGCCTGTTAAAAAGCTTCATGCCGGAAACCTCTGAAAAAATCCTGTCCCAGCTGAACGCATTTGAGGTTCCTTTTGACGAGCTGGGCAGTTTTGGGCATTATGGCAGCGGCACGAAGGTGACTTCCCAGCCAGAAATCCTGTTTGAACGGATGAAGCTGGAGGATGTGCTGGCAAAAGTGGAAGAACTGTACCCGGAAGCTGAGGAACCAGAGCAAAAGGTGGAAGATGGGATTGACGTTGAGCCGAAAGCAGAAATTGAGTATGATGATTTTATGAAAATGCAGTTTCAGGTTGGGGAAATTATTTCCTGCGAAGCGGTGCCTAAATCTAAAAAGCTGCTTTGTTCCCAAGTACGCATTGGCTCCCAGGTGAAGCAAATTGTGTCAGGTATCCGCAAGCATTATTCCCCAGAGGAAATGGTAGGGAAAAAGGTAATGGTACTGGTGAACCTAAAACCTGCCAAATTAGCTGGGGTTCTGTCAGAAGGGATGCTGCTGTGCGCAGAAAATGCAGAAGGGGAATTGGCGTTGGTTGCGCCAGAGAAAGATATGCCTTCAGGGGCAGAAATCTGCTGATGGGAAGGCTTAAGGGACTGTGAGGGCATGAGGATCCCGCAGTGCAAAGCCAAAGTTTCAGGTTTCAGGGTTTATCTGGATGGAGTGCTAAGTATGGGTTGTGAATGAGGAACATGCAGTTGTGGAAGGCTGCTACGGAGGAACAGGACATGGACTTTACGAATTATGGGAAAGAGGTTCAGGATTTGGCGGAGGAAATGTACAGGCTCCGTCTTGGGAAAGATGGGGCCTATATGGAAAGCTGCCGCAAGCTGGCGGAAATTGGGAAGAAGGAAAATGATTCCCGCCTGTTAGGCTTTGCCTATTATTATCTGGCGGAAAGCTACCTTTGCCTGAACGACCACCACAATTTGGTGCTTTGCTTGGCGGAGAGCATTGTAAACCAACAAAAGACGTCCCAGTGGGATTTATTAATCCGCTCCCATAATGTGATGGGGGTCGATGCATATAACCGGGGGAACACCACCGTAGCGTTGGACCAATATATTACCGCATTGTCTTATGGGGAGAAATATAAATTTCCTTATGAAACAGCGTTGGTAAATTGCAATATCGGGCGGCTGTATATGGGCTTTGGGGAATACAGTTCCGCCATCCGGTATCTGGAAAAAGCAAGGGATTCCTTCTATGATTACCGGGAGGACTTTTTTGGCAGGGGAAATTTGGCAAATGCCTATGCTTCGTTGGGAAGGTGCAGCTTGTTCCAAAACAAACTGGAGGAAGCCGTGGAATATGAAGGGAAAATCCGCGGGCTTGGCAGGGAAGATGAGGATGGGATAGATTTCTTTGTTTCCCAGGGCCTGTTTGCCAGGATTTGCCATCAGAAGGGAGAGCTGCAGGAGCGGGATCAATATATTAGGGGTATGATAAAAAAGCTGGATGAAGTCAAGTCTTTCACCGGCAGCCATGAGGAACTGTTTGATTTCTTGGATTTCCTTTTGGAAATTGGGAAGTATGAGGAGCTGCGGGAAGTATTTCCACGGTTGGAGGTTATGGCAGAGGAATCCGGGATTACCCATTTGAAAATGGAACTGATGCGCCGGCAGGCGGAGTATTACCGGGCGGTGCAGGATCGGGAAAATTACCTTGAGGTCTGCGCAAGGCTATACGAGGAAGGGCAGATTTTAAGGGAAGAAAATGTAGGGGTCCTCCATTGGTCCACGGAACTCCGCCTGAATTTGGAAAAAGCCCGTAAAAAAGAACGGAAGCTGCTGAAAGAAAAGCGGATGTTAAAGGAACGGTCGGAAAAGGATGCCCTTACAGGGCTTGCGAACCGCTATAAGCTAAATGATTTTGCAGAAAAAGTCTTTGAAAAGGCAAAAGATAACCGGGAAATGCTTTCCGTAGAAATCTTTGACGTGGATTATTTTAAGCAGTTCAACGACACTTACGGCCATCAGGCCGGGGATCAATGCCTGGAGCAGATTGGGAAGATTTTGGACAGGTTTATGCAGGAGGATGAAGACGTATTCTGTGCCCGCTATGGCGGGGATGAATTTATAATCATTTACTATGGGAAAACAGACGAGGAGGTCTTGGCGCTGGCCCATAGGCTGCGGCAGGAGATACTGGATTTGAAGCTGAAAAACCAAGGCTCCCAAGTGTCGGAATATGTGACAGTTTCCCAGGGCATCCGAAACAGCATCCCAGCGTTCCAGAGCCGGATGTGGGATTTCCTCTACGGTGCGGACGGGGCGTTATATAATGTAAAAAGGAAACAGAAAAATGGTATCTGCCTGATAAACAGGAATGAGGATAATGCAGAAGGTGTGATTGTATGATATTTGAAAGCCATGCCCATTATGATGACAGGAGGTTTAACCCTGACCGGGAAGAACTGCTGTCCTCCATGCAGGAACATGGGATTGAAACAGTGATAAATGTAGGCTCTGATCTGGATGGGGTGAAAAAGACCCTTGAACTGGCAGGGCAGTATGAGTTTGTATACGGGGCAATCGGCATCCATCCCAGTGAAATTTCCGGTTTGGATGAGGAAGTATATGAGTGGCTGCGTGCACAGTGCAGCCATCCCAAGGTGGTTGCCATTGGGGAAATTGGCCTGGATTATTACTGGGACAAGGAGGATGAGGTAAAGCGCAGCCAGCGTTATTGGTTCTGCCGCCAGATGGAGCTTGCAAGGGAACAGGGGCTTCCTGTAATAATCCATTCCCGGGATGCCGCGGAAGATACGCTGAAATTGGTGCAGGGCATCCATGGGGAGGAGATACCGGGAGTGGTGCACTGCTTTTCATACTCCCCGGAACAGGCGGAGGAATATGTTAAGATGGGGTATTATATCGGGATTGGCGGGGTAATCACTTTTAAAAATGCCAGAAAATTAAAGGAAACGGCCGCTGCCATCCCATTGAGCCATATCCTGCTGGAAACAGACTGCCCTTATCTGTCCCCAGAGCCGGAACGGGGAAAACGGAATTCTTCCCTGAACCTGGTTTATGTAGCGGAGGAAATTGCACGGCTGCGGGGAATTTCTTATGAGGAGGTTGTGGATGCAACGAGGGAAAATGCCAGAAGGCTTTTCCGGAAAGTGAAATAAATTTGGGGAATGAATCTCAGATATTTGGCTTGGAAGGAAGGGAAACATGGCTGATTTAGGGAAACCGCAAAATACGATAGCGGTGCTGCAAAAATACAATTTTAATTTCCAGAAAAAATTTGGGCAGAATTTTTTAGTGGATGCCAGGGTGCTGGACAAAATTATTTCAGCGGCGGAAATTACGGAAACGGATTTTGTGCTGGAAATTGGACCGGGAATTGGGACAATGACCCAATATTTATGCGAAAATGCAAGGGAAGTCATTGCGGTGGAAATTGACAGGAACCTGATTCCTATTTTGGCGGATACATTGAGCGGATACCAGAATGTGGAAGTAATTCATGAGGATATCCTTAAGGTGGACATAAACCGTCTGGCGCAGGAAAGAAATCAGGGAAAGCCCATAAAAGTGGTGGCGAACCTGCCTTATTATATTACAACACCCATTATCATGGGGCTGTTTGAAAGCCATGTCCCTGTGGAAAGCATCACAATTATGGTGCAGAAGGAAGTGGCAGAACGTATGCAGGCCCAGCCCGGAACCAAAGATTATGGGGCATTGTCCTTGGCTGTCCAGTACTATGCCAAACCGGATATTGTGGCGCACGTCCCTCCAAATTGCTTTATTCCCCGGCCAAAGGTGGGGAGCGCAGTGATACGGCTTACGAAACACCGGGAGAACAACGTACAGGCTAAGGATGAAACATTGATGTTTGGCATTATCCGGGCATCCTTTAACCAGCGGCGCAAGACACTGGTAAATGGTTTGTATCATGCACCGGGCCTTCCATTTGGGAAGGAACAAATCTCCAATGCCTTGGAGGAACTGGGCTTGCGCCCGGATGTGCGGGGAGAAGCGCTGACATTGGGGCAGTTTGCAGAGTTAAGCGACCTTTTGGGAAAAGCAGGCAATGTACCCAAAGGGCACTTTGGATAATATCTATATTTGCATGGGTGTTTGGCAAGTAGTATGGGGATTAAATATTCTGCTTTTTCCTGCGGGCTGTGTGGTTTTGAAATTCTATAATATCTTGCTGGAACCGTTTTGGGAGATTTTGGTTCTGCAGCTTGGGATTTATCCGGGCTTCAACTGCAATGCTTTCAAAGAAACCCTGCCAGAGCCGTTGGTATTCCAATTCTTCCTGGGAAAAGCGGTTCAGCATTTCTTGTTGGAGTCCCTCAGTGCTGGTTAGGAAGAATCCTTTTCCTTTTGGATGGAGTGCGGCCTGCTGGTGCGTTGCGTCAAAAATCATGAAGTTTTCCTGCGGCAGCCGGTCGGAAAAATGTTCCCCAAGAAAGGGAAGCACATGGTTTTTTGGATAGATCCTTGCAAAGAGCAGGCCATTTTCTAATTCCTGGAACCGAAGGAACCCAAGCAGGTGGTGTGCTTCGTTCCCAGCACACCGGGAAAGCTGGAATACGCGGCTTATATAAGGTTCCCCCAGGTAATTCAGTACTTTGCTGCCATCCTTAAGGGACAACGCAAGGATAACGGTACGGTAAATAGCATCCGCCTTGTCCATGGCTTTCTTTTTGCCAGGGCCTGTTTCTGAAGCAAGGGCTGCTTGGCACAATTCTGTATAGGTTTCTTCCCCAAGGCATTTCTGCAGGGTGCGGGCTACTTTCTGGCTCTTTCCATAATCTGTCTGTACAGTAATGTACTCGCAAAACAGTACATAATTGTCCGGCGGGCAGGTAGTAAGGGAAATATTAGCATGCCCATATTTACTGGCCCATGCATCATAGATGCCGGTAAAAATCCCGTCTATACTGTCTTCACAGAGAAAAATATACATAAGGGCAAATCCTTTCTTAATATAACTATGGCAGGGCTGCTATACGTACTTTAAGTATGCCTATATTACAACCCGCTGCTCTGCAGGCAGAAGCTGTGCATCTGTCAAATGGAAGTCAGAACGCATGTCTTTGTCGAAAAAGCTAAGCTGCTGATATCCGCCTTCCCGGATGTCCCGTGGGATTTGGGACTTATCCCGCATAAGGTTTTCGCAGATATAGTTTTCTTCCAGTTTGGTGTTGTACATCATTTTTCCGGAACAGGTGATGAAGTAGAGGGCGCGTTTCAGGACTACTCCAATTTTCTTTAAGTCGCCAAAGGTAAGCTTGTTCCGTTTGCGGGATTTGACAATACGTTCTGCAGATTTATAGCCAATGCCCGGTACCCGGAGCAGTGTCTGGTAAGACGCCTTATTGATTTCTACAGGAAAGTATTCCAGATGCCGCAGCGCCCAGTCGCATTTGGGATCCAGGAAAATATTAAAGTCCGGGCGGTCTTCGGACAAAAGCTCCGAAACATGGAAATGGTAATAGCGCAGCAGCCAGTCGGCCTGGTAAAGGCGGTGCTCCCGCAGCAAAGGCGGGCCGCCGGGGAGGGCTGGCAGCATGGAATTGCCATTTACATTTACAAATGCAGAATAAAATACGCGTTTTAACTGGAATTTCTGGTAAAGGTTTTCGGCAACGCTCATTATCTGGAAATCATTTTCCGGGGTTGCGCCGATAATCATTTGCGTGGACTGGCCGGCAGGGACGAAACGGGGGGTATCCCGGTAGGCGATAAGTTCCTGTTTGTTATCTGCTATGCGGTTCTGGATTTGCCGCATGGGCTTTAAAATAGTAGAGCGGGACTTACAGGGGGCAAGCTGTTGCAGGCTCAAGGCCGTAGGGAGCTCCAGGTTGATGCTCATACGGTCTGCAAAAAAGCCTGTCTGTTCCAAAAGGATAGGGTCTGCCCCGGGAATAGATTTTACATGGATATAGCCGTTAAAATGGTAGACTTGGCGGAGCTTTTGCACCGTCTGGTAAATCAAGTCCATAGTATAGTTGGGGCTTACCATAATCCCAGAGCTTAAAAACAGGCCTTCAATATAATTGCGCCGGTAAAATTCCATGGTAAGGGTGCAGATTTCTTCTGGGGTAAATGAAGTGCGCCTGACGTCAGAAGTGCAGTTGTTCAGGCAGTAAGCGCAATTAAAAATACATTCGTTGGTAAGGAGTATTTTCAGAAGGGAAATACATCTTCCGTCTGCGGAAAAGCTGTGGCAGATGCCCGGGGCAATAGAATTCCCCATGCCTGCCCGGTTCCCTTTCCGGTCAACGCCGCTGGAGGTGCAGGCAACATCATACTTTGCCGCAGCTGACAGAATCGTCAATTTTTCAAATAAATCCATGTTTATCTGTAAATTCATAAGCACAGTGTCCCTTTCTATAATACAAACTTACGTTCTGAAAATATCATACCACAGGGAAAAGGAAAATGCAATAGGAAAAAGAATATTTGTTCGAAAAATGGGACTTTTTTCCATATATTAAACTGCAGCAATTATATTTTCCGCATTATTTGCATATAGTCAGGCAAGGGGGTGCTTTTTTGAAAGAGAAAATAAAAACATTTTTTGCAATCTGTATCTTAATCCTGACGGTCCCTTATGTGGTTACCCTGTTATTTCAAGGAAATAAGACAAGCGTAGGCAGGCAGGCTTTGAAAAGTATGCTGGAGGAGGGTTCGGACAGCGGCAGGCAGGCGGGGAAAGATGGGCTGGACATGGAGGAATACCTTACGGGGATTCTGGCAAAGGAAATTCCCCTGGACTATCAGATGGAAACCATCAAGGCCCAGGCAGTCATTGGCAGGACGTCTTTAGCGGCTGCGCTGGAAACAGAGGAGAAAAACCTCCCAGCATCCATGTCCCGAGAGGAAATGCTGGAACTATGGGGGCAGGATGGGTTTGAGGAGAATTACAGGATTTTGGAGGAGGCGGTAAGGGCGACGCAGGGGGAAATTCTTTCTTACAGTGGAAAGCCAATTCAAGCAGAATTCCACGCAGTCAGCGCAGGGAGGACAAGGAGTGCAAAGGAGGCGTTCCAGAGGGAGGATGAGCCTTATTTGGATGGCGTGGACAGTGGAATGGACATCCCTTCCCCAGATTTTTTGAAAGTGGTTTTTTTGGACAAAGAGGAGTTTGGCAAAAAGCTGGCAGAAGTATGCCCAAGCTTCCATGCAGATACCAAAGGCATTTTGGATTCTGTTACAGTAGAGGAGAGGGATTCCAGCGGCTATGTGGTGCGGATGAAGGCTGGGGAGGAGGAACTGTCCGGGGAAGTGTTCCGGTCTTGTTTTGGGCTGAATTCCTCCTGCTTTTACCTAAAGGAAGTGGAAGGCCAGGTACGGATTGTTACAAAAGGCCTTGGGCATGGCCTTGGGTTAAGCCAGTATGGCGCTAATGAGCTGGCAAAGGAGGGAAAAAGCTATCAGGAAATCCTGAAATATTACTATCAGGAAATTTCCATAGAAGAAATAAGTGAATAAAATGATTCTTTGGAAAAATGTCGCAGCAATCCTGTATAATACCTGATTTCCTTGGCAAGAATAAGAAGGAAAAAACAAACAGAAATGGAAGGTGACAGGATGAGAAATAAAAAATTTGCGGCATTTTTCAATCGGAAATCCTATATTGTGGCTGTGGTAATTATGGTAGTAGCAGCCTTTGGCATGATGGGCCTGTATTATGCCCAGCAGGAACGGGAACAGGAAGAACAGTTGGCAAAGCAGCAGGAAGAAAACGTCCGGCGGGCAAAGGAAGAAGATGCTGCACGTGAGAAAGCTGCAAAGGAACAGAAAGAAGCAAAAGCTGTAGCGGATGCAAAGGCCAAAATTTTAGAACAGAAGAAGGCAGAAGAAGCAGAAGAAGCAGAAGAAACGGCAGAAGTATCAGGCATGATTGAGCCGCAGGATGATAATTTTATGGATGAGCCAGAAGTGGTAGCAGAAACAAGCGCCCCAGTGGTTCCAGATATCCATTTTAACGCGGAAACGGATTTGAGCTGGCCCTTGCAGGGGAATGTTATTTTAGACTATAGCACTGGGCGTACCATATATTCGGAAACGCTGCAGCAGTACCAGTCAAACCCGGCAATCGTTATCAAGGCAGATGTAAATACCCCAGTCACAGCAGTGGCTTCTGGGACAATAACTTCCATTGAAACAGACGCAGTGACAGGCCTTACAATGACAGTTGACATGGGTGACGGTTACAGCGCACGGTATGGGCAGCTCAAGGAAATCCCGAAAGGCCAGGGGGATTATGTAGATAGCGGTGAAATCATTGGGTATGTCAGTGAACCTACGAAATATTATTCTGTAGAAGGCTCTAACCTTTACTTCCAATTATGGAAGGATGGTGCAACAGTAGACCCAATGCAGTATCTGGAACATTAGGGCATTGTCGATTGAAGCCAACGCAGCAGATGGAAATTCAGACAAGTTAATTTGACGAAATGTGAATGATATACTACACTAGTTATGGATGGAATCCCGGAATTGCAAAAAAGGCAGTTCCGGGACTATTTACATGGTGATTTTAGCGCTTCCATTGCAAGAATAGGTTAAGTTTAGTATGATAAGGATACCACAAAGCAGGAAAAATGGATAGGGAAATATCATTCCAAAGCAAAACATGCACAGACCTGAGTATTTTTCATAAGATAGAGTATAAGTAATGGCGAACACCCGCAGCACTGCCCTTCATACTTTCATATAGGAATGGATTAAAATAAGATCCCATAGGAAAAATACCAGTTTACTGTGCTGCTTTTCCATACAAGAGGCTGCTTGCAGTCTCTGTACATAACAGGGGGCAACGGATGGAAGAAAAACAGAATATCACATATATTTTAAAATGCAGTGACGGCACTCTTTATACCGGATGGACCAATAATCTGGAAAAGCGCCTGAAAGAGCATAACGCAGGGCAGGGAGCCAAATATACCAGAGGGCGCAGGCCGGTAAAGCTGGTGTATACGGAAATACATGATACCAAGCGGGAAGCCATGCAGCGGGAATCTCAAATAAAGAAACTGACAAGGAAAGAAAAAGAAGCATTAATCCAGGGACAAGCCTGAACTAATGCCAGAACCAAAACGATGGGAAAATGACGGAAACGTTCATAAAACATCACTTATATTACTCCGGCGGTTAAATATCACAACATTTTGCTTGCCCAAACCTTTCTCTGCCGCGATATTTAACTGCCAGAGTAATAACAAGGGCATAAAACCCTTAAATCAATGGCATATTAGCCACAAAGCAATACATCATAACAAAATGGCACACGCTTCCCCCCATCACAAACAGATGGAAAATCTCATGGGAACCAAAATTTTTATGCCGGGAATTGAAAATCGGCAGCTTGAGGGCGTAAATAATGCCCCCTATGGTATAGATAATCCCTCCGGCCAGCAGCCAGCCAAATGCCTGGGCAGAAAGGGAAGTGATAATCTGCGTGAATGCCAGCACGCATACCCAGCCCATAGCAATATATAATATAGAAGAAAACCATTTTGGGCAGGTAATCCAGAACGCTTTCACAAGGATTCCTGCAAGGGCGATGCCCCAAACCAAGGCAAGGAGCCCATAACCCACAGTCCCGCCAAGGACAATCACACAGACTGGGGTATAAGTACCGGCAATCAGGACAAAAATCATCATATGGTCTAATTTGCGCAGGATCCGGTTAGCTTTTTCTGACAGGTCCAATGCATGGTAGGTTGCGCTTGCGCCGTAAAGCAGAATCATGCTTAAAATAAAAATGGCAAGGGAAACCACATGGACATAGTCCGGGTTGGTTGAGGCGCGGATCAGCAGCGGCGTAGCTGCAAAGAGGGCCATCAACATGCCGATAAAATGCGTAATGGAGCTTCCTGGGTCTTTTAACTTAAACTTCATGTGTCATCTCCTCCTTAAAGTGAATGGTTTCTAATACAGACCCCATAGGCTTGCGCGTTCTGCCCACAGGGTATTTGATTTACGGAACTACTATAGTATATGTAAAGGTTTTTGAAATATGATAATGTAGTAATTAAAACTACATTGCATGTAAATAAATACTATACTATATATATGGAAATGTCAATAGAAGGAAAGAACTTTTTTGAAAACTGTTTGACAACCGCCATTTTCTCTGCTATGATTAGCAACAGGTTTTGTAATAGGCAACGAAAGGAAATGGAATGGAAGCATTAAGATTTGATGAATTAGATTTATATCCGCAGATTTTGCGGGCGATTCAGGAGATGGGTTTTGAGGAGGCTACCCCGATTCAATGTAAGGCCATCCCGGTAGTAATGGAAGGCGTAGACGTGATTGGGCAGGCACAGACAGGTACCGGCAAGACGGCAGCCTTCGGGATTCCTCTATTGATGAAGGTAGATCCCCACAACAAGAAAACACAGGCAATTGTCCTCTGCCCCACAAGGGAGCTGGCTATCCAGGTTGCAGAGGAAGTGCGCAACCTTGCCAAATACATGCATGGGGTGAAAGTGCTCCCCGTGTATGGCGGGCAGGACATTGTAAAGCAGATCCGCTCCTTAAAGGGCGGAGCCCAGATTATTATTGGGACGCCAGGGCGTGTTATGGACCATTTAAGGCGCAAAACTATTAAGTGCGAAGAAGTAAATACCATCGTGCTGGACGAGGCAGATGAAATGCTCAATATGGGATTTCGGGAAGATATAGAAACTGTGCTGGAATACATTCCCGAGGAGCGGCAGACTGTGCTGTTTTCAGCTACTATGCCAAAGCCCATTTTGGATATTACGAAGAAATACCAGAAGGATGCCGTTACCATCAAGGTAGTGAAGAAAGAACTGACCGTCCCAAATATTGAGCAGTATTATTATGATGTAAAGCGCAAGGACAAGGTGGAGGTGTTAAGCCGCCTTTTGGACGTGTACGACCCCAAGCTTTCCCTGGTATTCTGTAATACAAAACGGATGGTGGACGAGCTGACAAATGCCCTCCAGGGCAGGGGATATTTTGCAGAAGGGCTCCATGGGGACATGAAGCAGATGCAGCGTGACCGTGTTATGAACCATTTCCGCAATGGGAACACAGAAATCCTGGTGGCTACTGACGTGGCAGCCCGGGGAATTGACGTGGATGATGTGGAGGCAGTGTTCAATTTTGACGTCCCGCAGGACGACGAATATTATGTGCACCGTATCGGCAGGACAGGCCGCGCAGGCAGGACAGGCCGCTCCTTTACCTTTGTAAAAGGGAAGGAAGTATACAAGCTTAAGGATATCCAGCGGTACTGCAAGACCAAGATTTTGGCGCAGAAAATTCCCAGCATGGAAGACGTGGTACAGGTAAGGCTGGAAAAGATTATGGACCGAATTGACACGATCATTGAAGAAGAAGATTTAACAAAAATGGTAAATATGATAGAATCCCAAGTCAATGAATCCGATTATACAGCCATGGACATTGCCGCTGCATTTTTGAAAATGGCGTTGTTGGGTGAGGAGGAGAGCGCTCAAAAGAGCATGGAAAACTTTGAATTTGGCGATACAGGGGCAGAGGAAGAAGGCATGGTCCGCCTGTTTATCAATATCGGCAAGAAGCAGCATGTAAAGCCGGGTGACATCCTGGGGGCGATTACCGGGGAATCCGGTATGCCCGGAAAGCTGGTTGGAGCCATTGACATGTACGACAAATATACCTTTGTAGAGGTGCCCAGGGAGTATGGGAAAGAAGTGCTTAAGGCAATGAGCAATTCCAAGATTAAGGGCAAAAGCATTAATATTGAGCCGGCAAACCAGAAATAAAAGGTGTTTTTGACACCCTAATCCTATATTGAGAAATCTGAAATAAGGTTATGGAATAAAACCTGACAGGGCGGAACGTGTTCGGTATCTGCCCTGTCAGGTTTTGTCACTCCTCCGGCTTTTCTGCCTGCCGCCGTGCAGCAGGCAGGAGAGAGAACCTAACGATACCGTGAGAAAAACCTTGATAAAACACATGTTTTGTGGTAAGCTATAAAAGCAGTTGATTTCCTATGGAGGAACGTATATTATGGCTATTTCTTATGATAGATTATGGAAACTTTTGGTAGACCGGAAAATGAACCGTACCGAGCTGAAAGAAGCGTCGGGCATAAGCTTTAACGTGCTGGCAAGGATGGGGAAGGATGAATCCATTTCCTTTGAAAGCATGGAAAAGATCTGTTCCGCCCTGGGCTGCGACATTGGGGATATTGTGGAAATACGGAACAATGGGAAAGGCGCCTGTGGGACAAGGAGCTTTCAGTCCATTGAATTATTTGCCGGGGCTGGCGGCCTTGCATTAGGCCTTGAAAAAGCCGGGTTTGACACCATAGGGCTGATTGAACTGGATAAAGATGCTTCTGATACCCTGAAATTAAACAGGCCAAACTGGAGGGTCATCCATGACGACATAGCAAATGTCTCCTGCTTAGACCTTGAAGAATACTTTGGCATAGCAAAGGGGGAGCTGGACGTTTTATCAGGAGGGGCGCCCTGCCAGGCGTTTTCTTATGCAGGGAAGCGCCTTGGCTTGGAGGATGCGCGGGGGACATTATTTTACCATTATGCCTCTTTTCTCCAAAAGCTGCAGCCGAAAATGTTTTTGTTTGAAAATGTACGTGGCCTGCTGACACATGACAAGGGGCGGACTTATGCCACCATTACCCATATTTTTGAGGAAGCCGGGTATGCCATCCAAAAGCAGGTGCTGAATGCATGGGATTACGGCAATCCCCAGAAAAGGGAACGGCTGATTACAATTGGGATCCGCAATGATTTGCTGCCGGAGGTTACCTACCATTTTCCAAAGCCCCATGAATATAAGCCAATCCTGCGGGACGTCCTTCTGGATTGCCCCAAAGGCCCTGGGATATCGTATGGGGAAACGAAGCGGAAAATATTTGAGCTTGTCCCCCCGGGCGGGTATTGGCGTGACATCCCAGTGGAAATTGCAAAGGATTATATGAAAAGCTGCTGGAACATGGAAGGCGGTAGGACTGGGATTTTAAGGCGGATGAGCCTGGATGAGCCTTCGCTGACTGTACTGACCTCCCCGTCCCAGAAGCAGACCGAGCGGTGTCATCCATTGGAAGCAAGGCCGTTTACCGTCAGGGAAAATGCAAGGTGCCAGTCATTTCCCGACGAATGGGAATTTTGCGGCAATATACATTCCCAGTATAAACAGGTGGGCAATGCCGTGCCTGTGAATTTGGCGTATGAAATTGCTAAGGAGATGCAGAAATCATTGGAGGAATTGGGATAGTGGAGTGGAAGTTAGGGTTTATTTCTGAAAAAGATTTTCGGAGCCATGTGCAGGCCACAATTATGAAATATGGGGAAAAATTGGATTCCTTTGATTTGAAAAGGTTTAACAGCAACCTGATAGACCCCGTGAAGCTGATTTTTGACAAGTCGGTATACCGGGCAAGCTGGGAGGAAATCGTGAATAACGAGATTTTCCGCCAGCGGGATAAGTCCAATAACAATGATATCGGCTATTTCCACCAAAATATTTTCTCTTATTTCAGCGGGTGTGAAGTGCCCCAGTCAGGGTGGGACGTGATTTACCGGAACCCTGACGGAATACGGATGCCGGAAGGGGACGTCGTCCATACCGTCTATGTTGAGATGAAGAACAAGCACAATACCATGAACTCGGCTTCTTCGGCAAAAACATATATCAAAATGCAGGGGCAGATTCTGGAAGACGATGACTGCGCATGTTTATTGGTGGAAGCCATTGCGAAAAAATCCCAGAACATCAAGTGGGCGACCAAGGTGGATGGGAAAAATGTCCAGCACCGGCTAATCCGCCGTGTCAGCATGGATCAGTTTTATACAATCCTCACAGGGGACAGCCAGGCATTCCACAGCATGTGCATGGCGCTCCCGGGCGTTATCAATTCTGTGGTAAATGAAGGGGACGGCGTGAAAGTCCCGTCTGATACCGTTGTCCAAGAACTGAAGGGTGCAGCAGGCCTGTATGAGGGGTATCCAGAAGATTTGGCAATGGCAATGGCTGTTTACATGCTGGGTTTCAGCACCTATCAGGGGTTTGCAGAACAGATTGGGCAGAAAATCGGCGTTGGCAAAGATACTTTGCTAAAGCAGCTGTACGAATATGCAAAAAAATGCAGTTTGCGTGAGAATCTTTTTTGAAAAATCTCAGGGTGTGCCGGAACCATTACCCGCCCTTGCTGCCTGCAGCCAGCAATCTCGAACTATTAAGGGGCTGCCGCACTAATATAGTTACTTGTTCAAAAGGTTTGCATTGTAATTTACGTTAGTGCGACAGCCCCGTCTTTTTGAATGGAAAAAACCATTCTGAAACATATTTCTAAAAGTTCTGTCTTATGGTTCAAATTTTTTATAATTCCCTGTCACAAGTATTATTTTTTAACGTCTAATTATTTAGGAGGTAACGCTTATGGAAAATAAAAGAAAAGATAATGCCCCATGCCCAGCCCGGAAACCCGCGGATTCCCATACGGCGGCGGACAAGCCCTGCCCGGAGCTGTCCGGTTATATTGAGAGGGCAGTCGCTGGGGATAAGGAATCTTTGGAAACTGTCATTTCCAGCGTCCGGGATTTGGTATTTAACTTGTCCTTGCGGATGCTTGGGACATTTCCGGACGCAGAAGATGCCACACAGGATATTTTGTTAAAAATTATCACCCATTTATCTTCCTTCCGGAAGGAAAGCGCATTTTCCACATGGGTATTCCGTATTGCAGTGAACCATTTAAAGGATTACAAGAAGCATATGTTTGCGAATTATCCCCTGAGCTTTGAATTTTATGGAAATGATATCGAAAATGGGAAGGTGCAGGATATCCCTGATTTGACACAGAATGTGGAGCAGGAGCTTTTGGAGGAAGAACTGAAAATGGCCTGTACAAATGTCATGCTCCAGTGCCTTGACACAGAAAGCAGATGTATTTTTGTGCTGGGGACCATGTTCCAGGTAGACAGCAGGATTGCAGGGAGCCTTCTTGGCATGACCCCGGAGGCTTATCGGCAGCGGCTTTCCAGAATCCGCAGGAAGGTGGCGGATTTTCTGGAAACTTACTGCGGGGAATATGGCAGCGGCTCATGCAGGTGCAAAAACCGGATTAATTATGCCATCCAGAACCACCGGATTAATCCTGCCTGCCTGGACTATACAGCGGCGGCAGAGCTTCCGGCAGGGGACTTATATCAGGTAAAAGAAGCGATGGAGGACATTGACGGCCTTGCAGCAAAATTTTCTTTCTGCAAAACCTACGAATCCCCAGAAAACCTAAAACAATTTGTGCAGGAATTCCTAAGTTCTGCCACCATGTCTGTGGTAAAAGGCTCTTGATGTACTTAAATATCAACGGTACACTGCACCAAAGGAAAGGAATGGTAACTGTTATGGAAACATCATTAATATTGGATTATTTGTCAGAGTTAAGCCAGAACAACAACCGGGAATGGTACCATGCCCATAAGGAGGAATACAAGGCGGCAAATGCAGCGTTTGAGTGCTTGGTACAGGAGCTGATACTTAAAATTGGGGAATTTGACAGCAGCGTCCTTGGGCACGCCCCCAAAGACCTGACGTTTAAGCTGGTGCGGGATACCCGTTTCAGCCACGATAAATCACCCTACAACCCTGCGTTCCGGGCGCATATAGGCCCCCAGGGCAAGCTGCCAGTCCCGGTAGGCTATTACCTTATGGTAAAACCGGGAAACAATTCATTTTTAGGGGGCGGCCTGTTCGCTGACGTTTTCAAGGACGCTACAAAGATGATCCGGGATCATATCCAGGCAGACCCAAGCGGATGGGAAGAAATAATCCAGGAGGAAGGGTTCCGGGAATATTTTCAGGTACAGGGCACGGCACTGAAAAATGTGCCCAGGGGATATGACAAGGAACATCCCCAGGCGGAATACCTGAAATATAAGAGCTGGTACCTGGAATATCCCATCTCTGACGATATGTTCCGGGATGGGGAGGGATTTTTAAACCTTGCATCTTCTGTATTCCAGCGAATGAAGCCGTTCCATGGCTATTTAAACAAGGCGCTGGAAGGGTTTGAAATGCCAAAGCGGGAATAGCAGGCGTATCCCAGGGCGTGCCTGAACATGCATTCTTACAATGTCCAGGCACGTTCTGGGGCGTTTTTGGGACATATGGGGCATCCCCCCATATTCCCGTAACTGCCTTGCAGGATTTTTTTAACAATACCACTAAAAACTGGTTATATCCAGTTGCCCCATTCTATTCCATATTTTTCCATACAAATCTTGACATTTTTCGTGTATTTTCCACAAAAATTGCAATAAAAAACTAGAAGTTTTTACGATATTGACCTTTCACTGGTATTATTGTAATATAAACTCAACAGATGTGGTTATAACCAATCAGATGTGGATATAACCAGATAGGGAAGGAGGGGTTGGAATGGAGGAAATTAAGGCGCCAAAATATCTCCAAGTCAAACAAAAAATTATAAGCTGCATTGATGATGGTACTTACAAGGAAAAAGAAGCAATCCCCAGTGAACGGGATTTGATTACACTGTTCGATGTCAGCAGGATAACAATCCGAAAAGCAATTGATGAATTAGTCAATGAAGGGTATTTATACCGGATCCATGGAAAGGGAACGTATGTAAAGGGGGAAGCAGACCAGAACAACTTGGTATCTATCACAAGCTGTACACAGGATATTGAACAACTGGGCTATAAGCCTACCCGGAAGGTGTTAAGCGAAGGTGTCATCCCGGCGGATACAAAGCGGAGGACTTACCTGAACCTGGGGGAAAAAGACGAGGTATTCCGGCTGTCCCGTATTTATTACGCAGACGGGGAGCCGCTGAACTTTACAACTACATACCTCCCCTATAAGATTTTCCCGGAAATAGACCTGTATGATTTTTCCAAGGTTTCCTTATATAAAATCGTGGAAGAAAAATACGGCGTGAAGATTACAAAGGCCACGCGCACCATTGAGGCAGTCAGCGCCCATGGGGAACTTTCGGAAAATCTGGACGTAGAGGAGAACGTCCCATTACTGCAGTTCTGCTGCACCACTTATGGGATGGTAAACGGAAAAGAAATTCCAATCGAGTATTTCAAATGCTGTTACCGGACCGATAAGTTTAAGTTTTATATCCACCAGTTAAGGTAATGTTAAGTGGGAAGAACCTATGAAAGGAGATTGGTATGAAAAAGAGGATAAGTTTTATTTTGGTACTGGCAATATTGTGTTTTACAGTATTAGGAGGCTGCGGCAATAAGAAAGAAGAAGGCAATGGAGGCGGCAAGGCAGACGCAGGGGAAGAAGGTTCCGCAGGGGGCGGGAGCGACGTGAAAGTCGCAATTGTCTGCTCTGGCGCAGGGCAGAATGACAATGGATATAACCAGTCTGCATGTGACGGGATCAAGGAACTGTCAGAGGAAACCGGATGCGAATACAAGGTAATTGAGCCGGCAAACGGCGTCCCGGAAGCATTGGAAACATTGGCAGGCGATGGTTACAACCTGATTTTTACTTTGGAATATGATTTTGACGCATTGATTAAAGGTGTTGGCGGCTCCGACCCTATTGCGGCACAATATCCGGACACAACGTTTGTAGTATTTAACGACGACCCAAATAAAGATGAATCTGGCAACAAGATCCATGACAATGTGATTTCCGTATTGTTTGACGTCCATGAAGCGTCTTACCTGGCTGGTTATTTGTCTGTACAAGTCAATGAAAATATGGAAAAACTTTTTGGCAGCGCCTATGGCATGACGCCATTAGACAAGTCAAGGGGCATTGGCTTTGTCGGCGGGACAAATTCGAATGGGATCCTTGTATTTTCCTATGGGTTTATCGAAGGGATTAACAAAGCCGCAGAAGAATTTGGCGTAAACTACAACTATTATGCAAAATACGACGCAGGGTTTACCGATTCCGCCCTTGGCAGCACTACAGCAGGGACATTTTACGATGAAGGGGCCAACGTAGTATTTGCAAATGCCGGCGTAGTTGGCGACGGCATTACCGCAAAAGCAAAAGAAGTTGGGAAGCTGGCAATCCAGACAGACGCCAACTTAGATGGGCAGCAGCCCGGGTTTGTGTTAACCAGCGTGCTGAAAATTACAGGCGTTCCGGTAAAAACCATTACACAGGCTTACATAGACGGCACAATCAAAGAGATGGACAGGCTCCAGACGTATAACCTTGCATCTGGCGCTACCGGGATTACTGATTTAGAAGAAATGGGCAAGCATGTGGAAGACCAGGAAACATGGGAATCCATTAAGGAAAAAGTCAGCGCAGTCAGCAAACAGATTGAGGATGGGGAAATTGACGTAACCAATAAGCAGCTCAATGAGGACTTTGACCCAGCTTCCTGCCCCAATGTGACCGTAAAAACGGAATAGCAAAAGATAAGTGGATAGGCGCCTAAGATACAACAATTTGGGCTTAGGCGCCCTTATTGCGCCTGAAATAAGGAGAATTTCTATGGGTATCATGATTGAAACACAAAATTTAACGAAAAAATTCGGGGATTTTGTTGCAAACAATAATATAAACCTTCAGGTAGACGAGCAGGAAATTAAATGTATTGTAGGGGAAAACGGCGCCGGGAAATCTACCTTGATGAATATGCTCTATGGGGTGTTTAAGCCCACCAGCGGGAAGGTGCTTTTAAAAGGGGAAGAACTGGCTATGAATTCCCCTACGGACGCCATCCGGCATGGCATAGGCATGGTGCACCAGCATTTCAAACTGGTGCCCAGCTTTACCGTATATGAAAATATCCTCCTTGGGAGCGAGATTACAAAAAATGGCCTGATTGACCGGAAACAGGAAATTGAGAAAGTCCGGGAACTGATTGAGGAATACCATTTCCAAATTGACCCTATGGCAAAAATCCAGGATATTTCCGTAGGCCTGTGCCAGCAGGTGGAAATCTTGAAAATGCTGTACCGCAACGTGGATATCCTGATTCTGGACGAGCCTACGGCGGTGCTGACGCCGCAGGAGGTTGACCAGTTAATGGAAAACTTAAAAGCCCTCAGGGACCAGGGGAAGACGATTATTGTCATCACCCACAAGCTGCGGGAAGTAATGTACTTAAGCGACAGCGTGACAGTCATTAAGGCGGGGCAGGTAATCGGGAACGTCAAGACCAAAGATACCTGCGAATCCGAGCTGGCCCAGATGATGGTAGGCCGGGACGTTGTCCTTACGGTAAAAAATGAAGACGGCCCAGCCCCGAAAGAGGAAGAAGCCTACCGGGTGGAAAATGTCTGCACAGTAAATGACGCAAACCAGGAAATCCTGCACCGTGTTTTCCTGTCCGTGCGGAAAGGGGAAGTATTGGGGATTGCAGGGGTAGAAGGCAATGGGCAGAGCGAGCTGATAAAAGTCCTGACAGGCATGATGGAAGTGACGGAAGGGAAAGTGACCTTAAACGGCAGGGACATTACCAACGAATGGCCGGACAAGCTGCGCAAATTTGGCATTGGGATTATCCCGGAAGACCGTTATGCCCAGGGGCTGTGCCGGGAAATGTCCATCCCGGAAAACTGCATAGCAGGGTATTTCGATACCCATGGGGTGTGCAGCAAGGGTGTTTTAAAAGGAAAAAGCATGAAGCAGCTCTGCGACAGCTTCATAGAAAAATACGATATCCGGGTGTCCGAGCGGTATGGCCTGATTTCCCAGCTTTCCGGCGGAAATGCCCAGAAAGTCATTATAGCAAGGGAATTTGAAAATAACCCTGACCTGATTATTGCATGCCAGCCCACCCGGGGCGTGGATATCGGTTTCATTGAATTTATCCACAAGCAGCTCCTTTCCCTGCGGAATGCCGGGAAAGCAGTCCTCTTAATTTCCAGTGAACTTTCGGAAATTATGAGCCTGTCCGACCGGGTTGCCGTAATGTACAAGGGCGGGATAATCGGGGAGGTAGACCCCAGGGAAGCGTCGTCAGAAAAAATTGGCCTGCTGATGGCAGGCGCAGGGCAGGAAGGAGGAGGCAGGAATGAAAAACAGTAAAACGGGCTGCCTGGGCCCCCAAATATTGAATACGCTGCTCCCGGTAGGGTTAGCATTTTTCATTGGCGGCATTATCATCCTCTGTATTGGGGAAGACCCGCTGGAAGCCTATGGCATTATGCTGGGGAAATCCCTGTTTACGGGAAAAGGGCTTTTAAACACCCTGCATTACGCATCCCCCCTGCTTCTGACAGGGCTTGCCATCGCCATTACCTTTAAGGCAAATATTTTCAATATGGGCGTGGAAGGGCAGCTTCTCTTAGGCGGCTTCTTTGCAGGGATTGCCGGGGCTTCCTTGGATGTGTCCAGCCCGGTTTTGGCAAAAATCCTGTGTATGCTGGTTGGGATGGCATGCGGCGTGGCGTTTGCGCTGGTTCCGGCTGTTTTGCGGGCTTACTTCCACGTAGATGAAATGGTTGTTACCTTAATGCTCAATTACGCCATGGTTAAGGTGCTGGAATACTTATCCTCCGGCCCCTTCCGGGAGGCGGGTTCTGGGTATGTCTGCACCCCGATTATCAAAGAAGGCGCTATGTTTGAGCGGCTGGGCATCAATAACTCAAGGCTTACCATGTTCTTTTTCATTGCGTTTGGGGTGCTTATTGTTATGACGTTTGTATTCCGCAATACAAGGCTTGGGATGGAAATTACGGCAATTGGGAAAAACCCGGAATTTGCAGAAGCTACAGGCATGCGTGTCCGCAGGAAAATTATCATCCTTATGTGCATAAGCGGCGCGCTGGCAGGGCTGGCGGGGGCAGGGCACATGATGAGCGAAAAGTTCAAGTACACCCTGACATTTTCCGGCACCACAGGCCTTGGCTGGGATGGCATGCTGATTGCCTTGCTGGGGCGGCATAACCCTGTCGGCATTTTGCTGGCGGCAATTTTCTTCAGCGCGTTAAAGACAGGGGCAGACAATATCAACATGTATACTTCCGTGCCAAAGGAAATTGTCGGCGTGCTCCAAGGGCTGATTATCCTCTTTCTTGCCGTGCAGTTTTTGGACGAACGTTTTGGGCTGCGGGAGCGGTTCTGCCAGCTAACATCTAGGAAGGAGGGGTAAAAATGTCATTTATCAATGGAATAATCTATGATTCCGTGTACCATGCCGTGCCGATTCTGCTCTGTGTGCTGGGAGGGATTTTCGCCTACAAGGCAAATGTGCTGAATATCGCATTGGAAGGCATGATGCTGGCCGGCGCGTTTTTCTCCGTCCTCGTCAGCTACCAGACAGGCAGCATAGCCCTTGGGTATGGAAGAAATGTATGAGGCAGGCATGGAAGTGGCAGTCCGCATGGGGACGGTAATGTCCATGCAGGATGATATGCTGGGGCACTTTATGGTGCCGCTGGCAGCCATGCGGCGGGAAGGCACCAGCCAGGCTTACGTAGACTTAAGCTATCCGGCGGTAGCGGATATAGAACTGGTAAATGTGATGAATGAAACGGTGGCGTCCATGGGCAAGCGGTACTTAAACGGCCTGAACTGCACCATGGACGGGTTTTACAGCAATATGCACGATTCCAGGTTTTCCAGGGAATGGGGCAGGGATATGTCAAGAACGTTTGAGGAAGTGAAAAAACTTGGGGTAACGGGCATAGACATGGAATCTTCCTGCATGATGACCCTTGGCAGGCTGATGGGCGTGAAAACCTGCGTGCTCACATTGGTGACCGTGCTGGAAAACCTGAAAGAAACGCTGAAAGGGCAGGAGCGCACCGACGCTGAGGACCTGCTGTGCCGGACAGCCCTGGAAGGGATTTATAACTACCACACGAAACACTGCACCAAAGCATAAAAAGGAGGTACATAGCAATGGGCAAAGAATTATTCCAATTACAGTCATCCACAATCATCGGCATGGTACACTGCCTCCCGCTGCCTACCACAGCAGGGTTTTCCGGGGATTACCAGAAAATCATAGCGCAGGCGGTACAGGATGCCGTTACCTTGGAAAAGGCTGGCGTAGACGCCGTTATTGTAGAAAATATGGGGGATACCCCCTTCTCCGCGCACCTGAACAAAGCCCAGTTGGCCGCACTGACAGCGGCAGCGGCAGCCGTGCGCAATGCCGTGGGGCTTCCGGTGGGCATTGATGCAGCCTTTAGCGACTGCGAAGCTGATTTTGCCATTGCAGCCGTGACAGGGGCGTCATTTGTCCGGGTTCCGGTGTTTGTGGATACGGTATGCTTCAGCGACGGCATTATTTACCCCTGCGCAAAGAAGTGCATAGAATACCGGAAACAGATGGGCCTGGAGCATGTGAAGATTTTAGCGGACGTGCAGGTAAAACATGCCCATATGCTCCTCCCCCAGATTACCATTGAGCAGTCTGCAAAAGAAGCGGCAGACTGCGGGGTAGATGGGATTATTGTCACCGGAAGCCAGATTGGGGAAGAAACGCCCTTGGATTTCATCAAACGTGTCAAACAGGCCGTAAGCCTTCCCGTATTTGCCGGCAGCGGCGTAAAAGCAGGGAATATCAGAGAACAGATGCAGATTGCCGACGGCGCAGTCATCGGTTCCAGCCTGAAAGAAGGCGGAATCCTCACAAACCCAATTTCCTATGAGTTGGTGCGGAATGTATTAAGCGGATTAGAATAAGGAGAAACAGAATTATGATGAGAGCAATGAAGCTGGCAGGTTCTGAATTGATGTTCGGGACAGGCTGCCTGGAATACATCAAAACAATTGCAGTAAAAAAAGCAGCCATTGTAGTAGGCGGGAAAAGCATGGAAAAGAGCGGGATGCTGGCAAAGGTAGAAAGCCTGTTCCATGAAGCAGGCGCCCAGACCAGCGTGGTCCGGGGCGTAGAGCCAGACCCCTCCTTTGGGACAGTCCTCCGTGGGGCAAAGGAACTGCTGGAATTTGGCCCGGACTTAATTGTAGGGCTGGGTGGAGGTTCCGCCATGGACGCAGCCAAGGCCATGTGGATTTACTATGAGCACCCGGAATTAACCACGATTGAAGAAATCCTGCCCCCCAATGAATTTCCAAAATTAAGGGCAAAGGCAAGGCTGTGCTGCATCCCTTCCACCAGCGGGACAGCCAGCGAGGTATCCCGGTCCATCGTTATTTCCGACAGCGGAACAGGGGTAAAGCATGGCATTGGGAATATGGAAATGATGCCTGACATTGCAGTCTGCGACCCGGAGGTTACCATGTCCATGCCCCCGCATATTACGGCAGAAACCGGGATGGACGCGATGACCCATGCCGTAGAAGCCCTGGTTTCCCAGCGGGCAAATTATGTATCCAATATCCTTGCCGCACAGGCGGTAAAAGATATTTTTGCTTATCTTCCCCTTGCATGCAAAGACGGGGCAGACATGCAGGCAAGGGAAGGGATGCTGAATGCTTCCATGGTGGCCGGCCTTGCATTTACAAACGTGTCCCTTGGCATTGTCCACTCCATTGCCCATACGCTGGGCAGCTATTTCCACATTTCCCATGGGCTGGGCGACGCTGTTGTGCTCCCCTATGTCATCCAGTTTAACCAGGACAGGAGCCAGCAGGCAAAAGAAATTTATAAGGGGCTGGCAAAGGCGCAGGGGGCAGAAGATTTTAAGGAAACCATCCTTGCGCTGAACAGGAAGCTGGATATTACAGACAAGATTTCTTCCCTGTTCACCGAGGGGCAGAAAGAGGAGTATCAGGGGAAAATCCCGGAACTGGCAGATATGGCCCTGGCTGACGGCTGCACTAAGACAAACCCTGCAATCCCAACAAAGGCAGAGATGGAAGAATTGTTCCGCATCATATTTTAGGAGGGGAATGGAATGAAGCTAATATGTTACTTATCAAACGGATACCCTACCATTGAAAGCAGCGTTGAAATGGCTGGGATTTATTCTGAGGCAGGCTGCGATGTTATTGAAATCGACTTCCCTTCCCGGAACCCTTATCTGGAAAGCGAGCTGATTTCCGGGCGCATGGCAAAAGCTTTGGAAAACTGCAGCGATTTCCAGAGCTACATGGAGGGGATGCAGGAAGCAAAGAAAAAGAACCCCAATACCTCCTTCATCCTTCTTTCCTATGAAAATACCATCAAAGAAATGGGCTATGGGGCTTTTGAAAAATTCTGCCTGGAGCAGGGCTTCCTGGACTTAATCTTAGTAGGGCTTGAGGATGATACCATCAAAAATAAGCTAATAGAAGCCGGGATCCGCGTAAGCTGCTATGTCCAGTACCATTTGGATGAAGCGGAGGTAGAGTCCGCCATCCATTCCAATGGATTCGTTTACCTTCAGGCAAAACCCACCACAGGGAACGTGAACCCGGATTATCCAGAGCTTAAGGACTGCATCCAGTACCTGCGCAGCCGGGGCATTACAAGGCCAATCTACTGCGGGGTAGGGATTTACCAGCCCGAGGATGTCCGCATGGCGAAAGAAGCCGGGGCAGACGGCGTATTTGTCGGGAGCACAATCTTAAAGCTCCATGACGACGTGCCTGCGCTGAAAGAAAAAATAAAAGAACTGAAAGCACAGTGTTAAAAGGCTGGGGCAGCGGCATGGTTAGGGAGTGCCGCTGCCTGTGCTTTTTGGTGGGTGGCTATGCAGCCTTGGAGTAATCAATAATGGCAATTTCCTGCATAAGCTGTTTTGCAGTATTGACAAGGGTTTCAAGCTGTTTGGCAACTTCATTGGAATAATATTTCTCTCCACATTGCTCACATTCTTCACAAGGGACATTTTTAATGATAATAATGCAGTTTTTATAATTTACTACATGGGTTGTGGAAGATGGGCTGGTGGTTTTGCATTTACAATACATACACATGGCTATCGCCCCTTTCTTGTTTTTAAATCCATTTCAAATTTATCTGTGTTAGGATAGTAAGCTGTTATAAAGAATATGGTATCGCCATTTGAACCAACAACAATATGCAATATTTTATTCTTTTTCGTGTATCCGAAAATAAGGCAACTGGGGTGAGGAAAATCGTCTGGATAATCCTCTATGATTTCTCCTGTCTGTAAACAGGATTCTACATCGTTTATGCTTATGTCCCTTTCCTGCATTCGTTCGAAACAATGCTTTGCCCATTTTATATTGGAATCAGAAATATTATATAGCCTTTGAAGCTGTTTTATATCCATAGGCACACTTCCTTTGTATGTTTGCGTTTATTATATACTATTTTGATAGAAATTAAAATAGCTGTTTCTAGAGCGTGTTTGGAAATAGGGTATTTATGGGGTGAAATGAAAGTATAACAAAGGGCAATCAAAAAGGGAATGAACCATTCCTGATTCATTCCCTTAATTTTAGAAATCCTTTAAAACCCGGCGTTCTTCTTAGCCAAAGTATCTCTTTAACAGGCCAGCAAATGCTTTGCCATGCCGCGCCTCATCCCTTGCCATTTCATGCACGGTATCATGGATTGCGTCAAGGTTTGCAGCTTTTGCGCGTTTTGCAAGGTCAGTTTTCCCAGCAGTAGCGCCGTTTTCAGCTTCAATCCTCATTTCAAGGTTCTTCTTGGTGCTGTCAGTTACAACTTCGCCTAACAGTTCTGCGAATTTAGCAGCATGTTCTGCTTCTTCGAAAGCAGCTTTTTCCCAATATAACCCGATTTCAGGATAGCCTTCCCTATGTGCAACCCTAGCCATAGCCAGATACATACCTACTTCGGTACATTCCCCATTGAAGTTAGCCCTTAAGTCTTCGATGATATCTTCAGAAACGCCCTGTGCTACGCCGATTACATGCTCAGAAGCCCAAGACAAATCCCCGGACTGCTCTGTGAATTTAGAAGCTGGTGCATTACACTGTGGACATTTTTCTGGAGCTGCATCTCCTTCAAAAACATAACCGCATACGTTACAAACAAATTTTTTCATAATTAGTTCTTCCTTTCTATTTTTAATATAATATGTGCTTTAAACTGATGTAACAAAAATAGTAATTGTTACTGAAATCAAGATAACATATCTTGCAAGGCATGTCAAGGGAAATTTTGAAGTTTTTCACGTTTGGTTCCAGTTTCCAGTGGTAAGGCGTGCTTGGGGCTTTTCCCCAAAGGGGGTTTCAGAGGGCGTTAACATTGCAGGCCTGCAGCCCCGCCTTCTTTTTGCAGGCAGTCCTTGCATGTGCCTAAAAAATATGCAATGTGCCCGTCTATCCTGCCCTCGAACTCATTTCCTGCAAGGATGTTGATATGGTCGATGTTTTCTAACTTTAAATCCATCACACAGCCGCATTTCGTACATAGTACATGGTAGTGGGGAGCTGTATTCCAGTCAAAGCGGTCGGGGCCTATGCCGGTAGAAATCTTTTGCAGTTCCCCAACCTCCGTCAGCAGGGACAGGTTCCGGTAGACGGTCCCCAGGCTGATGTTTGGAAATTCTTTTTTTACATTTGTGTAAACTGTTTCGGCAGTCGGGTGGTCTTGGCGGCCGGCAAGGAATTCCCTGATACATTCCCGTTGGCGGCTGAATTTCATCACTGGTCTTCCCTCCTGTAAATAATAATAACCATTACTGATTTCTAACTTAATATAATACCCTGGCGGGAAAAAGTCAAGTGGTTGGGGAAGGTTTCCAGAAATTTACAGTATTAGTTGCTGAAAATAATGTTTTGATTTTAAGTACATAGTTGCGTATAAATTCCTGAATTGCAAAATGGGGAAACTCAAAAATAAATTATATTGACATAATTTTATATATATATTATTATAGAACTAATAAATATTTACTTATTAAAATTTAAGGACAATAGAACGTGAAATAATTTGAAATAATTGAGGAGTAGTCACGAGAACTCTGGCTTATATATAATTGTGGGGGTCTGTGGATAATGGTAAGGGAACAATATGGGAAAAAGAGAATAAAAATATATGTATTGCTTGTTGCAGTTTTATTCATTGGACTTGGGAGCATAGCCATATTCAGTAGGAACAGCATGAAGGATGCAAATGTAATGGTAAAATCTGTATTAGGATGTTCAAGTGCTGATACTATAGAAGAATGCATTTATGCTGCTTTGGTAGATGATAGTCCTAGAATCCAATTGGAATATCCAAGCATGACTTATCTGAAAAAATTTGATATTGTTATTTCTTATTATCCTGCAGTTGCTGAGTGTTGCAAAATCACTTCTGGTTTGGGTAAAACTTCATTAAGGAAACTTTATTTGAAGGATGGAAACAAAATTTCTTACTATGTCCCTGATGATATAGACAAATTCACAGCCGATAAAGTATCCCTTGCATTTTATGATGGCAATCAGAAATTAATGGAGAACCATGAGATTTTCATTGAATATGATAGAGATGCTGAACAATTTGAAATATTTGAAATATTCTAATTCTATTTTGAAATTAATAGTCTTTGATGCGCTTTTTTGCACACTAATACTCCATCCTGGCAGAAATCAGGCTATCGTTCTGCCTGCTGTCAAGCACGCCGAAATGGATGCTTCCATGGATGATATAGAATGGATACAATATTTGAGGGCATATCAGAAAAGTGATTTTGAATCATTATCCCTCCCCATCCCCTCCATGGGAATCGCCGGAAAAAATACCATAGCCTTCTTTCCCTGCAGGCAGGCTGATATATTTCTTAATGGCAAACAGGATCCCAATGCTTAAAATCGTAATCAGGTTCTCCACTACCGTGGTATGGTCCAGTATCATATGCCGCGCCACAAGGAAAATCAGGACTTCTAACACTGTGTCCCCGCTGGGCTGGCAAAGCATTTTCAGAAACTCAATCCCAATCAGGATATTAAATACATATCCTACAAATACCAGGAAAGCTTCTTTGGAAAGCCGGTTCTCCCAAAACGCAATAAAAGCGCTGCCAAGGGAGCAGCAGGCAATCAGGATAGCGGCCAGGACAATAAGGGCCATAAAAAGTTCCAGTAAATTACAGGATTCAAAAAGGACATTCCGGGTCCTGTTCAGAATTTTTTTCAAAAAAGGGTTCCTCCATGGTTCCTAATTTTGGGTATTAAAAACCGAGCGCTCTGCTTTGAATCCTGACCATGGGCGTTACTTTTACAGTTAGCTCGGCCCAGGCG
>OFHM01000321.1_pt1 | contig 43335 bp, 39 predicted proteins | sample 1521311 | NCBI WGS metagenome assembly OFHM01 (sample SAMEA3504083, study PRJEB24116) | mouse gut metagenome | biome: mouse gut; feature: mouse-associated habitat; material: faeces | place: Denmark | collected 2011 | reverse complement strand
AGAGGAAAGGCGTGCGACAGGTATTTTTGGGATTTTGAATATCCGTGAAAATACGGTTATTTCCAGCCTGAAGAAGCATAAGAAAAAGGGCATTTATCTGAGTGAGAAGTCTATGAGGGTAGATACGCAGTGGTCAATTGATGCCATGCGTACAAAGACCCCGACACAGGAGACGAAGATTCGCTCCCTGCCAGGAGGTAACCAGCAGAAGGTTATCTTGGGAAGATGGCTTCTTACAGAGCCGGAAGTTCTGCTGTTGGATGAGCCGACGCGAGGTATTGACGTTGGTGCAAAGTATGAAATTTACCAGTTGATTCTGGATCTTGCAAATAAGGGAAAAGTTGTTATGGTAGTTTCCTCTGAAATGCCAGAGCTTCTTGGAATCTGTGACAGAATCCTTGTTATGTCGGGCGGACGCCTGGCAGGCGAAGTAGATGCCCAGAATACGACACAGGAAGAAATCATGACCCTTGCAGCAAAATATGTATAAGGAGGCTGAGATTAGTGAAAGCGATTACAAATATGAAAGAAAGCTATGCCAATTTTCAGGCAATGGACAGCAAGGATAAGAATAATTTTATTAAAGAGACCTTGCTGAATAACCTGCTGTACATTTTGATTCTTATTGCTATTATTTTTACAGCGATTAAGAATCCGAAATTCATGTCAGTTTCTGCAGTTGCAACTATCGTTACCCTTTCGGCAGCAAGTATCCCGATTGCACTCGGTATTGCCGGATGTATTGTATTGACGGGTACAGACCTTTCTGCAGGGCGTGTTGTAGGTTTGACAGCATGTATTACGGCTGCTCTGCTGCAGGCTTCCGATTATCCGAATAAGATGTTCCCGGATATCCCGGCGCTGCCGATTCCGGTAGTAATCCTGATCGTTATGGCAGTGGGAGCGATTATTGGACTTGTGAATGGATTCTTCGTTGCAAAGTATAACCTGCATCCATTCATCGTAACGCTGGCTACTCAGCTGATTACATACGGTATCCTGCTTGTATTCCTTATGACAAATGGAAATAACGGACAGCCTCTGTCCGGTCTGGATAAAGGTTTTGTAGGCTTCGTAACAGGAAGCAAGATTAGCTTATTTGGCGTTGCGATTCCGAACTATGTATGGTATGCTATAATTTATGTTATTGTGATGTGGTTTATCTGGAATAAGACTACATTCGGTAAAAATATGTTTGCCGTAGGTTCCAACCCGGAAGCTGCAAATGTATCCGGTGTAAGCGTATTCAAGACAACTATCATGGTACATACTCTGGCAGGCGCTATGTATGGTATTACAGGTTTCATCGATTCTGCACGTAACAGCTCCAATACCGCAGGCACCGGTTTGAATGCGGAGTGTGATGCAATTGCGGCCTGCGTTATCGGTGGCGTATCTTTCGTAGGTGGTACTGGTAAAATTAGTGGTATCGTGTTGGGTGTATTCATCCTTCGTATTATCTTCGTTGCCCTGACTTACCTGTCTGTAGACCAGAACCTGCAGTACATCTTCAAGGGTGGAATCATCCTGGTAGCATGTGCAATCGATATGAGAAAATATCTGGTACGTAAATAAGGAGTAGAAAATGAGCGAAAAAGTGAGAAATAGGGGCAGGATGGCAATCTATTCTATGGCGGGGTTTTACTTGCTGTATATGGCCTATAAATTGAGTTCCGGTTTACCGGACAGCAGCGGAAATACCAAAATCCTGATGATTGTGTTTATGGTATTCTTTGCTCTGGTGGGAGGCGGAATGCTGATTGGCGGGATTATAGGAGGATATAAGCTTTCAATGCCTCAGAAAGCGGATTCGTCTCAGGAAATGCTCGAACCCTCGGAAGAAAATGAGGAAGAAGAATAGCCATAAAGGCGGTTTCTTCTTAGACATATGTAAAAACGGAGGAGCTGCCGATTGGCGGCTCTTCTTTTCTGCATAATAAAGCAAAGTGGATTATGCAACAGGGCCAGGTTGCCTTCGGGCGGGCGATATAGTGAGAAAGCAGAATGGAGGCGGGGATAGATGGCACTTTATGGGGTAATGCTGGTAGATGACGAAGAAGCGGTGCGCCAGGCAATCGCCAGCAAGTTAGAATGGGAAAAGATAGGATTTGAAGTGATTGCTACAGCCGAAAATGGAGAAGAAGCTTTGGAACTGGCAGAGAAATTGCGGCCGGACGTGGTAATGACGGATATTAAGATGCCCTTTATGGACGGGCTGACTCTGTGCCACAAATTGAAGGAGAGACAGCGGGACACTAGGATTGTGATTTTTTCAGGATTTGATGAGTTTGAATATGCCCGTGAAGCGATTAAGCTGGAGGTAGAAGAGTATATTTTAAAGCCGATTGATTCGGAAGAACTGGAAAATGTATTTCTTCGGATAAAGAAGAATCTGGACGCGGAGATTGATGAAAAACGGAACCATGAAAAGCTTTATGAGTATTATCAGAAAAGCCTTCCGGTCATGAAAGAGCAGTTTATGGCCGGGTTGATGGAGGGGAAGCTGTCGGGCGAATTGATTGAGGAGATGAATAGTTCTTATGAAGTGAACTTGAACGCGCCTTATTATGCGGTGACAGTATTTTGTGCAGATATGGGAACATTGGATACGGAGAACCGCAGCCTTCTAAAGCTGTCCCTAAAGCAGATTGTAGATGAAAATATGAAGAAATCGGCAGATGTGCGCAGTTTTCTTTATTTTGATATGGTAGCGGCCATCCTGCTTTTAAATGGAATGGCAGAATTAAACAAACAGGTACAGGAAATAGATCAGGTCTGTAAAGCGGCAAAACGTCTGCTGGGAATCAATGTGACAGCCGGAGTCGGACAGGCAGTGGCACATTTGGGGAATCTGGCTGCATCCTATCAAAATGCAGTAGATGCAGCGGACTACCGAGTGCTGCTTGAGCCGAACCAGGCAATTTATATCCGGGATATCCAGCCGGCGGTCAACAGAGATTTTGTGCTTGAAGACCAGGATATCCAGAAAGTCATGCGGGCGGTGAAGCTGGGAACAAGGGAAGAAGTCAAAGCGTCAGTGGATGAAATGATGAGCCGATTTAAGACTTCCAACATATCCCTCCACCGCTATCAGGTAGCCTTGATGGAGCTTCTGACGGAGTTTCTGAAACTGGGACGCTCTTATCATTTGGATTTGGAAGAAATATTTGGGGGAAATATGGATTTCTACCGCCAGATTGCCAAGTTTGACTCCCTGGATTCTCTGGGGGAATGGCTGTATCATGTATGTATGAAGTTCCGCTCGCTTATCCGCCAGGAACAGACGGATTCTGCGAAGCTGCTGGCAGGCAAAGCGGAACAGTTTATCAAAGAAAATTATGCGGAAAGCAGCCTGTCGGTGGAAATGCTTTGTGGGCACCTGAATGTGAGCGCAGCATATTTTTCAACCATTTTCAAAAGGGAGACAGGACAGAGTTTTGTAATGTATCTCACCCATGTCCGAATGGAAGCAGCTTTAGAGCTGCTGAATAATACACAGGATAAGACCTATGTGATAGCGGGGAAGGTGGGGTATACCGAGCCGAATTATTTCAGTTATGTATTTCGGAAGCAATATGGTATGTCTCCCACCAAATATAGAATGAGTAAGATGGAGAATCATGAGACAGAAGGTTAGGAATATTTGGGAATATATAAAGGAGCGTTACCAGACGGCGAGCATCAGTTCCATTACGGCTGTATCCTTCACAATCGTTTCCGTGATATCCCTGGGCTTTGCAGGGGTCCTGCTTTATGGCAGGTTTAGCTCTAGTACAGAGGATTTGATTGCCAGAAATAATATCCAGTTGATGAATCAGGTTAGTCTGAACCTGGAAACCAGTGTGCGCAATATGATGAGGCTTTCCAATTCCATGTATTACTGCGTCATCAAAAATGTAGATTTAGGGGGGGAGAAGCTTGACGGGGAAATGAATCTGATGTATGAGTCGAACCGGGATGATTTGGTGAGTCTGGCGTGCTTTGACGAGGAGGGAAACCTGGTAGCGGCTACGCCGATTGCCAGTTTAAAGCCTTCCGTAGAAATAACGGCGCAGAGCTGGTTTCAGAAAGCAAATGAAAAGATGGAAAACCTGCATTTTTCCACGCCTCATGTGCAGAGTATTTTTGCGGACAGTACCTCACGGTATTCCTGGGTGATTTCTCTGAGCCGTACCGTGGAGTTGACCAGGGGCGGGGAAATCAGCAGAGGAGTGCTCCTGGTAGACATGGCATACAGCGGGATTGAGCAGTTGTTTGATAAAGTAAATACAGGCGGCGCGGGTTATACGTACCTGATAGACGGAGCCGGGGAGATTATTTATCATCCCAGACAGAGAGCTATTTATTCGAACCTGAATAAAGAGAATAATCTGGAGGCTGCGAAGTATGAGGATGGAAGCCATAGGGAAAATTTTGAAGGAAACGAACGTTCCGTTACAGTGAAAACAGTGGGGTATACCGGATGGAAAATTATCAATGTGGTTCCGACAGATGAATTTTATCTGGATTTGACGCAGATGCGGCTGTTTGTTTTCTTGATTGTGGTTTTTGCAATTTTGTGTATAGCGATGCTGAATATTTTTATTTCCGGACGGATAGCGACGCCGATCCGCCGTCTGGAAGCGTCGGTCAGGGAGCTTGAGAAAGGGAATCTGAATCTCGAAATCTATGAGGATGGTTCCCAGGAAATACGGCATTTAGGGAGGACGCTCCGCTCTATGGTAGAACAAATGCAATGCTTGATGGAAGATATTGTGGTGGAACAGGAAGCAAAACGTAAAAGCGAGCTGGATGCCCTGCAGTCACAGATTAATCCGCATTTTCTTTATAATACGCTGGATTCCATTGTGTGGATGGTGGAGAGCGGACAGTATAAAGAGGCTATTTCCATGGTAACGGCGCTTTCACGGCTTTTCCGTATCAGTCTCAGTAAAGGTAAGACAATTATTACGCTGGCAGAAGAAGCAGAGCATGCAAGGAACTACATGAATATTCAGAAAGTGCGCTATAAAAACCGGTTTGAGTTTACGATGGAGATAGAGCCGGGAATCCAGCAGTACAGCACGATTAAACTTGTTATCCAGCCGATTTTGGAGAATTCTATATATTATGGCATGGAGTATATGGATGGAGATGGGATTATAAAGGTGCGGGGGTATGAGAAAGACGGCGATATCCTGGTAGATGTGCTGGATAATGGACCGGGGATGCCCCGGGAAGTGGTGGACTATCTTCTCACGGACGGAAAGCGTGTCCGTAAGAAAGGCTCCGGTGTGGGGCTTATGAATGTACACCAGAGAATCCGCCTTTATTTTGGGGAACCTTATGGTCTGGAGATTATTAGCGAGCCGGATGAAGGGACGCTGGTAAGAATCCATCTCCCCAAAACATTTGAAAGAGAGGGGAGAGAGCAGTGACAAAGAAAAACTGGCTGGCAGTGGGGATTATCGGCGGGATACTGCTTCTTCTCGCTGTTATATCTTATTTCTATATGACACAGAGAAAGATTGTACAGAAACGGGTAAATATTTCAGTGGTAGTTTATGGGAGTACTGCGGAAAGATGGGTAGCATTTAAACAGGGAGTAGACCAGGCGGCTTCTGATTTCGGAGGCATTGTGAATTTTGTGGTTCTAACAGAATCGGGCAGCAGCCGTGAGCAGATGGAACAGATTGACCGCGAGCTGGAGAACGGCGCTCAGGGAATAGCAGCGGCAGTCACGGACAGCTCCGGGATGGCAGAATATATTGGCAGTATTTCGAACAGGGTTCCGGTGGTGCTGGCAGAAAATAAGGTGGAGGGGAGCCAGGCTGTTACCTGCGTGGAAGCAAATGCCTACGAGATGGGGCAGGCATTGGCGCACCAGGCAGCGGAGGGCACGGCGAAGGAAGTGCCTGTCAGCATTGTCCTTATGGGAGAAAATAAAAGCAGTCTAAAAGAGCGTTTGGATGGTTTCCGTGCAGGATGTGCGGATGAGGGGCGGAAGATAGAGCAGAACTTTTATCCAAGCAGGGATTCCATGAGCCGTATATTGGAGAGTGGAAAGGAGAATATTTTGGTGGCTCTGGATGATTTGAGCCTGGAAATGACAGAAAAGGTTATCCGTGATTCAGAGGCGGATATCAGGCTGTACGGAATTGGCAGCAGTGAACAGATTGTATTTGCGCTGGATCAGGGATATATCGAAGGGATTGTATTTCAAAATGAGTATAATATGGGATATGAAGTGACAGACACCCTGATACAGAAAATAAGGAAAGGCGTGGCAGATGAGGCTATGGAGATAGATTTTCATCAGGCTACAGGCGCCACTCTGCACAATCCGGAAAATGAGAGGCTTTTGTACCCGATTATCCAGTGACAGGTAAGCAAAACAGGAGGGAGAAGAGGAGAATGGGAAGGAGAAAATTGTGTGGAATCGCGGCGGCAGGGGGAATGTTTTTGCTTACGGGATGTTCAGGGATTTTTGGGGATGGGACAGCGGAACCTATCCAGAGCATGAAAATAGGTATCTGTACGTATGACCAGTTTGATACGTTTATCGGGACGCTGGTGGAAGAGTTTAAAGAAGAGGCGAGGCAGAAAGAGCAGGAAACGGGAGTTACCATTACGGTAGAGGTAGTGGGAGCGGGAGGAAAACAGAATATCCAGAATGACCAGGTGGAAAGCCTTATCAATAATGGATGCGACATCCTTCTGGTAAACCAGGTGGACCGCACCGATACGACGATGGTGATTGATAAGGCAAAAAATGCCGATATTCCTGTTATTTTTTTCAACCGGGAACTGGTGCGGGAAGACTTGGAACGCTGGGAAAAACTTTACTACGTAGGAGTAAAAACCCTCGAATCAGGAGTTATGCAGGGAGAAATTGTCGTGGATTTGTGCTCAGGAGAGCAGGGCATTGCTCCCTATGACAAAAACGGCGACGGAAGGCTGCAGTATGTCATGCTGGAAGGAGAGGCAGGCCACCAGGATGCATTGATACGGACAGAGTATGCGGTTAATACGATTACGAATGCGGGCATCCGCCTGACAAAATTGGATAATGAGATAGCAAATTGGAGCCGCGCGCAGGCACAGACAAAGATGAACCAGTGGCTGGAAGAATTCGGGGACAGGATTGAGCTGGTGCTTGCGAACAATGATGATATGGCGCTGGGGGCTATTGATGCGTGGAAGGAATCAGGGAAGCCTTATATGCCTGTCGTAGTGGGGGTAGACGGCACCGAAGCGGCGCTGGACGCCATGCGGGAAGGCACCCTGGCAGGGACGGTCGTAAATGATACGGAAGGGCAGGCAAGAGGGATGATGGAGCTGGCGTATTCTCTGTATTTCCAGATGCCCCTGCCGGATGATATTGAGCTGGAAGAGGACACTTATATCCGCCTGCCCCATACGGTTGTGACGGCTGAAATGCTACAGGATTTGGAATAAATATCTATTTAGCTATTTCATTTTGCGGCAAGTTGGGTTATAATACAGAAGAACGTAGTGCGTACAAGGCGCGTATGTATTTCATAACAAACGGAGGTAAATAAAATGTTAGTATCAGCAAAAGAAATGTTGCAGAAAGCAAAAGCAGGTCATTATGCAGTAGGTCAGTTCAACATCAACAATCTGGAGTGGACAAAGTCCATCCTGCTGACCGCGAAGGAGTGCAAGTCTCCCGTTATTCTCGGTGTATCCGAGGGAGCAGGCAAGTACATGGGCGGCTACCACGCGGTAGTAGGTATGGTGAACGGCTTGTTAAAGGATCTGGATATCGATGTTCCCGTTGCTCTGCATCTGGATCATGGTTCCTATGAGCATTGCTACAAATGTATCGAGGCAGGTTTTTCCTCTGTTATGTTTGACGGTTCTCATTATCCCATTGAAGAGAATGTAGCAAAGACAACCGAGCTGGTTGCAGCTGCTCACGGCAAGGGAATTTCCATTGAGGCGGAAGTCGGCTCCATCGGCGGAGAGGAAGACGGTGTTGTAGGCATGGGCGAGTGCGCAGATCCTAAGGAGTGCAAGGCCATTGCTGATCTGGGTGTGGATTTCCTGGCAGCAGGTATCGGCAACATTCATGGGAAATATCCTGAGAACTGGAAGGGTTTAAGCTTCGAGACGTTGGATGCGGTACAGCAGCTGACAGGGGATATGCCTCTGGTGCTTCACGGCGGTACAGGCATTCCTGCAGACATGATCAAGAAAGCGATCAGCCTGGGCGTGGCGAAGATCAATGTAAATACCGAGTGCCAGCTTGCATTTGCTGCCGCTACCCGTAAGTATGTGGAAGAGGGCAAGGATCAGCAGGGGAAGGGATTTGACCCTCGTAAGCTTCTGGCTCCCGGCGCTCAGGCCATCAAGGATACCGTAAAGGAGAAGATGGAGCTGTTCGGATCTGTGGGCAAGGCTTAATTCATATTTTGTTTACAAATCATTCAATGAATATTTGAATTGTTATCATGATTTGGACATTTCTTGCGGGTATACTATATCCATAAGCAACAAACAAACCGGTCATGAAAGCGAGCCACAGTTTACTGAATAACTTTTTCATAATTATAGCCAGGAAACCTCGGGTTTCCTGGCATCCTCCTTTTTCGGGGGAGTTTTTTTGTTTATACAGGATTCTGTCGGGTGAAGTGGAATTCTATACAGCAGGAGGCATGGAAGTTTTACAATAATGGAATCGGTAAGGTGCCAAAGGCATTTTTCTATGCGCAGGCGGGCAAATGGAAGATTGCTGTTGACATGGCAAGCGGGCCGCGGAGAAAGACATTGCCCTATTCGGTTTTCAGGGAGGGGATTCGGAAATACGCTTGAAATCCGTATAAAGAGGGAGGATGCCAGGAAACTTACGTTCCCTGGCATTATTATGAAAAAGTTATTTAGTAAACAGTAGCTATGGCTGGTTTATCTCTTCAACTGATATATTTAGTATAAGAGAAAGAAATGTATAAACCATGATGACAAAATTAATATTGCTTGAATGAATTGTGAACAAATTGTGAATTAGTAAAGAACAGGAAGCTTTTCCGGTTCCGGATATTCCACACCAAAGGTCTCTACAGTGACGCTTTCCATCACCTGATTTTCATAGGGTCTGTCAGAGGCACTGTCGGTGGAAGTCTCTGCGATGCGGTTTACCACGTCCATTCCTTCTATCACTTTTCCGAAAGAGGCATAGCTGCCGTCCAGATGAGGAGCCTTTTTGTGCATGATAAAGAACTGAGAACCGGCGGAATCCGGATGCATGGATCTTGCCATGGAAAGTACGCCTTCGGTATGCTTTAAACTGTTGGGGACGCCGTTTTGGGAAAATTCTCCCTTGATGTGGTAGCCGGGACCGCCCATGCCCGTACCGTCGGGACAACCGCCCTGGATCATGAAGCCCCTGATCACGCGGTGGAAGATCAGGCCGTCATAGAAGTGGCTGTTGACCAGGCTGATGAAGTTGCTGACGGAAATGGGAGCGATCTCAGGATAAAGCTCCAGACGGATTTTTGCTCCGTCCTGCATGGTGATGGTAACAATCGGATTTTTTTCCATAATGAATGTCCTTTCTGCTTGAAATGAGGTATAATATTGACTCAGAAGGGCCCTGAGTCAACCTCTGATTCCATATGCGCGGGAGCGCATGGAAATGAGGTATAATGTTAAAATTGTAACCTATAATCATGATTTCGTAAAGAGGAAAGTGATAAAAGTGGCATATTTAAAAGAGATAGAAGTCTCTGTAAACGGAGTCTTGTCGGTATTGTATGTGACGGATGACCCGGAGACGGGGGAGAGACTGCAGGGGGAAGACAAACCGGTAATAATTTATATTCACGAAGGAAACCGTGGACAGGATTTCAGCGGTTTTCTGTTTGCCGTGGAGGACCCGGAGGATCTGGAACCGGAATACGTGGAGCGGGTTTACAGAAGACTGCGGGGACTGCCTTGGAACATTCTGGAGACACCCAGATGCCTGATCAGAGAGACCACGGAGGAGGACGTGGAGGATTTCTATCAAATTTACAGCCATCCGGATATTACGCGATATATGGAAAATCTTTATCCTGAAATAGAGCAGGAGAAGGCTTGTGTCCGGGAGTATATCGAAAAGGTATATACTTTTTTCGGCTTTGGTGTCTGGACGGTGGTGGAGAAGTGCAGCGGCGCGGTCATCGGAAGAGCGGGCGTTTCCTATCGGGAGGGATTCAAGGAGCCGGAGCTGGGGTTTATCATAGGCGTGCCTTGGCAGAGAAAGGGGTATGCGGAGGAGGTCTGCAGAGCCGTCCTGCAATATGCCGGGACAGCGCTGGCCTTTACGCAGATACAGGCGCTGGTGGAAACGGAAAATACTGCCTCGCTGTGCCTCTGCGGCAAGCTGGGATTTGAATATCGGGAAAAAATAAGACAGGGAGAAAAGGAATATTATAGACTTGTGATAGAAATGTGATCCTGGCTGACGCGGAAAGAGCCGGAAAACAGCCGAAGCTGCCGCATTGGGGAACTGGTATTCCCCAATGCGGCAGTCCTTTTGCCTATAGGATACAGACTTCCAACAGCCTATTCTCTTTCGTAAAAAATCTGTGCAATCGGTGAATCAGGAGAGAGAATGACTGTTTTGTTGCCGCCCTGCATGGAGATTTTCAAAGCGTCAAGACTTCTGACAAAGGAGTAAAACTCCTGTTTGGAAGCATCGTTGTAGGCTTCGGCCAGGATGCGCATGTATTCTGCCTCTCCCTGTGCGACAAGTATGGCTGCTTCCTTGTCTGCTTCGGACAGAAGCACGGTGACTTCCTTGTCCGTGGTATTGCGGATAATCTGCGCTTCGGAGCTTCCTTCGGCAGTATAGGTGGCGGCAATATTATCCCGTTCCGAGATCATACGCTCGTATACAGCCGCCTTGTTGTCGCCGGGCAGATCCAGTTTTTTGGTTTCAAAGGCCAGCAGCTCGATTCCGTACTGATCCAAAGAATTGCCGATATTTGCGATGACAGCGTCGGACAGTTCTCCGTTTCGTCCGGAGATCACATCGTCCTGGGAAGTGCTGCTGATCACGTTCTTGGTGGAATTATATACAATCACATCCAGACGTCCTTCCGCATTGGAGATGGAAGAATTCAGGGTCTGGGCAAATTTCAGGGGATCGGCAATTTCCCAGAGGATATAGCTGTCACAGATCATGGTCTTCTTGTCGCTGGTGATGACGTCCGAGGAAGGCAGATCATACAGCAATACCTGCTTGGGCAGCTTATCCACACTTTGGATAAAGGGGACCTTGAAGCTGATGCCGGCCTGGGTTATAACATGGTCCACTTTACCGAACTGGCGGACAAGACTATATTCGTTTTCCTGGGTGATGACAATACTGGATGCGCCTATGATCAGCGCGGCCAGGCATATGATAATCAAAGCAGCTTTTTTCACAGTTTTCATAAAGGATACCTCCATATTTTTTTCTAAAAAAGAGATTACTCTTCCGCCGTATCATTTTCAGGGGACGGAGAAACCGGCGTTACAGGCGCGTCAGCCCGGTCCGGCTCATCGTTGTTTCCTGCGTTTTCCCCCGTAAAGGATTCCAGAGGATAGATGGTCTGCATATTGCCGCTGGGACTTTCAATGATCACCTTCAAATCCGGCAGAACATCTTCCATCGTCTCGAAGAACATTCTCTGCTTGGTGATGACGGGATTCTTGATATACTCCGCATACATGGCGTCGAAGCGGGATACTTGAGCCGTTGCCTCGTTGATGCGCTGTGTCTTCTGCGCCTCGGCATCTTTGATGATGCCGTCTGCCTGTGCCTGTGCGGAAGGCAGCTGCTCGTTGCGGTACTTGTTGGCATTATTCAAGGCGGTTTCCTTGCCCTGTTTGGCTGTCTCCACAGCCTTGAAAGCCTCCATGACTTCCAGGGTAGGCGGCTCCGAGTCCTGAATGGTGATATTGACCAGCTGGATACCGATATCGTGGCTGGCCAGGCGATCCAGGATCATTTCCCGGATAGAAGCCTGGATTTCATTTTTTCCTGTGGTCAATACATCATCCACGGGATAGCTGCCGATCACGGTTCGAATACAGCTCTGACTGATATTTTTTAAAATTTCCAACGGATCTCTGGATGCGAACAGTGCTTTCACAGGCTCACTGTAGCGATATTCCACATAAAAATCCACATCGATAAAGTTAAAGTCAGAAGTGATCATCAGCGATTCGTCCTCGTTCACTTCATCATTATCCGTGCTGTAGCCGATGGAAAAGCCCTGGATGGTGGTATTCACCTTCCGCACCTGCTGAATGAAGGGAATCTTGAAATGGAGCCCGGGTTCGGTAACGGCCTGTGCCCTTCCAAGGGTAATCAGCACGGCCTGCTCCTGCTCCTTGATCTCATAGGCTGAATTCCACCCTACAATCACTACCACAATGGCTAAAACAATCATGGCGACGACGATTCCGGCGCCCTTTTTCGGTTTTTTAGGCTGTTGCTCACCGCCGTTCACTGTTTGAAAACCATTTTTAAAGTTACGAAAAGTTCCGTTATTCATATTACGCCTCCTATTCCAGTTCCGCATCTGCCCATCCAGTACCAGAGACAGCAGAGAACTTCCGGGCGCCAGAAGAGGCGCCCGTAAGTCCTCTGGGCACTGGATGGTCAGATGCTGTTTCCAGTTCCGTGTTTATGCGGATGCAGCATTGCTGCGTTCACCCATGCTTGCGGTACTGAAACTATCATACTTTAAAAATTGCGAAAAAGCAATGAAAATGATTGCACAGTAAATAAGGATAACGTGCTTTTGTCTGTCAATTGCTGCTTTGGGGAGGCGGGAAGATAAATTATTTTTAATAAAAAAGACGGTTTCAATTAAAAAAATATGTGGTACAATGTTGATTCAGGGAGGTATTGAAATATTGCATAGTTTGGCTGAAAACGGGACAAACTGTCCTGAAAAAGAATAGCCGGAAGGAGGAAATTATGAAAAAACTGATACTTTTTGTATGCACGGGCGTATTGGTGCTGGGATTGACGGCTTGCGGGAAAGGCGCAACGGAGGATAATCTTACTTCGGGGGCCTCGCAGGAGACATCGCAGGAGGAAAGCAGCGAAGAAACATCCGAAAATACTTCCGCGGAAGAGAGCTCCGGCACGGAACCGGGAGATATCGCCGGCGGGGGAGAAGAGGCTGCGGGATGGAGCGAGGAAATGACAGCACTGCGTTCTGCGGTTGTGGAAGCGGTAGGACAGGATGATTACTGGCCGGATATGCCGATGGAGGCAGATATGCTGGAGACCTTTTTCGGAATCACCTCGGATCTGTACGAGGACTATATGGCGGAGTCGCCCATGATCAGCGCAAATGTAGATACTTTGGTGATTGTCAAGGCGAAGGAGGAGCAGGCGGATGCAGTTTTGGAAATTTTGAACGGATATCGGGAGAACCTGGTTAATGATACAATGCAATATCCGCAGAATCTGGGCAAGATTCAGGCATCCCAGGTAGAAAAAATAGGAAATTACGTGATATTCGTGCAGCTTGGCGGAGGCGCCATTGAGTCGGGCGATGAAGAAGAGGTACTAACCAAATGCCAGGAAGCCAATAAACTGGCATTGGATGCGATTCGGAGCAATGTGGAGGGCTGATCTGTTCAGATTCTTAAAGGAGCGGGAAGATGGTTTTCAGCAGTATCGTATTTTTGTTTCGGTTTTTGCCGTTATTCTTTGTGTTATACTATCTGGTTCCCGGGAGGATGAAAAATGTCCTTCTCTTTTTTGGAAGCCTGATTTTTTATGCCTGGGGGGAACCGGTCTATGTGCTGCTGATGCTGTTTTCCACCATTGTGGATTATACCCACGGACGCCTGCTGGAGCGGTTTCGGGGGAAGCGGAGGGCGGGATGTATTCTTCTTTCCTCCGTAGTGATCAATCTGGCCCTGCTGTGTTTCTTTAAATATGCGGACTTTTTAATTCGGACAATCAATACTTTGTCCGGAAGCGAGTTTCCGCTGCTGAATCTGCCGCTGCCGATTGGAATTTCATTTTATACCTTTCAGACCATGTCGTATACCATTGATGTATATCGGGGAGAGGCGAAAGTCCAGAAAAATCTGCTGGACTTTGGCGTGTATGTGACCATGTTTCCCCAGCTGATTGCAGGCCCCATTGTGAAATACCGGGATGTGGAGGCGGGGATTCATGAGCGCAGCATCACCCTGTCCGGTGTCAGCGACGGAATGAAGCGGTTTTGTATCGGTCTGGGAAAGAAAGTGCTGCTGGCCAACCAGATTGGAGCGCTGTGGGTTCTGGTTTCGGGGAGAAATCTGCGGGAGATCAGTACACTTACCGCATGGGCAGGCATCGTGGCGTTTGCGTTTCAGATTTACTTTGACTTCTCGGGTTATTCGGATATGGCTATCGGATTGGGCGAGATGCTGGGTTTTCATTTTCCGGATAATTTCAATTATCCCTATATCTCGGCATCTGTTACCGAGTTCTGGCGCAGATGGCACATTTCCTTAGGCAGCTGGTTTCGGGAATATGTGTATATTCCGCTGGGAGGCAATCGGAAAGGACTGCTCAGACAGCTTTTCAATATTTTGATTGTGTGGCTGCTGACGGGGATCTGGCACGGCGCAGGGTGGAACTTTATGCTGTGGGGGCTTTGGTTTGCCCTGGCGCTGATGCTGGAGAAGCTGTTTTTAGGGAAGCTGTTAAACTGGCTGCCAAGGGGAATCGGTATTTTTTATACCTTGCTTGTAGTGCAGGCCGGCTGGCTGCTTTTTGCCCTGGAGACGCCGGGGGCGATCTGGGGATATCTGAAAGCCATGACGGGAATGGGGCATATTCTGGTGGACAGGGAGGCTCTGTATCTGTGCAGGCAATATGCGCTTCTGTTTTTGGCGGCCGCGGTGGCGGCTACGCCGCTTTTTTCCGCAATGGTGACTTTGCTGCGGAAGGTACGGACAGGCTGGTCAATCGCATTATACCGCTTTGGCGAGAAGATGATTCCGGCGGCTATTCTGATCCTTTCCATTGCCGGAATTGTGGATGCTTCCTATAATCCTTTTCTGTATTTTCGCTTTTAAGGATGGTACCTGATGGATGAAAAAAGAAGTACAATCATTACTATTATAATATTGTCGTCGATTATATTGGTTTTTACGGCGGGAGATCTGATTCAAAAGGACAGATTCTATTCGGAGCTGGAGAACAAAGTTCTGGCGGCAAAGCCGGAATTTTCCCTGGAGGCTGTATTTGAGGGAGAATACACGAAAAAGTACGAAACCTATCTGACGGACCAGTTTGTGGGCAGGGAGAAATGGATCAGGATGAAGACCAGAATGGACCTGGCTCTGCAGAAGAAGGAGATCAATGGAGTCTATCTGGGCGCCGGCGGATATCTTATCGAACAGCATCTGCCCCAGGACTATTCTTCCGTACAGGAGACGAAGAAAATATTTCTGCTGGAGAAGCTGGTGGAGAGCTGGAATGCGCAGGTCATGCTGGTACCTACGGCAGACAATATTCTCAGAGATAAGCTCCCGGCCTATGCCCTTTATTACGATGAGGCAGGGTTTTTGGAGCAGGTGGAGAATCGGGTAGGGACAGAGCATTATATCGATGTATATTCCGCAATGCAGTCCCATGCGGATGAAGAAATTTACTATCGGACGGATCACCATTGGACTACGCTGGGAGCTTATTATGGTTATCTCGTCTGGAGGGAGGCCGGGGAGCGGACAGAGGAAGGATATGATGCGGATGCAATGGAGACCGTGACGGAGTCTTTTCTGGGGACATTGCATTCGAAAGTAAATCTGAAAATGCGGCCGGATACGATCCGCTATTTTCCGGAGAGCGAAGAGCATCCTGTGAAAGTGATTTACGATTTGAAGGATACAAAGGACAGCTGTTACGAAGCGTCCTATCTGGATACGAAAAATAAATACGGATTCTTTTTGGATGACAACCATGCATTCATTGAAATAGATACGGATTATCACAACGGAAAGACTTTGTTCGTGCTGAAGGATTCTTATGCAAATTGTTTTGTCCCGCTGTTAATACCCCATTATGAGAAGATCTATGTAATGGATTTAAGGTATTTTAACGGCAGATTGTTCCGATTTATGGAAAGCTATGAACCGGAAGAGGGAATGGATGTCCTGGTGCTTTATAACTGCATTCATTTTCTGGAAGAATTTGCATATGTGGAGTGATTTGTACGCATGAGCACACGGCAGGGGAGGGAGGACACAGATGAAAGCGGTTGTATTTGATATGGACGGCGTTCTATTTGACACAGAGGTGGTGTGCATGAAAGCCTGGATGGCCATCGCGAAGAAAAACGGTTTGCCGGATATGGAGGAAATCTTTCCGCAATGTATCGGATTGAATGCCAATGACAGCAGGCAGATTGTTCTGAAAGCTTATGGAGAGGACTTTGACTATCCCGCATTCCGGCAGCAGTCCAGCGAATGGCTTCAGGAGTATATGGCGGAAAACGGCCTGCCTGTTAAGCCGGGAGCGCCGCAGATCCTGGAGTGGCTGAAAGGGGCAGGGTATGCCATAGGGCTGGCCTCTTCCACCAGGAGCAGTTCCGTCTACAGGTATCTGGAACAGTCCGGATTAAAGGGTTATTTCAGCGTAGTGATAACGGGAGATATGATCGAGCATTCCAAGCCGAGGCCAGATATTTATCTCATGGCCTGTGACAGGCTGGGGGTGCAGCCGGAGGAAGCCTATGCGATTGAGGATTCGCCCAATGGGATCCGCTCCGCCCATGCTGCGGGGATGTGCCCGATCATGGTGCCGGATATGATAGAGCCGGATGAGGAGATGAAGCGGTTAAGCTTTCTGATCCGGAAGGATCTGTTTGAAGTCAGGGATTATTTGCAGCAGGAATTAAAAAGCGGCAGCAGTGCAGACATCGGACGTGCAGAAGAAGTGGAATAGGAGAAGTGGAAATGGCAAACCTGGGAATTCCCGGCAACACCATCGAGGTGCTGCAGAAATATCATTTCATTTTTCAGAAAAAATACGGTCAGAATTTTCTCATAGATACCAGAGTGTTGGATAAAATTATGGGGGCTGCTGATCTTACCGAAGATGACTGTGTCCTGGAGATCGGCCCCGGGATCGGTACCATGACCCAATATCTGGCGGAACGGGCAGGAGAAGTGGTGGCGGTAGAGATAGACCGCAATTTAATTCCTATTTTGGAGGAGACATTGTCGGCTTATACCAATGTGACCCTCATCAATCAGGATATTTTGAAGATGGATGTGAAGAAGCTGGCCAGGGAACGGGGGAAGGCGCTGAAGGTGGTGGCCAATCTGCCCTATTACATAACAACGCCGATTATCATGGGCCTGTTTGAAAACCACGTTCCTCTAAAGAGTATTACCGTCATGGTACAGAAGGAAGTGGCGCAGCGGATGCAGGCCGGGCCGGGTACAAAGGATTACGGAGCCCTTTCCCTGGCGGTGCAGTATTATGCCAGGCCGGAGATTGTGGCATATGTGCCCCAGAACTGTTTTATCCCCAGACCCCAGGTGGGGAGTTCGGTGATATGTCTGGAGAAATACGATACGCCGCCTGTAAAAGTAAACGCGGAAGAGCAGTTTTTTGCCATAATCAGAGCTTCTTTTAATCAGCGAAGGAAGACCCTGGTGAACGGACTTGGGAACGCGCCTGAATTGGGAATTTCCAGGGAGCAGATTGCGGCAGCTCTGGAACAGATGCAGCTTCCCCCGGCAGTCAGAGGGGAGGCGCTTACATTGGAGCAATTTGCCATGTTAAGCAATTTGTTATTTTGATAAATTTACCTTCGACCAAGTGCATTTCCTTTTGACATATCTGTGGTGTGTGTGTTAAACTAAAGGATAATGTCGGGTATGATATACGGAGCAACTTCCCCGTTGCTGACACCAGATGAGGGAGCGGATTACCTTGGATAAATATGAATATAAAATAAGATCGGATGAAATCAAATCGCTGATAGAGGAGAAAGCCTATGCGCAGGCCGCTGAGATTGCCGACACCATAGACTGGCGGAGGGTGAAAAGCGTCAGGATGCTTTGTACGATCAGCGATTTGTACAAAGTAAACCGAAGATTTGAAGATGCGAAAAATATGCTGCTTCTGGCTTATGACAAAAGGCCGGGCGGCAAATCCATATGCTATTCTCTCTGCGAGATTTGTATTAAGACAGGGGAATTTGTACAGGCTTTGAAATACTGCGACGAATTTATAAAGGCAGCGCCGAAGGATTCGGGACGGTATATCCTGAAATATAAACTTTACGAGGCGCAGGATGTCAGTCTGGAGGAGCGCATCAGCGTTCTGGAGGAGTTGAAGAAGAGGGATTACAGGGAAAAGTGGGCATATGAGCTGGCATACCTTTATCACAGGGTAGGGCTGGCTACACGTTGTGTGGAGGAATGTGACGAGCTGATTCTATGGTTCGGCGACGGCAAGTATGTGGTCAAGGCTATGGAATTGAAGATGCTGCACCAGCCCCTGACACCGTCACAGCAGGCGGTGTACGACAGAAGATTTGATACATACGAGGAGGCTGTACCGGCCGAAGAGAACGGGGAAGCAGACATTTATGGAGATCAAACCGTTTACGATGAAAGCGCAAATTATTATCCACAGGAAGCTTATCCATATGAGACCTATGAAGAAGAGGGGCAGTATTACGGCGGGGAGCAGGATGAGGGATTTGAACAGGAAGATCTGGGAGAGACGGAGATTCAGGTCAAAACCATGGATGTAGGGAAATATAATACCATCAATCTGCAGGAGGAGCTGGCGGCAGGTCTCCAGGAAGTCCTGGGGGGAGAGGAAGCAGAGACGCCTCGGGAATCTGACGGGGCATTTTATGGAGATGCGTCCGCGGAGGAAGGTCAGGAGGACTGGCGGGAAACGGAAGAGACGGAAGTATTCTTCGGCGAGACTGGGGAGATGGAGCGTCTGGAGACGGCGGATACGGAGAACCAGATTCCCGAGGCGGAACAATTTACGGAAAAAGATCTGCCAGAGGAGATCGGCACTGTAAATACGCGTGAAGGCGGGAATCGGGCAGATGGTGAGGAGAAGAATGAGGTGTCTCCCAATGATTCCGCAGAAGCGGCCGCTGCGCTGTCTCAGGAGGCAGACGGGCAGATGAGCTTGGTACTGCCGGGAGAAGCTGCCGTGGAGAAACAGATTACCGGCCAGATGAATATAGAGGATATCCTGGAAGAATGGGAGCGGACAAAGAAGGAAAGCGAAGAGAAGCGCAAGGAAGAAGTGCGGGAGCGTGTTTTGCGCCAGACCGGTCCTATGTTTACCGAGTTTGAAGCCGCTGTGAGAGACGATTTGCTGGAGCAGCTGGAAGGCGGCCAGGGCGGGACTGCAGATGTGCGTGAGGAGCGAAGAGGGGGAGGTGCCGGGAGGAAGGATTCTCAGGCAGATGCGCCTGGAGAAGAGAAGGCGGCAGAATCGGGAACCGGATATTTAGAGACGGCAGAGCGTCAGGGGACAGTTTCGGCAGACGGCGCGGTCTATGAGAGTGAGGGGCCAAATTCAGCCGCAGATTCTGATGAGGCGGTTATGGCGTATTCAGAGAAGGACGGTTCTCAGGCATGGATATCCGGGGAAACATCTGCATTTAGGGAGGACGCGGAGATACCGGAAGAAGGACAGTACGGCGAAACGGCGTCAGGCTGGGACTCCATGGAAGAGGGACATGAGACGGCCGGTTGGGAGTATGCGGAAAGCACCGGGTATGAGGAAAGCGCGGAGGGATTGCCCGTAGAAGATGTTTATGAAGATCCGGAGACGTATGCGGAAGACCCGGAAGGAGCCGGTTGGGAGTATGCGGAAGGCACCGGATATGAGGAAAGCGCGGAGGGATTGCCCGTAGAAGATGTTTATGAAGACCCGGAGACGTATGCGGAAGACCCGGAAGGAGCCGGTTGGGAGTATGCGGAAAGCGCCGGGTATGAGGAAGGCGCGGAGGGATTGTCCGTAGAAGATGTTTATGAAGACCCGGAGACGTATGCGGAAGATCCGGAAGGAGCCGGTTGGGAGTATGCGGAAAGCACCGGGTATGAGGAATATGCGGGAGGATTGTCCGCGGAAGAGGCGTATGAAGACCCGGAGACATATGCGGAAGGCCCGGAAGGGGCCGATTGGGATTATGCGGCGGGTTCCGGCTATGAAGAAGACGCAGCGGAAGAGGAAGAGACAGGCGAAGAACAGGAACGTTACATAGAAGAAGACGGACCTGTAGACTGGGATTTTACAGAAGAGTCAGATTCACAGGAGACTCCGTCAGAAACAGAGGAGACGCCCGGGGATCCGGTGACTGACAGGGAACTTGCGGAAGAATGGGACGAGCAGTCGGTCTCTTCCGAGGCATTGGACTATATGGAAGCGTTGGAACAGCTGGAAGATTTGGAAGATGCAGAGGAAGCGGCAGCCGCCGTGAAGACGGAAGAGGGAACGGAGAGGACGCGCCCCGGGAAGGAAGAAACGGCAGGGGAGGGAACCGAGGCCGCCAAGGGATCGGGGAAGACGGCACTGGAACATGACAGAGCCAGAGTGCGGAGCTTGAGCCGGGAGGAGAAGGAGTTGTTTGCCCCTTTCATTCAGAGCCGCCAGTCCAGAGAACAGCTGGTGAAGGCCCTGGATGGCATCAGCATGGCAGCTTATACCGGTAATGTGATCATCACCGGTGAGGAGGGAATGGATACACTGACGCTGGCCAGGAATATGATTCGGGAAGTGAGTATGACGGACCGCAATTTCTCCGGCAGGGTGGCAAAGATATCGGGCCAGGGATTGAACCAGAAGGATGTGCGGGAGACGCTGGATCAGCTGCATAACGGCGCATTGATTATTCAGAAGGCGTCAGGCATGAATACCAGGACAGCCGGGATGCTGCATTCGGCGTTGCAGCAGGAAAAATTCGGCATTATTGTGATTCTGGAGGATACAAAGAAGGCGATCCAGAAGCTTTTCCTGGGTACGCCGGAGCTGTTCGGCGATTTTACGGCCAGAATGGATCTGGAGGCGCTGAGCAATGATGTGCTGGTATCTTTCGGCAGGCGATATGCCAGGGAAAAGGAATATTCCATCGATGATCTGGGCGTGCTGGCATTGCACACCAGGATTGAGGAGTGCCAGACCATAGACCATGTGGTGACCGTCATTGAAGTAAAGCAGATTGTGGATGAGGCCATCCGTCATGCCAGCAGGAAGACACTGGGCCATTTCCTGGATATTCTCCTGGCCAGGCGGTATGACGATGAAGATATGATTATTTTGACCGAAAAGGATTTTGTGGCATGAAAGGTGGTATCGAAATGACTGAAGCACGAGGCAAGGTATTTATTTCAGAAGCTGACCAGTATCTCTTTTCACAGGCAACCCATTATGATATTTATAAAAAGCTGGGTGCTCATGTTTCCGAGGAAGAGGGGGAAAAGGGCGTCTATTTCGGGGTATGGGCGCCGAATGCTGCGGCGGTGCATGTCATAGGCAGCTTCAATGACTGGGCGGAGGAGGCACATCCCATGGAGAAACTGGGGCCTGTGGGGATTTGGGGATTGTTTGTTCCCGGAGCAAAAACGGGAGATATGTATAAGTTTTTGGTCACGGCCCGGGATGGACGCAGGCTTTACAAGGCGGACCCTTTTGCAAATTATGCGGAGCTTCGGCCGGGAACCGCTTCTATTGTGGCGGATTTGGAGGGCTTTGCCTGGGCGGATAAAAGGTGGATGGAAGCCAGGGACAAAAGGGACGTGAACCGGCAGCCCATGGCAATTTATGAATGTCATATCGGTTCCTTTATGAAACATCCGGACGGAAAAGAAGGCTTTTACAATTATCGTGAGTTTGCGGACAAGATTGCGGAATATCTGAAAGAGATGAAATATACCCATATTGAGCTGATGGGGGTGCTGGAGCACCCTTTTGACGGCTCCTGGGGATATCAGGTAACGGGATATTATGCGCCCACATCCCGTTACGGCACGCCGGAGGATTTCCGCTATTTGATAGACAAAATGCATGGCATGAACGTAGGGGTGATTTTGGACTGGGTACCGGCGCATTTTGCCACGGATGCCCATGGCCTGGCGGAATTTGACGGCAGCTGTATTTTCGAACATCCGGATCCGAGACTGGGCTCCCATCCTGACTGGGGTACCAAGATTTTCAACTACGGCAAGCCGGAAGTGAAGAATTTCCTCATTGCCAATGTGTTGTTCTGGCTGAGGGAATTTCACATAGACGGTATCCGGGTGGATGCGGTGGCGTCCATGCTGTATCTGGATTATGGTAAGAAGGACGGTCAGTGGCTGCCCAATAAATACGGCGGAAATCAGAATCTGGAGGCTATCGAATTTTTCAAGCACCTCAATTCCGTGGTGAGAGGAACCTATCCGGGCTTTATTACGGTGGCGGAGGAATCCACGGCGTGGCCTAACGTGACCGGTGAGATCGGCGGCGACAGTCTGGGATTTACCTTTAAGTGGAATATGGGCTGGATGCATGATTTCTGTGAGTATATGAAGCTGGATCCTTTGTATAGAAAGGGAAATCACAATTCCATGACCTTTGCCATGAGCTACAACGAGGCAGAGAAGTATATACTTCCCCTCTCCCATGATGAGGTAGTACATTTGAAATGCTCTATGGTGAATAAGATGCCCGGGTACAAGGTTGATAAGTATGCCAATCTACGGGCAGGTTATACATACATGTTCGGCCACAGCGGCAAGAAGCTTCTTTTCATGGGGCAGGATTTCGGCCAGGAGCGGGAGTGGAGTGAGGAGAGAGAGCTGGATTGGTTTCTACTGAAGGAGGAGACGAACCGGGGTCTGCAGGCTTATGTGAAAGAATTGCTGCAATTATACCGGAAGTATCCGGCCTTCTATGAGATCGATGATTCATGGGACGGATTTGAGTGGATGAATGCAAATGACGGCGAAAACAGTGTGTATTCCTTTGTGAGAAAATCATCCAGGAAAACCAACCGTCTGTTGTTTGTGCTGAACATGACGCCCATAAAACGGGAGGGCTACCGGGTGCCGGTACCCACGGTGTCGAAGAAGAAAAAGTATCGTCTGCTGCTCAACAGCGATGAGAAAAGATTCGGCGGCTGGGGAAATGAGATTGAGAAGGAAATTCTGGCGGAAGCGGTACCCTGCCAGGGCAGGGAGTATTCCATTTCCGTGGATTTACCGCCTTACGGGGCCGCGGTGTTTGTGTTTTAAGAGCTTTCAGGGTAAAGGTTTTTCTGGTATTTACCGAAATAAAAGGTGTGAGTGCAGTGAGAGGCGCTTGCACCTTTTTGACAGGTGCGCCCAGCGGCGCACGTTTGTAAAATAAATTGCGGTCTTCGGCGGGAAATGAAACGGAGTGCGGCGGAGCCGGGCAGGAGAAACGATTGTGAAAATCACATTTACGGAACAGGCAATTAAGGAAGCGGAAAGACGGCATGCGGAAAGAAACAGAGCCTCGAGGGGACAGCATGGCGCCGTGACATCTCAGGCACCCTTTGCAGCTTTTTACGGCAATAACGCAAGGGCGGATATCCCGGGAATGGGAGGAGAGAGAGGGAAAAGTCTGCTGGAATTGCAGCAGGAGACGTCTGACATGGATGTAGGGGTCATGCGTGATTATATGACAGTGATGTCGCATACCCTGTCCGACGCGGATTATGCCAAGCTGCAGGAAGAAGGATTTGATTTCGGCAGTATGGATCCGGAAGAGGCCGTGACCATTGTAGATAAGATCAAGGCAGAGCTGGCCAGAGCCGGTAAACATATTGTGGGCTACACAGATAGTATGGATGTGGGAAAGCTTGCAGCGGCGCTGGGCAGCGAAGGGCTGGCCAAGACTGTCCTGGAGAAGTTTCAGGAGGCGGATGTGCCCCTGACCAGGGACAATCTGTCGGCATTGTCACAGGCGTGGACGATGAGCTCGGAATTGCAGCCCATGGAAGACGGTACGCGCAGTTATCTGATCGACAATGAAATGCAGGCGGAGATTTGGAATTTATACCTGGCGCAGAGCAGCGGTGCGGGGAGAGGCAATTCTGCGCCCAGATTTTATGCGGAGGATGTGCACGGATATTATACGCAGAGTGCGGGACGGGAGCGAAGCGGCGAACTTGCGGAGCAGATTGACAGGGTGATTAAGGCCTCCGGCAGGGAAGTCAATGCCCAGACCAGGAGCAGCGCCGGATGGCTTTTAGATAAAGGACTGCCGATTACAGCGGATAATCTGAAGAGGCTGGAGGAACTGCAGGATATTGAACTGCCGGTGTCCGAAGAGCGTTTCGGGGAAGCGGTTGCGGCTGCCGTGGCGCAGGGGAAGAGTCCCATACATGCCTCCCTGACGGGAAGGCAGGAGAATTTGTACGAGAAAGCGGCAGCCGTTTCAGAGTATTACCACAGCAGCGCTGTATGGGAGGCCAGCGTAGGTGATATTACGGCGAGAAGGCAGCTGGAGGAAGTCAGGCTGCGTATGACGGCCGAGGTGAATGTTAAGTTGCTGCGGAGCGGATTTTCCATTGATACGGCGCCTATGGAAGAGCTGATAGAGGCTTTGAAACAGGCGGAATACGAGCTGGCGGGCCAGTATTTCCCCAAAGATTCTCAGGCTGTGGAAAAATACCATGACTACCGCAGAGTCAGCAATGTGACGGATCAGCTACCCGGACTGCCTGCGGATGTGCTGGGAATGTTTGCCAAAGGGCAGGGAAGTGCCTCTTTGGAGACGATTTATAACGAAGGTAAGGTACTGCAGGATAATTATGAAAAGGCACAGGCCAGCTATGAGAAACTGATGACTGCTCCCAGAGACGATATGGGAGACAGCATTGAGAAAGCCTTTGCCAGCGTGGATCATATATTGAAAGATCTGGGTCTGGAGCTCACGGATGAGAATCGCAGAGCCGTGAGAATCCTTGGATACAATCAGATGGAGATGACTGTTCCCAATGTGGAGGCGGTCAGGAATGCTGACAGACAGGTACAGAACGTTCTGGAGAAGCTGACGCCGGCTGCTACGCTGAAGATGATTCGGGACGGCTTCAATCCTTTGGAGAAGAGTATCGGGGAGCTGGAGAAATACTTTAATTCCCTGCCTCCGGAGTATAAAAAGGAGGCTGAGAGCTACAGCAGATTCCTGTATGGACTGGAGCGGAATAATGAGATTACTCCGGAAGAGCGGGAGAGCTATATTGGAATATATCGTCTGGTGCGGCAGATCGAGAAAGCGGAAGGAGCGGCAGTGGGTGCTCTTGTAAATGCCCAGGCAGAGCTGCATTTTTCGAATCTTTTATCTGCGCTGCAGGGGAACCGGAGAAAGAGAGTGGATATACGCGTGCCGGATGAGCTGGGGGATATTCCCAAGCCCGCGCACAGGGGAGAGAGTATATCGGAGCAGATATCCAAGGCATTTGTCAAGACTGTGGCGGATATCAGGGCGGCGAACGAAGCGGCCAGAGAGCAGGAGGAGGCATCCGGAGGCAGTGAAAAGGCTGCAGGGGCGGCCATAGCAGAGACTGAAAGTGAAGTTGCCGGAAAACCGCAGACTACGCAGGACAAGGCGGAGCAAACGGCTGTAAAGCAGACATCCGATGCATTTGTCAAGGTTGCAAATGATGTTCTGACAGAAGTGTCACCTGATGAAAATGCTACAAGAGAATACAATCAGGAGCAGCTGCAGGAGCAGCGTCAGGCAGTCAGCGCCGCGGATCAGGATAGCGTTGCCATGCTGCAGAGAGGAGATTTGCCTGCCAGTGCGGATAATTTAATGGCGGCGCAGGCATTGAATTACGGTGTGGAAAATCTCTTTGAGCATGCCGACAGACAGAGACGGGCCGGAGAGCGCAAGGCGTCGGCGCAGATGGATATCATGGCGCTTCTGGCCGGAAAGGCACAGCCGGATCAGGCAAAAGAGGCTGCCCCTCAGGAGATTTCAGACAGTACCACGCTGTGGAAAAAGCTGGATCAAATGGACGAATTTGTGGAGGACTACAGGGATCTCACAGGGACCTCTCTGGAATCTGTGGAAGAGGCAACCTTCACGGAGGCGGACAGCAGCGTGGATGTGAAGCGTATGCAGCTGAATCATAAACAGCTCACGGTGGCTGCGGCGCTGGCCAGACGGGAGGAGTACTATCTGCCCATGTATGTGGGAGATCAGCTGACGAGAGTGCACCTGACACTGGACAAGAACAGCCAGACGAAGGGGACGGTTACCATAGGGGTAACTCTTTCCGAAGAGGAGCATATGCAGGCCAGGCTTTATCTGGAAAACGGGACTGTGCACGGTATGTTGTTCGGGGAAGGAAAAATGGATATAATGAAAGTACGGGAAATAGCCGATACTTTTAGAAAGGAAGCGGAAAGCAGCTGGACGGTGGGCAATATAACAACCATCGCCTCGGAGAAACGGATGCCGGCGCTGGTCAAGTCAGGAGAGCATACGCCCACGGAAAGTGCGGAGCTTTACCGGGTGGCAAAGGTATTCCTGCAATCAGTAGTCCAACAAGGAGAATGAGAAAATGAGAATTAATTACAATGTGTCTGCAATGCTTGCGAATAACAAACTGGCGAACAATGATAATCTGCTGTCGAAATCCATTGAGAGGCTTTCGTCGGGATTGAAGATCAATGCCGCGAAGGATAATCCGGCAGGGCTGGCTATGGCCAAGCGGATGGACGCCCAGCTGGAGGGTCTGTCCGTTGCAAATCAGAGCGCAGGCGACGGAGTTTCCATCATTGAGACGGCGGACGGGGCAATGTCCGAGATCAGCGAGATGCTGCAGCGTCTCAACGAACTCGCCATCAAGGCGGCGAATGGCCCGGAGTCTGAGAGCGACAGGAAGGTGATCCAGGAGGAAGTGGATCAGCTCACGGAAGAAATCGACAGGGTAGCTACCGTTACGGAATTTAACGGACAGCGTCTGCTGAATGGCGAATTCTCTCAGAAGGGATATGTGAACGGCAATCTGGACGTGAAGGTCAGTTCCTATTCCAGAAATGTGACAGCGAAGATTTACAATATCAAGGAATTGGTTATTGAGGAAAATCCCATGCCTGCCAATGAAAGCGAGCGGTATACCGTGAAGGCCGATCTGACGAACGGCGGTTTCCCGGATGGGGCTACGGCCAGCATAAGGGATAATTTGGTGACGATTCAGGGCGTGAATGGTTTCGAGATGACGCTGGATTTAACGAGCGTATTGGAGGGAGGAAGTGTTCCTGTTACCGTCCCGGATCTGGAGATCGATGCTACGGGAATCGGCCCTATGATTATTCAGGTGGGTGCCAATGAAGGACAGGTAATGGCCATCGATATTCCCGAGATTTCCCTGAGAGAAATGGGCATAGAAAAACTGGATGTGAAGACCGAAAAGGCGGCCACGGAAGCTATCGACAGAATAGACGGTGCGATTCAGTTTATTTCCAGCATCAGAGGCCGGCTGGGGGCTTATCAGAACAGACTGGAATCCACCATTAACACGCTGGATGTTACCTCCGAGAATATGACGGCGGCCTATTCCCGTATCATGGATGTGGATATGGCGGAGGAGATGACCAACTATACCACCTATCAGGTGATGACACAGGCGGCAACTTCCATGCTGGCGCAGGCTAATGAGAGACCTTCCCAGGTGTTGCAGCTGCTGCAGTAAAAAAAGACTGAGAGAGCGATATGAAAAAAGAAGACAGACAGCGGTTTACGTTCAGAATTGCGCAGGCAAATCCGACGGAATTGGCGGTAATACTATATGAGATGCTGCTTTGCTATCTGGAGGATGCAGAAGAAGCATTGGAGGCAGGGGATACCGTGCTTTTCAGGGAGGCTGTCCGGAAGAGCAGGGGGTGTCTGAACGAGTTGCTGGGATCATTGGAGCTTCATTATGAACCGGCGCCGACATTGCAGCGGTTGTATATGTTTTGCCTCAGGAGACTGGCACGGGGAGAACAGCGCCGTGACAGGGAGCCTTTGGCTGAGATCAGGCGTGTGATCGTGCCGTTGCGGGATGCTTACGGGCAGATCGCAGCGAGCAACAGTGCCGGGCCGGTGATGAATAATTCCCAAACAGTATATGCCGGGCTGACGTATGGAAGAAATACTTTAACCGAGAACATGGCTGACCAGGGCTCGAACCGGGGAATACTTGCGTAAGGATTCTTCCTGGGGAGCCGGTTCGGCGGCAGCCAGGTCCGTTAAATGCTTGTATCTTTTTTGGAGTGAGTTAATCTCATAAATATAGCTGTCAATCAAATCAATTTCCAAGGCATTGTCAAAACCCGCGTAGGCATCATTAAGGGCCTGCCGGGTTTTTTCTATGGAAACTTTCAGAGGCAGGGGGGAATAATCTTCTCCTGTCGTATCATCTGTTCCGACTTTCTGACTGAAATACATTTTCATAACAAGCAATCCTTTCCAAATAGGTAAGTAGTTTCGTTAAAAGTATAGGCATGGAAAATGAAAAATATTCCAGTATTGGAAAAATTAGTGAATGTCGTTTTTTGCGCATATTCTTGTTTGTCGGACATATGTATATTGTATAAAGCAGTCCTTGCAATAGATTTTGTGCCGTGGAGGAAGATATGGAGAAAGTTATAAATCTGGTCATGAGAAGTATTCTGGGTACCATAGCGATTTATTTTGTGAATGCCGCACTGGAGAAAGCAGGGATTTCTTTGGGTGTAGGCATCAATGCGGTAACTGTTTTGACATCCGGAATCCTTGGATTTCCGGGGCTGCTGGTACTTTACGGCATTGGTATTTATAAACTTTTGTAGGTTTTTTACAAAAAATAACTTTTTGGGTTTTGCCTCTTGAAATCCGGCCATACATTCGCTATAATGCATTTATAACATAACAATCATATATTTCAACGGAGTTCGGATATTCAGTTAATTCAGGAGGCAGATTTCGCCTCGGAGTTCAGGTACTATGTTAAGGAAAAGGAGAGGATGTATTTGGCGGCGTTATGTGTACTTTTGACGGCTGCCTGCGGTTATGATTACAGAGACAGGAGAGTCCCCAATTATCTGATTTTGCTGACGGCGATATCGGGGATTGGATGGCGTTCATGGAACGGTATGTCCGGTGTTCTGTTTTATCTGGGACAGGCATTGCTGGTCATGTTATTGTTGTACCCTTTTTTCAAAATCGGAGGCCTTGGGGCGGGAGATGTGAAGCTTTTAGGTGTGACGGCAGGCTATCTGCCATTCGAAAAGGTTCTGGCATTCTTATTTTGTTCGTTGTTTGTCGCAGCAGTTATTTCCATTATAAAAATGTGGAGAAATCATACTTTCAGGGATAGAATGCGATATCTGACAGGATATCTTACAGAGGTAATAGCGGGGAGGCGCTGGCAGCTCTATCGGGATGTGAAAGGGGAGAGGCATTCTGCAGGGATCTGCCTGTCCGGTCCGGTTCTGATCAGTATACTGCTGTATTTGGGAGGTGTATATTGAAAAAGGTTCGTAAAATTATGGTGCTGTGTGACACGGAAGAAGAATTTGCGCAGTTGATGTCGGAATTTTTGCGAAGACATAACAATCTGCCATGGGAGCTGCACACCTATACAAATGTGGATAATATGCTGAATACGGAGATAACCGAGATTGCGATGCTGGTGGTGGCGGAGGCGGCCTATAGTCAGGAGGTCAGGAAGCTTAGCCCGGGGAGGCTGGTGGTATTAAACGAGAGCGGCGTTATGAAATGGGAGGATATATTCTATGTAGATAAGTACCAGGCGGCCGAGGAGATTTTGAAACAGCTTTTGGGTATTTACATGGAAGTTGCCGGTGACCAGATGCCCATGCTGCGGACGAACCGCAAGACTGTGTTTATAGGGAATTATTCTCCGGTGAGGAGAACCATGCAGACTTCCTTTGCGATTACATTGAGTTTGATGCTTGCAGAAAAGCACCCCACACTTTATCTGAATTTCGAACATTACGCGGGATGTGCCGAGCTTGTACCGGATATGCAGAGTCTGGATATGGCGGACCTGCTGTATTTTCTCAATGCGCAGAAGGATAAATTCAGGTTGAGACTGCAGACTATGCTGAAGCATAAGGGAAGGCTTGCGTACATACCACCCATGAAATCAGGACAGAATCTGCTTACGATCACGGTATCGGAATGGCTGGGGTTACTGCAGAAGATTGAGGAACTGGAGGAGTATGAATATGTGGTTTTGGATCTGAGCGAGAGTATGCAGGGGCTGTTCGAGATCCTCAGACAGTGCGCCAGAATATATACGTTGACAAGGGAGGACAGGATTGCACAGAGTAAGCTTCTGCAATATGAACAAATACTGGCACTATATGAATTCGGAGATGTATTGGGCAAGACGAAGCGCCTTAGCCTGTCTCATATTCGGAGATTACCGGAGGAGCTGGAACAGTTGACAAAGGGTGACCTGGCGAATTTGGTAAAGGGACTGGTCAGGGAGATCGAGGAGGATCAGAGAAAGGAGGCGGATGAGTGGAATATACGGATATAAAAAAGGAGCTTCGCGGAAAAGTACAGGAGAGGATGGATTTTGTAAAAGATTATACTGATGCGGAAGTGGAAGATACGATAGATGAGGTGATTCTGGAAGAAAAGAGTCTGGCTGTCTGGCCGGTGGAGATGCGCAGACAGCTGAAAAAGGAATTGTTTGATTCGCTGCGGAGGCTGGATATTCTTCAGATATTTGTAGAGGACAGTTCGGTTACAGAGATCATGATTAACGGGAAAGACCATATTTTCGTGGAACAGAACGGCAGACTACGGGAACTGGAGATCGGTTTTGAATCCACAGAAAAGCTCCAGGACGTGATTCAGCAGATTGTGGCAGGATGCAACCGTGTGGTGAATGAGGCATCGCCCATAGTAGATGCAAGATTGCCGGATGGTTCCAGAGTCAATATTGTCATGAATCCCATTGCTTTGAACGGCCCCATTGTCACGATCCGGCGTTTTCCGGATAAACCGATTACAATGGAACGCCTGCTTGAGATTCAATCCATTTCATCCGAGGCTGCGGATTTTCTAAAGAAGCTGGTGAAATCCAAATATAATATCTTTATCAGCGGAGGTACGGGAAGCGGGAAAACGACATTTCTGAATGTGCTGTCGCATTATATTCCTGCGGAGGAACGGGTCATAACGATTGAAGACAGCGCAGAACTTCAACTGCAGGGCCTTCCCAATCTGGTACAGCTGGAGACGAGAAACAGCAATGTGGAAGGCTGTCGGGAGATCACAATACGGGAATTAATCAGATCTTCGCTGCGGATGCGGCCGGACAGAATCGTGGTGGGGGAAGTCCGCGGCGCAGAGGCATTGGACATGCTGCAGGCCATGAATACAGGTCATGACGGAAGTATGTCCACCGGACATGCCAACAGCGGCAGGGACATGCTGGCCAGACTGGAAAATATGGTGCTGATGGGGATGGAGCTTCCTCTGGCGGCTATCAGGCAACAGATTGCATCAGGAGTTGATCTGATCGTTCATCTGGGAAGGCTGCGGGATAAATCGAGAAAGGTGCTGGAGATTACGGAATTGACAGGCTGTGAGAATCAGGAGATTCAATTGAACCCTTTGTTCCTTTTTGAGGAGACAGGGGAGGATAAAGACGGGCATGTGCTTGGAAAACTGGAGAGAAAGGGGGTATTGATGCATGGACACAAGCTTAAAGCGGCCGGATTATCATAAATGTCGCTGGAAAAGAGGAGAGAAGACAGGAACCGCGCTGATTTGTATAGGTATAACAGGTCTTTTCGCATATTTTTTCTATCGCAGCGTCTGGGCGATGATTCCTCTTTCCGTTATCGGCACGGCAGCATTTTGGCAGACGGGAAGGCGCAGGGCTGAGAAACAGCAGCAGGAGCTGGCTGCCCAATTTCGGGAATGTATACTGGCGGTTGCGGCTTCGCTGCAGGCAGGATATTCTGTTGAAAATGCGTTTCTGGAATGCAGGCAGGATATGCTTCTGATGTATGGGGAGGAAGCTTTGATTTGCAGAGAGCTGAATTTTATAAAGAGAGGATTGCACATTAATATTTCGCTGGAGGAACTTCTGTCTGATCTGGCTGATAGAAGCGGATGTGAAGATATCGAACAATTTGCCCAGATTTTTGCACTTGCAAAAAGAAACGGAGGAAATATGACAGAGATTATCAGAAGCTCTGCAGGGCAGATCGGGAAGCAGATCGAATTGCGCCAGGAGATACAGATGCTGCTGGGAGGGAAGAAGATGGAGCTGGCGATCATGAAGGTGATGCCTTTTGGAATATTACTTTACATTAATATGGGTAACAGAGGGTATTTCGACTCTCTCTATCATAATCTGACAGGAGCGGTGATTATGACAGGATGTCTTGCCGTTTACCTGGGAGCGTATCTGTTGGGAGAACATATCATGAAGGGAATTGTAGCCCGGATGGCATAGGGGGTGCTGAGATGTATTGGATTACATTGGTATTGGCAGGAGGCTTTTTGATTATCATGTGTCTGGCCCGTAGGGAAGAGCCGGCGCCTGGCACAGCTACGTTGCTGAAACCTTTCTATAAGATGGCGATGTATCTTTACAAGAAAAGCTGCCGCCGTTTTTCGAGACTTTTTTCATCTCCTCAGGTGGAAAAAGATCTGGTACAGCTCTATCCGGGGGAATCCCGGGAGTGCTTGAAAACCGAATATTATGTAAAAAAGGCGTCGCTTTGTCTGGCAGTTATATTCGCAGGTACATTTATTGGAGCGGCAGCAAAGGTAAGTACAGACAGTCAGGTGATTTTGGGAGAGGGAGGAGGGATCGCCAGAAGGAGCTATCTGGACGGCGGACTGGAGGTAAGTCTGGAAGCTGGCTATGGACAGCAGCAGATGGATTTCAGGATAGAAGTGGAGCCGCGCCTGTTGCCTGAGGAGGAGATTGCAGCCTTGACGGAAGCGTTTGTGGAAGAGCTGCCGGGGTACATATTGGGAAAAAATACAAGTCTGCATGAAATCACTTCTGATCTTCATTTGCAGGAACAATACGGAGACTATCCGATGCATGTGAGCTGGAAGAGCAGTGAGCCGGGCATTTTAGGGGACACGGGCCAGGTGTTTTCTTTGGAAGAGGAGCAGGAAGTGACTCTCTTTGCGAAGATACGGTATGGCGGATACGAGAGAGAGGAAGCGATTCCGGTGAGGGTGGTTCCTGTCATTCTTTCGGAGGAAGAGCAGCTATACAGAGAGATGGAGGAGATGCTGCGGCAGTCGCAGAGCGATAGTCTGGAGGAAGAAACCTGGTGGCTGCCGCAAGAATGGCAGGGAGAAGAGATTCAATGGCAACAGATTGTGGAGGATAACAGTCTGCTTTTGTGGGGAGCGGCCATGCTTACTGCTGTTCTTGTGTTTCTGCTTTTGGACAGGGACTTACATGAGCAGCTGGAAAAAAGAAAGAGAAGCCTCAGACAGGAATATCCGGAGATTGTGCATAAACTGGTTCTGTTCGTGGGGGCCGGAATGACAATCAGGGGGGCTTTTCAGAAGATAGCCGGAGATTATGAAGCAAAATGCAGAAGCGGAGAGAGAGCTTCGCCGGCATATGAAGAGGTATTGTACACCTGTCGGGAGTTGCACTCGGGTATTTCGGAAGGGCAATCCTATGAACATTTCGGAAGAAGAACCGGGCTGCAGGAATATATCAGGCTGAGTACCCTGCTGGCACAAAATTTGAAGAGAGGAAACAGTACGCTTCTGGAACGGCTTCGGGAAGAAGCAGAGAAATCTGCGGAGGAGCGCCTGCAACAGAGCAAAAGGCTGGGAGAGGAGGCGGGAACAAAACTTTTGGTACCGATGGTGCTGATGTTGGCAGTGGTGATGGCAATGATAATGGTTCCGGCGTTTTCGAGTATGTGAAGTATGAAAACAGGCAAAGGCTGTGAAACAGCAGAAAGAGAGGAAAGATGAATCAGCTGAAAGGAATGAGACAATTTATTACGGAAGAAGACGGAATGGGTACAGTGGAAATTATATTGATTATTGTCGTACTTGTAGGACTCGTTATTTTGTTTAAATCTCAGATTACGCAGGTGGTAAATACCATATTCAATAAGATTACTTCCCAGACGAACAAAGTCTGAGGTGCGGCAGGCGTAAGGATCATACGGCGGCAGGAGGAGTCAATGTGAAAAACAGGGTATTTATATACTGTGAGAGGAAGGGCCATGGTGCTGCGGAACAGATTGATAATGCATATTTGACAGTGTGCCTGGCTTTGTGCCTTGCTGTTATCCTGTCGCTGTGCCTGACCCTGATAGACGGGGCGCGAAGAAATGGCGCCAGACTGGAGGCAGAGTGTGTTGCGGATATCGGATTGCAGAGCATTATGGCGGAATATCATCGCGAACTTATGAAACAGTATAATCTGTTTGCCATAGATGCGTCATATGGTACGGCATCGTGCAGTAAAGCGAATACGGAAGCACATCTCAAAAACTATCTGACCAAAAATCTGTCATATGGGGATATTCTATTTTCCGATGTGTTCTACAGGGATTTCCTGGCATTAAGGTTGGAACAGGCCAATCTGACCAAAGTATCCATACTCACAGATCAAAAAGGAGCAGTATTTCGGAAACGTGCGGTGGAAGCCGTAAAAGCAGACATCGGCTTAGACTTGCTGCAGGAACTTCAGGGGTGGATGCAGGCGGTGGAAGTAAACGGCATGGAGGAGGGGAAAGAAGAAGCCCAAAAGCGGGAATTGGATGAACAGATTGACGGATGGATAGAAGAATATGATGGTATGGAGATCGAGGTGGCGGAGGAGGAATGGCAGACGCTGGAACTGCGGAATCCGACAGAAAGTCTGGAGGCAAAAAAGAGCCAGGGAATTTTAAAGCTGGTAATCGAGGATAGCGAAACTATATCAAAGAATATTCTGTATACAGACTACTTGGTAATGAACAGAATGCAGCGGGGGGAAATTAACCGGGGCAATATGGCATATGAAAGCCCGGGGGATGTGGATGGGCTGATTGAGCGGTTTATTTTCCAGGAATATTTGCTGCGATATATGGGAAGGTATGGGGCGGAGGAGGAAGAAGATGCCCTTCGCTATCAGATTGAATACTTGATTGCCGGAAAAGACAGTGATGTTGAGAACCTGAAAGGGGTGGCAAATAGATTATGTGCACTTCGGGAAGCCGCAAATGCTATGTACCTTCTTTCCAACGAGAAAAAGCGCGGAGAGATAAAAGTAGCGGCAGGGCTGGTATGCACGCTGATTATGCTGCCGGAGCTGACGCCCCTTCTGGAAGGAGCCATTTTGCTGGCATGGGCCTTCGCAGAGAGTGTATATGATGTGAAGTCCCTTCTGGCAGGCGGCAAAGTTCCGCTGTTTAAAGACGATGAAAGTTGGCATTATGGTCTGCTTGCTGCGATGGAGGGAGGACTGCAGGATCAGGAGCAGGAAGGCGAAGGGCTGAGTTATCAGGATTATTTGCGTATTTTTATGATGTTTACCGATACAGAGGTGATTACCGCACGCGCTATGAATATGGTAGAGGCCGATATCAGAAGAACGCCGGGCAATTCATTGTTCAGAATGGACGGTTGTTTCGATGCGGTGGAGGCATATATCAAAATCGGAAGCGGGCATGGTTATCAATATGAAATAACCAGGCAAAAAATATATGATTGAGATGATGGAGAAAAGTGAGGTGAACAGTGATGTCCCTTTTATGGAGCAGACAAAGGCAAAAGAAACAATTAACAAAGCAAATGAAACCTTCTCCGACCTATCAAAGCAATTTTTCGGATTCGGCCCGGAATCTGAAAACTTCCCTGGATGGCGGCTATGGCTGTCCATCTGTCATATCCTGTTTCATAAAGGGGACTTCACTGCTTACCTCACTTCTGAGAGAGACAAAAGCGGGGATGACAGTGGAGGCATCCATTGCGCTTCCGTTGTTCTTATTCTTTTTTCTGAATCTTGGATGTGCGATAGAGATGATCCGCCTCCATGGGAATATACAGCTGGCATTATGGCAGGCAGGAAATAAGCTGGCTATATATGGTTATGCCCTGGACAGCAACGAAAAACCGAAGGGAGGCGCGTCGGATGACTGGTGGAAGGGATTGTCCGGAATTGCTCTGACTGATACTTATGTGCGCGGGCAGATCATCAATTCGGCAGGGGCAGAATATCTGAATCAGTCGCCGCTTAAAAACGGCATTAACAGCTTGCAGTTTTGGGAGAGCGACGTATTTGGCGAGGAAGATGAGATTGATATCATTGTTACATATTCCGTGTCTCCGTGGAGCAACTTGATAGGATTTTCTTCTTTTCGTATGGCAAACAGATATTACTCCCATGTTTGGAACGGATATGGGCTGCAGGGAGACGACAGAGAATCTTCGGAAGAGGCAGTGATTGTTTATGTCACAGAGACAGGGAGAGTGTACCACAATACGGAAGGCTGTAGCCATTTACGCCTGTCTGCACAGCCGGTTTCTGCCTCCGAAATTGACGGAATTAGGAATCAGGGCGGAGGACGATATTATCCCTGTGAAAAATGTGCGGATGGAACTTTGCCCATGCTGTTATATATCACAAATGAAGGGAATCGCTACCATTTTACCAGAGCGTGTTCCGGATTGAAAAGGACAGTAAACGCAATACCTCTGGATGCTGCGAAACAGGCAGGATATACACCCTGCAGCCGTTGCGGACAATGAAGTCGATACAGGAGAGAGGAAATGGATATTATTTTACTTACGGCAGTTTGGCTGATAATCATCAGTATAGCAGATATCAAAAGACGGAGAGTGCCGATCTGGTTGCTGGTACCAGGAGGGATACTGACATTGGCAGGGGCTGCCGGACAGCAATATGGAGGAAGCGATATAGTGAGGGCGGTACTTCCCGGGGTTATTTTGCTTTTTTTGACAATGACCACCAGGAGCGTGGGATATGGCGACGGGATTGTGACTTTATTTTTGGGATTCATAATGGGAGGTGGGAAAAGCCTGATAATGTTTGGAATCAGTCTGTTTTTGGCGGCGATGTGTTCTTTGCTGCTTTTGGCAATGAGAAAAGTAAAAAAACATACAGGGATTCCTTTTTTACCGTTTCTGACGGCAGCATGGTTTGTTACGGCAGTGTTCTGAAAAGGAATTTTGGCAGGAGCTTGAAATTGAGATTGGGAAGGGATGAGATATGAAGAATGCAAATGCATATTTTACAGTAGAGGCAGCGTTGGTGTTTCCGTTGGTTATAAGCGGAATCCTTTTTGTAGTTTATATGCTGTTATTTCAATATGACAGATGTCTGATGGAACAGGACCTGGGAGCCATGGCTTTGTGGGGAAGTGTTGCAGAGTCCGCGGATTCGGCAGTTTTCGAACAGAAAATCCAAAAAAGGATGGCAGAATTATACAGAGATAAGTATGTGGCATGGAGATTTACAAAGCTGGATGCCGAATTGGACAGAAATCACTTTCGGACAAAGGGGAGAGGCGGTATTTCTTTTCCGCTGCCAGGTTGGGCATTCCCTGGAACGGGCAGTTTTTGGGATGCAGAGATTGACTTTGACTATAGCAGGCTCGCGCCGGTAACATTTATCAGGCTGTGTCATAAATTTGATAAAGTTAAGGGGGAGTAAGATTACTAAAATGTTGAACATAGAATATGTGAGAAGTCTGAACAGCAATTACGAGAGAATACAGTTGGATAAAATACCGGAAGAAAGAAGATACCAGTACTGTATTTTGGGCAGATGCCGGATCAGAGGGCTTCTGAGCTGTAGTTTGCGGTATATTAACGATGCTGCATACCTTTATTATGACATTTCTTCCAGACAGAATATTTCTTTACTATACAGCGGGCGAAATATCGGGAGGGAATGGATCAGAGACTTTGTGTGGAGTCTGAAACAGGTGCAGCAGGACTTGGAGCGTTTTCTGCTGGATTTTAATAATATTGTCTGGTATCCGGAGCATATTTTTCAGGAATTAGAGGATAATGTATTTTCATTTTTATATATTCCTTATTATGACGGGGAGTCCGGTTTTATGAAGTTGATGGAATTTTGGGTGGAGCACATCGATTATAATGACGAACTGCTGGTTGAATGCGTATATCGGATGTATGAACGGATGGAGCGGAACGGAGAAGTTTATCTGCAATCTCAGATATTTGAGGATGTCGAATGTCTGGAAGGCAGGAATGTGCCGGAACTGGTTTGTACTGTGGTGGAAGAAAAAGTAGTAGAAGAGAGCCGGGCGGAGGTTCCCGATGTGAATTTTCTGTCTGAGAATCCTGCCGAGAAGGAGGTTCCCGGAAAAACAGGCCGCGATGAAAGAAAGGGAATTTTAGGAGTAATTGAAGGGAAGAAACGCCGCGGTAAAAAGATTCGCGAGGAATACAGGAAGGCTGCGCAGCAGGTAATGACAGGTTATGCAGTGGCCGAGGAACATTCGTATGAAAAGAGTCAGTATGGCCAAACTGTATTTATAGAAGAGAAGACGGAGGGTGAAGAATGCCGCCACAGGCTTCTTACACAGGATGGCTGTTTAATGGCAAGTCTTGAGGATGCGGTATTGACGATAGGGAAGAAAAAGGAAGGCGTAGATTTGGTATTGCAGGATGCGTCTGTCAGCAGAATTCATGCGCGCATAATAAAAGAAGAAGGACGGTTTTATCTGGAAGATTTGAATTCTACAAACGGAACCTTTAGAAACGGGGTGAGAATGCAGCCATATGAAAGAAAAAGGCTGGATGAGGGAGATGAAATCAGATGCGGTAAAGTAAATTTTGTTTTCCGGTAAATATACAAAGCGTTTGAAAAAATTTTTATTATGTGTTAAGATTGAGGAAATGAATCGGAGATATTTTGGAAGGAGAGCAATCCTTGAAGTCATTCAGATTCCAGCCCATAGTCAGTACAACACTGGTGGTGATCAATGTTTTTGTTTATGTCTTATGCCATTTTACGGGGGAAAGACTGTATGACATGGGGCGATTGGACGCTTTTGCCGTATTGATAAATAAAGAATACGGAAGAATTCTGTGGTCCATATTCCTTCATAGTGGAGTCCCGCATTTGTTCAATAATATGTTGATACTCTTTTTTCTGGGGTCTATGATTGAAAAAGAAGTGGGACATATAAAATATGCACTCTTTTATTTCCTTTCGGGGATAGGCGGAAATCTTTTGTCGCTTTACGTAAAAGTTGTAAGCGGAGATTTGGCAGCTTCATTGGGAGCCAGCGGAGCGATTTTCGGCCTGGACGGCGTGTTGCTTGCAATGGTGCTGTTTTCGGACAAAAAAATGGAGAATGTAACGCCGGCCAGAGTAGTCTTAATGATTGTATACTCTCTATACAGTGGTTTTACCGGGCAGAATATTGACAATGCTGCTCATGTAGGAGGATTGCTTACGGGATTTCTGGCTGCAGGCATGATGTGCCTGGTGCAGAGACGCAAACAGAGAAAAATGACTGATGGCGGATACCGGGAATGAGAACCGATACATGACATAAAATGATGTGTGAGGTGCGAGCTTGAATATTAATATTTATTATGGCGGAAGAGGGATTATAGATGACCCTACTTTGTTTGTCATCAATAAGATGCAGGAAATCCTGGAAGAATTAAGGGTAAATGTCACACGATACAATTTGTATGAATGCAAAAATACAATCCCCATGCTTCCTCAGACATTGAAGGAGGCGGATGGGATTATTCTTGCAACCACTGTGGAATGGTATGGCATTGGGGGATATATGCAGCAATTTCTGGATGCCTGCTGGCTTTTTGGGGATAAAGAGAAAATTGCCGAAATCTACATGTGTCCGGTAGTTATGTCCACTACTTATGGAGAAAGGGAGGCAAAGCTGAACTTGTCCACCGCATGGGAGATTTTGGGGGGACTGCCCTGCAGCGGTATTTGCGGATATATAGAAAATACTGTGATGTTGGAAATGAATGAGCAGTATATCAGAATTATAGAGAAGAAGGCAGAAAGCATGTACCGATCTATTAATCAGCATATGGCCTGTTTCCCTGCCAGCAACCAGGCAGTAAAGCAGAAAATAGCTGTTCCCAAGAGTACGAATCTGACTCCCCAGGAGACGGAGCAACTGTCCCAGTATGTTTCTGACGACAGATATGTTCAACGGCAGAAGCAGGATATACAGGAATTGGCTACATTGTTTCGAGACAGGCTCAGCGAAGAGGAGACTGATCATGAGGAAGCATATCTTGCTTCCCTGAAGAAGGCGTTTAAGCCTAAAGCCGGATTCCAGGCGGAGTATGCCATCAGTATCGAGGAAAGGAAGAAAAAGCTGGTCATAACGGTGAATGGAGCCCAGATGGAATGCAGTTATGGCCCTGCCGGACGGCCGGATGTGGAAATGCAGCTGGGAAAAGCCACGATGGAGGATATTGTCAGCGGCAGAATGACTTTTCAGAGGGCTTTTATGTCAGGGGTAATGAAAGCAAAAGGGGATTTTGGTATATTGCGGACACTCGATCAGCTGTTTGTTTTTTCTGAGAAGGCATTATAGTGTGACGCAGATTTTGGAGGGTGAAGATGAAAAAAGATGATTGTATTTTCTGTAAAATTGCGAATGGGGAAATTCCGTCCAGAACTTTGTATGAGGATGAGAAGTTTCGGGTAATTCTTGATCTGGGACCTGTTACAAGGGGACATGCACTGTTGCTGCCGAAGGACCATGCATCAGATCTTTTTGAGTTGCCGGAGGAAATAGTATCCGCTGTATTAACAGTGGCAAAAAAGGTTGCGGCGAATATGAAAGAAAAGCTGCATTTTGAGGGTATGAACCTGGTTCAAAATAACGGAGCGGCAGCAGGGCAGACAGTAGGCCATTTTCACCTTCATATGATACCGAGATATGAAAAGGATGGGAAGAATATCAATTGGGTACCGGGCAATCCTACCCAGGAAGAATTAGATGCTGTAAAAAATCAAATTGTAGGATAAAGGAGTATGAATGAGGACATTAAATGTCAGTAAGATTACAGAAGCAGTAAAGGAGATGTGCATCGAGGCCAATCATTTTCTGGCAGAAGATATGCGCGAAGCTATTCAGGATGCAGCCGGCATGGAAGAATCGCCGCTTGGCAGACAGATTTTAGAGCAGTTGCAGGAAAATATGAAAATAGCCGGCGAAGATATGATTCCCATATGTCAGGATACGGGAATGGCAGTGGTTTTTCTGGAGATAGGCCAGGATGTTCATTTTGAGGGCGGTCTCTTGGAAGAGGCTGTCAATGAAGGAATTCGGCAGGGATATGTAGAAGGATATTTGCGGAAATCAGTTGTCAGAGACCCTGTTTTCAGGGAGAATACCAGGGACAATACTCCGGGAGTCATACATTATTCGATTGTGCCGGGAGAGGAAGTAAAAATTACGGTGGCTCCGAAGGGATTCGGAAGTGAAAATATGAGTCGTATTTTTATGCTGAAACCGGCAGACGGTATTGAGGGAATCAAAGAAGCTGTAGTGAATGCCGTGAAGGACGCGGGACCGAATGCCTGCCCGCCATTGGTAGTAGGTGTGGGTATTGGCGGCACGTTTGAAAAATGTGCACTGATGGCAAAAGCGGCGCTGGCCCGTCCGGTAAATAAACGCTCGGAAATTCCGTATGTGCGGGATTTGGAGAAGGAGATTTTGAAGAGGATTAATTGTTCCGGTATAGGACCGGGAGGGCTGGGCGGAACGATTACTGCGCTGGCTGTTAATATTAATACTTATCCGACACATATTGCCGGTCTGCCGGTAGCTGTGAATATGTGCTGTCATGTGAATCGGCATGTTGTCAGAATCTTGAAATGAAAACTGGGAAAGACGGCACGAGGAAGCGGAACAGATAAAAGTGCCGGTGATGGAATGAGTTTGGGAGGATTGGAATGGATAGACATATTACGGTACCGTTAACGCAGGAAACAACGGCTTCACTTCGTGCAGGGGACTATGTATATTTGACCGGGACGATATATACAGCCAGAGATGCTGCCCATAAAAGAATGCAGGAGGCATTGGGGGAAAAGAGAGAGCTTCCGATAGAAATGAAGGATAATGTAATATATTATATGGGACCATCGCCTGCCAGAACAGGGAGAAGTATTGGTTCAGCAGGTCCTACAACAGCCAGCCGTATGGATAAGTATGCTCCGGGGTTGCTTGACATGGGATTGAGGGGAATGATAGGAAAAGGAAAAAGGAGTCAGGCTGTAAAGGAGGCTGTCATACGAAACAAGGCGGTGTATTTTGCGGCAGTAGGCGGAGCGGGGGCGTTGTTGTCCCGTGCGATTGTTTCATCAGAAGTGATTGCTTATGACGATTTGGGGACAGAAGCAATTCGGAAGTTGGAAGTAAAAGATTTTCCGGTAATTGTAGTGATGGATGCTGACGGAAACGACTTATACGAGACGGCAATTCAGAAATACCGTAAGGAATATTAAGATATTTCACATTGAGAGAAGTATTGTTATGGAGAAACATTGAATCGATCAGAAATGCGGAGACAAAATAGCTGAAAAAAATAAAAAAGTGATTGACAAGTAGTAACTGGGTGTGTATAATAAAAAACATGTCACGGGTTGTGGCTGAGAGATACCATATTGGTAGAGATGCAGTTCGGATTAAGGAGAAATACTCAAGAGGCCGAAGAGGCGCCCCTGCTAAGGGTGTAGGTCGGGCAACCGGCGCGAGGGTTCAAATCCCTCTTTCTCCGTTTCGCTTGTCGGAAGAAACGGGAACATCGGAAATGTCATGTTCCCGTTTCTTTTTGTGTTGAAAAGGAGCGAAAAAACGAAAAGAGAAAAAACGAAATTTTTTTGAAAATAGGTATTGACATTTTCTGGTAATTCGCTTACAATAAACAAGCTTTCGTTGAGAGCACTACAGACAGCTTCCAGTCAGCTGAAAAAATAAAAAAAGATGTTGACAAAATATGGAAGGTTGTGATACAATGTAGAGCGTTGCGAGATTGAAGCTTTCAAGTTAAGGTTTGTCGATTGAACGGCAAAACAAAATGAAAAAAGTTGAAAAAAGGTGTTGACAACAAAGAGAACCTGTGATAAGATATCAGAGTTGCAACGCAAGAGCAACAAACAAAAACAACAGAACCTTGACAAATGAACAGTAATGCAACCCTGAAAATTCCGAAAACAAGGCAGCAACGATGCAGCCTGAAGTGTCCGACAGTAATGAAGGATGCGGAAATTTCAGAGAACAAAGTCTTGAAGGGCGAAGCGTCCGGAGAGACAAAAACTCGACCTAAACAGTAAAACCAGAAAACAAAACTGGAAAGCCAGACAT